>MDTB01189951.1_pt1 | contig 12878 bp, 10 predicted proteins | sample 811161 | NCBI WGS metagenome assembly MDTB01 (sample SAMN05326650, study PRJNA326480) | marine metagenome | isolation source: seawater | place: Mediterranean Sea | collected 2009 | reverse complement strand
TTCTGCTCTAACCTCAGATACTATTTGTGGAGGTACAAATCCACCACATCCTCCACATGCAGAGCCCTCAACAGGAACAACGCAAAGACCTTTTCGGGCTTCATATACGGTATCATATTTTGCAATGACATTGCCATCTATATTACCAATTTGAGATTGACGATCTTTTTCAAGCCTGGCTTTTTCTTCAGATGATTCTTTCATTAGAACTTCAAGCTTTTCTCTGCGCTTAATTAGATCAGTGCTTAATGAATCAAGGTTTTCTTCATTGGATTTTGTTTCTTCTTCTAAATTTTCCTTTTCTTCTGAAAGCTCTAAGGATTTTGTTTCTAAGTCATCCATCTCTTTTTTTAAATGATCTATTTCAAGCTGAAGCGCATCATATTGTTTATTATTAGTTACCAGAAATAGCTGATCTTTTTGCTTATCTATTTTAACTTTAATTTCTTCAATTGAGGAATCGCATTTATTCAATTCAAGGTCAAGTTCTTTCAAACGTGCCCTAGCATTTTCAACATTATCAATTAGTTCTTTTTCTTCATTCACCAATGCTTCAACTTTTTTTGGAAGATCGCCTAACAAAGATTCAATATCTTGAAGCTGGAGATCAATTTTTTGCAAAGTTATTAATTCTTTGATTGTTGACATTGTTTTCCTTTTTATAACAAAAATGCACCCGTTGGGTGCATTTATAATTAAATTTTTATTATTAAAAAAATTTGCAGAGAGATAATACTCATTAGAGTATTGCCTTAAATATTCTTTTTCTTTTTTCTGAAGTGACCATTATGAAATTGTTTATTTAACATAATTTGATAATTGAATTTAATGAAAATATCTTCATTAATTACTAATATAAATTATCTAATATGATACCTGATTGAAATTTCCAAAGATGAATTATCAGAATAAAGATTTCCAATATCTTGTGCATACAAAATGCCAAGTGATATATTTTTATTCTTTTTAAAGTTATTAATAAGCAATTCAATCATTCCGGAATATTGATTTATTGGTGGTGAATATTTATTATCTAACTTTAGTTTATTTAGCCTATCCTCATCAAAAAAATTTCCATAATTTGTGCTATAGCTACTTAAATGTTTGAATGATATTTTTGAACTTAGCTTTCCTGATACCCCTAAATGAAAAGCTTTAATCCTGTTATTTTCGATATGAGTATGTTTTCTAGCTTCGTTTGAGCCTAAAACTGCAAAGGGTGTGCCAATACTTCTTCCTTTATTTGTCCATCCAGATAAATAAATATAATGGTTGTAATAATCATCCCATCCGTAAGTATCTCTCGATACTTCATTTGATCCGCTCTGGTTAAGAGTATATAGAAATTCAATATTTATCTTATCTATAAATCCATGATCTGATTTATCTTCTATGGTAAACCCATACAAACCATCTTGCCAATTTAATAGCCATCTTGAACCACTTTGATCTTCGAACGGATGTTGGAGGTATGCTGTAAAAATATAATTTTTACTATCTAAACTAAGCCCTAAGTCCCAAATGCCAAGATGGTTTCCCAAGGAATTGATGTTTTCATTTATTGGTGCATTTTTATCACCATTTTGAACAAAAAATACTCTTATAAAATCTTTAGGGCTACTTGGTAAAAGTCCAAATTCGTTTGTACCTCCACCAAAAATTGCATTATGAACTAATCCTAAATGAAGAGATAAATTGTTATTATTAATTTTTATGTTTGCCCATTTCTCGTGGAGTTGAGGTCGCGCTATGTAATGCCCTTTTTCAATCAATCCATGTGACAATCCAGCATTTATTAATAGTTTAATTTTTTTAATTTTAATATTAAATGGATAGGCATTTTTTAGCAATATTTTCGGAATGGGCTCAGCATTTTTACTTTGAATTAGCGACCCAGATGAAAGTTCATGGTCAGCTATTCCATGAAAATATTTAATCTTACCAAATACAAATTGGTAATTCTTTATGCCTAAAGAAAGATTTCCTTCAATTATTTGTAAATCGTTACCTGCTTTTACAATATCACCATTAAGACTAAGAAAATTAAATTTACGACTATTATAATTGAAATTTAAACCTACCCTGTTGCCCTGATACACTCCCCATCTATTTGATTTCATCCAAAATGGTTTATTGTCATTATTTGCTAAATGCGTAATAAAATTGAGTGAATTAGATTGGGCCAAGGATGGAGAGGTGTTCAAATTCAGTAAAATTGTACAAAATAAAATTAAGTTATTTTGTACAATTTTATTCACCTTTTAAAAAATTATTGATTTCTTTTTATTTTTTCTGATTCATAAATCAATGAATCGCTTTTGAGTGATGGTATGTATTTTGAAAGAGATTCATATATGTTATTAAAGTTGTATGATTTTGAAGATTGAACTATATCTGATGCTATATCTATCATTTGAGGCCAACTAAAATTTTTTTCATTTTTCAACATAAATATTTTATCATGAATAGTTTCAACCATGCTTTCATTATTTGATTTTAATTCTTCATACATCTTTTCACCTGGCCTTGAACCAATATAGTCAATTGAAATATCTTTTTCGGGCTCTAAACCACTCAGCCTAATCAGCTCATATGCAATATCTTTAATATTTACTGGGTCACCCATATCTAAGACATAAATTTCTCCACCCTTACCCAATGCTCCCGCCTGTAATATTAATTGAGCCGCTTCTGAAATTGACATAAAATATCTTTGCATGTTTGGATCGGTAATTGTTATTGGCCCACCCTTTTTAATTTGTTCTTGGAAAGTAGGTATAACGCTTCCAGAGCTGCCTATAACATTGCCAAACCTTACAGCCATGTAGTTTACCTTTGAATCATAAGATTTAGTGTGAATTAGTTTTTCAGCAATGTGCTTTGTGGCACCCATAATATTTGAGGGGTTTACAGCTTTATCAGTTGAAACCAAGACAAATCTATCAACAGAGTAATCCTCAGCTGAGTCAATTAAGTTTAGAGTTCCTTGAATATTTGTCAATACTGCTTCCCATGGATGTTTTTCTTGCATAGGAACATGTTTGTATGCAGCAGCGTGGAAAACTACGTCAGGCTTAAATGAAGAAAATAATCTATGCAGTAGAGGTTTATCCCTAATATCTCCAAGAATAGATTGAAAAGCAATAGGATGGTCACTAACCTCACATTCTTTTTCAATTTTAAATAGATTATGCTCACTCTGATCAAATAAAATTAAAAGATCTGGATCGAATGTCATGCAATTTCGAACTAGCTCAGAGCCAATAGATCCACCGGCGCCAGTTACAAGAACTCTTTTACCATAGATATATTTCGAAATCGAGGAGTGATCTAACTGTACTTCCTTACGCCCAAGAAGATCAACCATTGAAACTTCACGAACGTTGCTTAAAGATACCTTTCCATCCATTAATTCATTTAAGGTCGGGACAGTTCTGTAAGGTTTATTTGTTGATTTGCAAATAGCAACAATACGTCGCATTTGCTCATTAGTAGCTGTTGGTATACAAATGACTAACTCATCATACGAAATGGTCATTTCAGTCAAAGATTTAATTGGGCCAAGGATTGGAATGCCATGTATGGTAGCACCAATTTTATAATTATCATCATCACATAAACCCACAATGTTGTAGTGCAAAGCAGGATTATCAATAACTTCACGAATAATTTTTTCGCTACTACTTCCAGCGCCAATAATTACAAGATTTTTCATTTTTGATTGAAATGAAAAGTTCTTTTTGTTGCCCACAGAATTAGAGAAATAAAGTCTTACAGTAGCTCTCGACAGACATAAAAAAGTTGTACATACTATGAAATCTATAAATAAAACTGACTTGGGAAATTCTGAAAACTCGAAAGTTAGAGCATATAATGATAGGCCTAAAAGGGATCCAAAAAAAGAGGATCGAACTATGCTAATCAAGTCATTGATACTGGTATACCTCCACATACCCAGATATAAACCAAAATAATAAAAAGAGGTTAGCTTTGTCAAAGTGAATACTAAAATTGATGTCATAAATATATTTGACTGCAAAAAGAAAATGTCAAACTCATTAATTAGCAAGAATGAGACTGATAGAGATGCCGATATCATAACTATATCAGCAAGAAGAAAATTGAAAAAATTTGACTTTCTGTTGGGTATATTCATTTGAAGTAGATTATTACCTATTGCTCAAATTTAATATTTTAACTATTTAAATTCCAATGTCTGTGATTTTCTTGATAAGTGCCGGGTTTTTTTTATTAATTTCTTTTTTAATCGTTTTATTAATTGTTTTAGGAGCAAAAAAAGAAAGAATTGTAAAAGTTAAAATTTTTATATCTACCCAAAAACTTTTTACCTCTAAATAATAACTAATAACTTCTAATTTAATTTTCAGTAAATCATTATACTGATCAACACCGCCAAGCTTCAATAAGACTTTCTCTTCATTGGCAAAAAGGATTGACGAAAAATCTGTAAGTCCTGGTTTTATTTCTCTTAAGAAAAAAAAATCTTCTTTATTGACATACTTCGGCACCTCAGGGCGAGGGCCTACAAAATTTAAATTGCCAACTAATACATTAAGTATTTGTGGAAGCTCATCAGCCTTCAATCTTCTCATTAATTTACCAGAAAAAGTTACTCTTTGATCTTCTTTAACAGTAATCAATGGCCCATTGCTACCAACCCGCATTGTTCTATATTTAAATAATTTAAAAACCTTAAATCCTTTCCCAACTCTTTTTTGATAGAAAAAAACAGGCCAACCCTGAAAAAAAAGTAGGAATAAGAACACCAAGAGGTAGATTGGTAGCAATAGTATAAATAGCAATAAAGCAAATATTCTATTAAACATTATTTTGAGTATTTGCTCCATAGTTCATTTATAGTGTTAATTACATATAACACTTCTTCATTTTTTAAATCAGGATACATAGGAATAGAAATAGAGCTTTCATATAAATTTTTACTTTTAATGAAGTCTTCAGGTTTAAATCCATATTTTTTCTGGTAAAAACTATGCATATGTACAGGTCGATAATGAACTGATGTTCCTAAGCCTAATTTATTCAGCTTAATAATCAATTCATCACGAGATATTTTCCAAAATTTTTTTCTAATTTGAATTATATATAAGTGTTTTGCGTGTTTAGAGTTATCGTTTGCTTTTGGGGGAAGCTTTATTCCTTCTATTGATTTTAGGCCTCTATGATATTGATCAAAAACATCTGATCTTTTTTTATGCCATTTATTGATATTATTAAGCTGATCAATACCTATAATTGAAGCTACATCTGTTAAGTTGTATTTATAGCCAAGCTCAGTAATATCATAAGACCATTTTCCATTGCTTTTAAACCTTGACCAGCCATCCTTATCCATTCCATGCAATGATAGCATTCTTAATCTATCTGCTAATTTGGAATCATTGGTTGCGATTGCTCCCCCTTCACCTCCTGTGGTAATATTTTTGTTAGCATAAAATGAAAAAGCTGCTGCATTATTAGTATCTCCGATTTTATTTCCATCATCAATAGATTCCAAAGCATGTGCAGCATCCTCAAGAATAAAGCAATTATATGGGTCAGATATTTGTCTGAGCCTGTTCATTTTTACCGGATTACCGGCAAAATGAACAGGTATTATAGTTTTTACTTTTTTCCCAAATTTCTTTAATAGGTCTTCTACATGATTTAAATCAAGGTTCATAGTCTGCATATCAATATCTACAAGCAACGGGGTTGCTCCAATATATTCACCTACTTCAACACTTGAAACAAAAGTATGGGTTGGAGCTATAAACATATCATTTTTCTTTAAGCCTGAAATAATAGCTCCTAAGTGTAATGCTGCCGTGCAAGAGTTAACAGCTACCACATTTTTAACATTTAAATATTCACTCAATTTTTGTTCAAATAAATGTGTTTTTTTACCTGTTGTTACCCATCCTGATGACAACACAGATTCAACATCATCAATTGTCTTATTTGAAAAAATAGGTCTGTGAAAAGGGATTTTCATTTTAATTATTTTCTCTAATTAATTCCGAAATAAAGTGTGTATGAAGAAAACGTAATTTGGTTAAAAATGGATAAATGTTTGGAGAAACAAGTGATATTATTCTTGATAGCTGAGGTATAACAGTTAGGCTTTTGGTCTTAATGCTGTAATTTTTAAATAAATGCTGTAATTCTCTTTTTGAAATTTTCTTTGTTTTAAAATTAAAAGGGTTATTTAATTTCATATCATAAAAAATTATAGCGCCACCTTTTTTGAGAACTCTATCAATCTCTTGGGCCCAAAATACCCTATTAGAATTACCAATAATTGATGAAAAGACTGTTGATATAACTATTATAGTAAATTTATCATCGCTGAAAGGAATTTTATCGCTTATATGTAAAAACCTTAAAGATTCAAATCTTGATTTTGCTATTTTAATTCTTTTTTTAGAGATATCAACCCCAGTTAATTGGTCATGATCAGCCCCCCAGTTAACAAGTTGCTCCATTATGAAGCCTTCTCCACAGCCAAAGTCTAGTATTTCATTTTTTTTAGAAAAATTCTTGTTATTGACTAAAAACTGATAAATTTGTTTGTCTCGTTCTTTTTTTATAAGCTTGTCACCAATATTCATCATTTTTTCCATTTATTTATAAACTTGAATTGTCCAAATATAAATCCCAAACCATAACTAAGATGAATAATAAAAAAAGTGATTTGACATGCAATCAATTTGGTGATATTAAATTTGTTAATTTTAATTGAAAAAAATAATCCTGATAAAAAATAAGCTAAAAAAACATAAATAGATATGACTGGTATGAATAAAGATATCAAAAAAAGACTTGGTATGATATGTCTAAATGAAATAAGCGCTCTTCTTTTTTGAATGACCCTAACCTTGTAGAAACCATACTGTAGATATTGATTAAATAGTTTTTTAAGACTAAGTCGACAAAAATACTTTATAACCAATGACGAATCTTGCCAAATCTTATACCCCGACTGAGTCAGTCTAAAATTAAATTCGTCATCCTGATTTCTTATAAGCTCTTCATCTAACCCCCCAATTGTATCAAAGATACTTCTTTTATAGCAGCCAAATGGAATAGAACTAACATAACCTGATTTACTGTTTTTTAATCTAAAAGAAACATTCCCAACTCCAAAAACAGATGAAATTGATCTTGCAATTACATTACCCCAAAAGCTATCCCCAATAGCTTCAATGACTCCTCCAGCGCAGCTTGAATTATTGTTTTTAAGATTTTCGACAGATTTAGATATGTAATTCTTTGGCAATACTGAATGACCACCGAACATCAATACAATATCAGATTTTGAAGAATTTAACGCTAAATTAAAGCCCTTAGGCATTGTCTTATCTTTATTGTATAAAATCTTCAAATTATAAAATTCTTTTTTTAGTTTATTGATTTCAGAAATTGTTCCATCATTAGAATCACCATCAGCTATCACTAGTTCTAATTTTTCTTTAGGGTAGTCTTGCTCAATAATTGATTTGAGAGTTTGACCTATGAAATTTTCTTCATTTCGTATTGGTAATAGAATTGATACGCTCGGATTAGTCAAGATATCATCATTTTACATTAAAAACTAATTAGGGAGAGGTAAAAACGAAAATGAAAAATCAGTACGAGGATTATTGCTCAAATTAATTTGATTAGCTCCATTCATATCCATACTATAAATCTCCCAATTACCATCTCTATCTGACATAAAAATAATCTTCATATTATCAGGGTAAACTTTTGGGTTCCAGTCTCTTGCTTCGTTTTTTGTTAAATTGACTACGTTTGTTCCGTCCAAATCCATTATATAGATTTCTGAATTTCCATCTCTATTACTTGAAAATATAATTTTGTCTCCCAAAATTGAAAATTGAGGTTCAGAGTCCCAGGTTTCATTATTAGTTAAGTTTTTCTGATTCTCTCCGCTTAAGTTCATTATATAAATCTCTGAATTACCATCCCTATTACTTGAAAAGATTATTTGCTGTCCATCAGGCGTAAACGGATTTCCAAAAAATATTAAATCATCGCCAACAGATTTTGAAATATTCTCCTGATTTCCTTCAATTAAGTGAGTAAAGAATATTTCAGCATTGTTATATTTCCATGATTGATAAATTATGTTTGAACCATCTGGGGAAAAAATTGGTTTTTTTTCATACCATGAGGTGTTTGATATGTTTTTTTTGTTTGAGCCATCGGTATCCATTTGGTAGATATCATAGTTGTCATTTTCAGGAAAATATTTCAAATACAATATCTTCTTTCCATCAGGAGAAAATGAAAAATCTCCATCAAAATAAGGGTCATTTGTAAGATTTTTCAAATTTTGGGTATTCCAATTATAATACCCTCCAACATAAGCAATATCCAAGGAATATATCTCACGATTTCCATCTCTGTCAGATGCAAAAATTAATTGCGTACCATCGGGAGAGGCAATTGGCTCAGTATCAGTCCAGCTATTTCGAGTAAGATGGCTTAAATCATCACCAAAAATATCTACTGAAATAATATCATAATTCCACCATTTATAACCAGAATAAATAATTTTTGGATTATTATAAGAACTATAAACCGATTTATCTTTATCAACGCATGAAAAAATGAATAATAAAAAAAGAGTATATTTAAATTTATATTTCATCATTAAGTATTTTCTTGTAGGAATCTAACATGATTTCTTTAGATTTTTCCCAGCTATAATTTTTTTCAACAAATTTTATTCCATTTGCACCCATAAGATCTCTTTTATCCTTCCGACAAACCATTTCATCCATAGCTCTAACAATCTGATCTTCATTTTTTAAATCAACAATTGTACCAGTGACCCCATCTTTAACTACCTCAGATAGACCTCCAACATCAGATACTATCACAGGCTTTCCAGCAGCGCTTGCTTCAAGAACAGCTACCCCAAAACTTTCTTCTTGAGGTAAATTTATATAAACATCAATTTTTTTCATAAAGATATATATATCTTTATGATTTAAATGCCCCAATAAACTAACTTCATTCTCCAGGTCAAGTTCTTTGATTATAGATTCAATCTTAGGCCTTAAGGGTCCATCTCCTGCAATTTGAAATTTTATTTTTTTTTCTTTATTAGCTTTTTTAAGCTTATAGAAACATCTTATAGCTAGCTCTATCCCAGATGAGCTTTTCAAATTCTTTGCTACGCCAAAAGTAATTAATCCGGTATTTTTTTTTATTTCATTATATTTTAAAATTTCAACTCCAAATGGTGTTATTGTAGAATTTCTTGATGTTATTTCTTTAACTTTTTTTCTTAAAAAATTACTTGTTGAAAAAATATATTCAGATTTTTTTAAAAGATATTTTATTAAATATTTGTGAAGAAGTGATTTATTTGGAAAATCTGATAAATCTGAACCCCATACTGATATAATTAGCTTGTTTTTTTTTGCCCTTACTCCTAACAATCCATAGCTTGTAGCATAGTGAGAATGAATAATATCAGGGGCAATGTTTTTAGAGATTTCTTTTATTTTCAAAAAAGAGATTATAAAAGACAGAAATGGAACTTTTTTTGAAAAAAAATTTGCATTTGAAACAATCATAACATTTTCCAAGTTTATATAATTTGCTTGATTGATAGGTCTCCAGTCAAACAAAAAAATTTTATATTTGCTTTGAAGCTCCTTTGTCCATCTGATAGTGTGGATTGAATCACCATTTGAAATCAAAAGTATTTTTCTCATATACGATATAAATTAACTCAGTATTTTACTAATAAAACTGGGACAATCTATAAATGAAAATTGGAATTGATGCGAGGTCAGCAATGCTACATAAAAAAGGTGGCTTTGGGGTTTATACCAGAAATTTAATTAAATCCATGGCTTTACTATATCCTGAGCATATTTTTGAATTGAAGCATCAAAAAGAAATTGAACATGGTTTTAATAATCTTAATAATGTAAAAAATTATAAGCTCTCATTTCCACTTAATATGCTCTGGACTCAAATAAGGCTTCCAATGCATTTCTTGCGAAATAAACCAGACATTTTTCTATTCCCCTCACAAACAATAAGCAAATTTTCATCAATAAAAAAAGTTGTTACTATTCATGATTTGAGATTTAAGGCTATTGAAAATCATGATAAAAGTGAATATTTTAGATTAAATATTCAAATCAAAGACTGTATAGAATATAGTGACAGGATAATCTGTGTAAGCAATCAAACTAAGTCCGATTTAATTAAATATTACTCAGTTGATGAAAAAAAAATAAAGGTTATATATCATGGTGCTAATCATATTAAGGAAATTAATGAATCTACAATCACTTACAGAAAAAATGATTTAATGAAAAAATTTAAAATTCGTAGAGATTTTTTATTAACTGTAGGATATACACACAAGCATAAAAATATAGTTAGAGTAGTAAGTTGTCTTGGTGATTTAATAAAAGATGGATATGATTTAGATTTAGTAATTGTAGGCCCTCAAGGCAATGATGAAAAAAATATCCAAGAAAAAATAAGTAATTTAGGTCTTAATGATAGGGTGATAAGAATTCCGTATGCTGAATCTAAACTCCTTGGATATCTATATCATTTTTCAAATTTATTTATATATCCATCTACATATGAGGGGTTTGGATTTCCAGTTCTTGAGTCTATGAGAAGTGGTGGCGCAGTACTGGGAAGTAATGCAGGTTCAATTCCTGAGATTGGTGGAAATGCAATGGAATACTTCAATCTAGATGAACCAGAAGAATTGACTGCTAAGGTCAAAAGCATAATTTCTGATGTAGAAAAAAGAGAAATTCTAAAACTTAGAGGGTATAAACATGCTCGTAATTTTTTGTGGGAAAATACTGCAAAGATGATGATGGAGTCTCTTCAGATTTAACTTTAGAATGTATTTCAATTATTGCAATTGCAAATCCCAGCATTAACCACATTGGCAAAAAATATATTACTGAACTTGCACTTATTGCTGCAGGAACAAATATAATCATACAAAGTGAAAATGATCTCCCCAGATATCTAAATTCCTCATTATTTGATTGAATGCCCAACTTATACAAATTCCAAGTTAGTGATATATACCATAAAAAAAAGAAGAAAGAGAGTATAATCCCAGCATCAACTATTAATTCTAGCCAAAAATTATGCATTGAGGTAATTCTTCCATCTACTCCACCAATTTTTTCCTGCACAGCAATTGACCCTCCTGCTCCTACGCCAAGCCCGTAAGTTTCTTTCAATGCCTTAATTCCATTTAATGCTAATTCTCGTCTAATTGATACAGACTGCCCAAGGATGATATCATCATTTACAAAATCTTGAATTGCTGAAAATGTATTTGCAATATCTGATACTTGTGGATTACTACTCTCTTTTAAATTATCTATTTGTTTAAAAAAAACTAATAAAAGCAGAGAAATTAGAATAAGGGTAGTTAATTGCTTTTTATATAAAATAAAGTATATCAAAAATAAAATGCCCATTGAAAAAAGTACCGTTCTAGACGATGTCATTATTATGATTATTGATATTGAAATAATTGCAGACCATTTAACAAAATTATTTTTTGAAAAGAGAAAGAAAGGTGCTAGCATTATCATTGTAATAGCCAAATCATTTGGATTCCATTGAAATCCAGTTGGTGGTTGTATTAATGATGGTATTGCAAACGAATCTAACGTTGGTTGTAAAGATGGCTCTCTACCAAAAAAAGTTACTACATTTGAAAATGGTGATATGGGAAGCCTAAATGCTGTTAAAGATTCTAACAGCGATAGTATAATTTCTAGACTAAAAGCAAATCCAGCAATTTTCAAAGCTCTAAGAAGTTTTTCTTTTGAGCTAAAATTTATCAAGACGGTAAATACAGTAGCTACTCCGCAAAAAATATAAAATAAATACTGGATTGTATAGAGCTTGTTTATCGACCAGAAAATAGATAAAAAATACCAGAGAAAAAAAATAAGTAAAAAATAAATATAATTTTTAGTAAAAAAATTTAGGTTTATTTCATACTTGTTAACTCGTAACAATCTAAAAGAAAATAAGATTAATGAACCAAGAATAAGATGAAATAAGTAAAAGTCTCCATAGCTGATACCTACACCTATTACGCAAGAGAATACAAAAATTTCACTTAATTTTGGCAATTGCAACATTTTAAATATTTTTCTCTGCCATTTTATTCCAAAAACCTATTTTTTTATTATGAAGATATGTGAAATAGAAGATTAATAAAAAAAGTTCTGATAAAAACAATGATATGGGAAATGAAAGTATCTGATATCTCTCAAATGAAAAATAGGTAATTATTAATAAAAAGGTACTTGAAAGAATAATCAAGCGATTCACAATCTTATCAAGTTTTATTGATAACATCCACTGTCTTCCTAAAATATGGGATATTTTAATGATTGGTATACTAAGAGCTAGTATTTTTAATATAATTGAGCTTCCTAAAAAGCTTTTACCTAAATAAAATTCAATGAATCTATCAGAAAATAATATAGTAAATGCAGACATTGTCATTCCCAATATGATATAAAAATAAAAGATTTTTTTTGTTTGATAAATAGCCTTTGCCTTGTTGGAAGATAATTGAGAAATTAGAAAAGGGTAGATTGCCTGACCAAGTGGTCCAAAAATCGAAATTAGCGCTTTGAAAATTCTATCTGCACTATTTAATAATCCAATTGACTCAATTGACAATTTAGTGCTTAGCCAAAAAAGCAAAATCATCGAACAAAATGGTGGAATAACGCTTAATGAAAATGTATTCCAACTTTCATAAAAGGATTTAATTAATTCGTTACCAGAAATAAAATTTATTTTAACTTTTTTCAAAATCCATGATA
>MDTB01153592.1_pt1 | contig 12878 bp, 8 predicted proteins | sample 811161 | NCBI WGS metagenome assembly MDTB01 (sample SAMN05326650, study PRJNA326480) | marine metagenome | isolation source: seawater | place: Mediterranean Sea | collected 2009 | reverse complement strand
GGATCTTCCAATTTCTAAAATAATTTTACAAAAAATAGTTGATGAAGCGGTTGAAAATACCTTCAATATGATAACAATTGATAGCGACACTTCTACCTCTGATACTCTTATCGTTGCAGCAACAGGGACAGCACCGATTGAAAAAGTAGACTGCCTCTCCAGCTATGCTGCAAAAGAATTTAGCTCTGCTCTTAATGAACTTATGTTGGAACTGGCACATCTTGTTGTACGAGACGGAGAAGGTGCAAAAAAATTTATTTGCATAAAAGTACTCGGTGCTGAAACAAAAAGAAGTGCAAAAATTATTGGAAAATCAATAGCAAACTCTCCTTTAGTAAAAACTGCATTTGCAGGAGAAGACGCAAATTGGGGTAGAATTGTAATGGCTATAGGAAAGTCTGGTGAAAAGATTAACGCCAAAAATTTATCCATAAAGTTTGGAAAACACGTTGTCGCTGAGAAAGGATCTTTATCTTCCAAACACTCCGAAAAAATTATATCAGAATATATGAGAAATAAAGATATCTATGTAACTGTTGACATAGGAATTTCTAACGGAGAAGCTTTAATTTGGACATGCGACTTGACGCATAAGTATATTTCAATAAATGCCGATTACAGGTCATGAAACTTACCTTGGTTTCAGCTGTAGCACTAGTCGATATTGATGGTAGAGTGCTCTTAAGTAAACGGCCAAAAGGGAAATACCTTGAAGAACTATGGGAGTTCCCTGGCGGAAAAATGGAAGAGGGGGAAACCCCGGAGCATGCATTAATAAGAGAACTAAGAGAAGAATTGAATATTGAAACATGGTCAAGTTGTTTGGCACCACTAACATTTGCGAGTTATACCTATACAGAATTTCATCTACTGATGCCATTATTTGTATGCAGAAAATGGGACGGCATACCAACTCCCCAAGAAGGTCAAAAGCTAACTTGGGTTTTCCCAAAGGACATAAAAAACTATAAGATGCCTCCAGCAGATGTCCCCATTGCAGCAATAATTAAAGACTGGATCTAACAAGACTTCGACAAATGCCAAGAACACACAAATATAATCCTGCGCTTACACCAGTCGACATTATCCACAAGGACTCTTGCGTTCTGGTTGTCAACAAGCCTAGCGGACTTCTAACAATCCCTGGCAAGGATGCTTCACACAAGGACTCCCTTCTAACAAGGGTACAACAAAAAGTCTTCGGAGCACTATTGGTTCATAGATTAGATATGGATACATCTGGTATAATTATTTTTGCTCGAACGCGATCTTCCCAAGTAGACTTAGGAAAACAATTCGAAGGTCGCAGAACTATTAAAAGATACTTCGCAGAAATATGGGGAAAACCTAGCTGTGAGCGCGGAACTATTGACCTACCCATAACTAAGGATAAAGAAAACCCCCCTCGCCAAAAAATATGCCTAATCAACGGTCGAACAGCACTAACAGAATGGAAACTGATTGAATCACGTTGTAATTCTACTAGTATTGTTGAGCTAAAACCACACACTGGACGAAGTCACCAGCTGAGGCTACACATGGCTACAATCGGGCATCCGATAATTGGAGACTCACTTTATGCTCATAAAAAAGCTTACCAAAAAAGCAACCGTCTAAATTTACACTCTTATGAACTAAAAGTATACCATCCAAAAACTAGGGCTTTATCCTCTTATCGGTGCCCTTGCCCGTTTTTTTGTGGCTAATTTCTAACCTACTAAAGAAACCCATGATCTTCGAGAATATCGGTACTCTTTTTAACAGCTCCTGAGTGCTCCCCGTGGAAAAATTCGATTTCATAAATACTTTTTTCCTCAACACCCTCAGAAGTAATAAACTTTCTCCAATATATCTCTAACTCCTTACAAGTTTCTACCTTAGTAAGTACTCCCTTTTCCAAGGCTTCGACTGCAGGGTATTCGATTCCCCAAATGCTTGGTCCAACCACAACTGGCTTTTTTAACGCAAGAGGTTCAATTATATTATGAGAACCAAGATTATTAAAGGAATTACCTACAAATACAGAGTCTGATAGGCTGTAATAAAAGTTTATTTCGCCTAAAGAGTCCCCTAACAGTCCATCAAAATCTAAAGTCGACATCTCTAAGCCTCCCTTAAACGAGAGCTCAGAGTCAAAATGTATACTTCGACGTAAAAATCGTAATCCTCTTTCCTTCAATAATTTTGAGATATCGTCAAAGTCTTTCCTATGCCTCGGTACGTAAACAAAAAATGGTTTAGGATAATTATTTTTCTCACAAAAGAGAATTAAATTTTGTATTACGGATACAAGCTTTTCGTTTTCACCTGGCCCGGTGCTTCCTAAACAGAGAAATTTACGACTTACGTCAACACTATCAACTAATCCCCTAAAATCTCTTGCTGGTTTTAAATGTTTTAACAAAATTGGTTGTTCAAACCGTAATTCACCCATTATTTCAACTTTTTTTGCCCCAAAAAATTGAAATCGCTTTGAATGCATTTCAGATTTAGCCATAATTAAGCAAAACCCCCTAATTACCGACGCTCTAATTGACAGATACCTTGAATCGCGTTCAAAGCTATCAATCGGATATTGGCCCTGCGCAAGAATAAGTGGAACTTTCGCATGAGAACTGCAAGCAATCATCTTTGGCCATAGTTCTATTTCTAAAATCAACCCAAACCTTGGCTTGTATCTTTTAAAAAATCGGCGGTAACAAAATGATAACTCAAGAGGAAGATATACCACTTTTATAAATCCCGCCTTTTCTTCAATATTAAATTCTTTTTTTGCCTCCTCTCTACCTGCAGGAGTGAGTGTTGTAATCAAAATCTTTTCTTTTCGCTTCAAGAACATTTTAATAAGTGGAACTGAAGCTCGAAATTCTCCTAAGCTAGCTGCATGCAGCCAGATAGAGCCATGCACAAATTCGGGAAAATAACCTAATCTCTCTTTTAAGTTTAATCTATAGTTTTTTTCTTTTATTGAACGCTTGAGAAAATATAGTAGAACAAAAGGAAATAGTAATATCCAAACGAGGCTATACAGCCAAATGAAAAATTTTTCTCTCCATAAAAACGGATATCGCTCAAACTCTAACTTAGACATCATAACCCTGAAATTTTATTGAATCTTAAATGCTTTTAAAATTAAATATAATAAAATCTCATCCGAAAAAAAACTTAATTTTTCTAACAAATTTTTAGTTATTAATTTATACTAAATTCTAGAAAAAAATTGTCACCAAGAGGGACTCTATGAATTGGATTGCGTTAGTGCCAATGAGAAGTGGATCTAAAGGGATCAGAAATAAAAATACAGTTCCCATAGCAGGTAAACCACTTTATCAATATACCATTGAAGCCGCCATCGAAGCAAAGGCTTCGCAAATTTTTATTAGTACAAATATTTTAGGACTACCAAAAAGAAAATATAGCTCTCTAGTTACGTACCTCTCTAGATCAGAAAGTCTATCAACCGATGAGACCCCCATGAGTGAAGTAGTTCTTGATTTCTTAAACAACCCAGACTACTCAAAACTTTCATCTCGTTCCATAATAGTATTACTTCAACCCACCTCTCCACTAAGAAAAGCATCAGATATAACAAAGTCACTTGAACTATTTTCTAATTCTAACTCCGACCTTTTAATATCTGTTACTAAAGGCGATAAATCAGTTCTAAAATCAGGTTTTATTGAAAATGGAAATTTTAAACCTGTATCCTCAATCGAATATTGTTTTCAGAACCGTCAATTACTTCCAGAAATATTTAAACCAAATGGCGCTATCTACATTTTCAAAGCTGGCTGGTTCCAAAAAAACCAATCGTTTGAAACACCGTCTATCATCGCATACAAGATGGATCCCGAGAAATCTCATGATGTTGATACAAAATCGGACTTAGAAAAAATAGAAAAAATCTTGTTAAAAGAGGAAACAAATGAAAATAGGTAATCGCGAAATTTCTGACCATACACCTCCATTAATTATTGCAGAAATTGGAATAAACCATGGTGGAGATTTAGGAGTAGCAAAAGAAATGGTAAAAAGAGCACGGTTAGCTGGATGCGAGATAGTTAAACACCAGACTCATTTTATTGAGGACGAAATGACTGCAGAAGCGAAATCGATTACGCCTCCAAATTCAAATTATTCTATATGGGATATAATGTCATCATGTGCATTATCTCCTGACGAAGAAATAGAACTAAAGAACTATTCAGAAAATCTAGGGCTAATATATATATCGACACCGTTTTCAAGAAAAGCTGCCGACTTTTTGTTTGAGATAAACGTACCAGCTTTTAAAATTGGGTCTGGAGAAGCAGATAATTTACCTCTCATAAGGCATATTGCAAACTATGGTAAGCCTATAATCTTGTCGACTGGTATGCAAACTATCGATAGTATCCAAAAATCTGTAGCAATCTTAAGAAATGCAAACATTGAGTTTGCACTTTTAGAGTGTACAAACTTATACCCATCACCACCTGAAATAGTTTCATTGAAAGGTATAAAAGATCTTAAAGATAACTTCTCAGATGCTATAATCGGATTCTCTGATCATAGTATGGGCTCAGAAATGGCAATAGCTGCTGTAGCTTTAGGAGCAAACATAATTGAGCGCCATTTCACCGATACTAGATATAGAAGTGGCCCAGATATATCCTGTTCAATGGATCCTGTGGAATTAAAACATTTAATCGACAGAAGTAAAGAAATCCATTGCGCAGTTCATAACGAAAAAAAAAGAACTCCAGATGAAGAAAAAGTATATTCCTTTGCTAGATCGTCCGTTGTTGCTGACAGAGAGTTGTTGAAAGGAACAATTATTACTGAAAAAGATATCTGGGCTAGGAGACCTGGTTCGGGTGCAATCGCAGGATACGACTTTGAAAAAATAATCGGAAAAAAACTTAAAAGGAAAGTAAAGTTTAATCAACAACTAGATTGGAACGATTTTGAAAAAGAATAAAATTTAGATGAAGAAACTAATCTTTGTTACTGGCACTCGAGCAGACTTTGGTAAGATTGAGCCATTGGCAACAAGCGCCCGAGATAGAGGATATAAAGTAAATTTCTTTGTTACTGGAATGCACTTAATGGAAAAATATGGCTTGACGGCCATTGAGGTTGCAAGAGTTAAAGGCATAAAGAGACGAGAATTCCTAAATCAAAGAGAGGGCGATGAGCAGGATGCTATTTTATCGAATACTATAATTGGATTTTCTGATTATGTTAAAATAGTAAAGCCAGACTTAGTTATAATTCATGGAGATAGAGTTGAGGCAATCGCAGCTGCGCTTGTATGCTCAATTAACTATATTCGGAGTGTTCATATTGAAGGGGGAGAAGTCTCAGGAACAATTGATGAAGTTTATCGACACTGTAATACCAAACTATGTACAGCACATCTGGTCAGTTCAGAAGATGCAAAGCAAAGGGTAGTTAGGTTAGGAGAGAATCCAGAAAGTATCTTCATATTAGGATCGCCCGAACTAGATACTCATAATAAACCAACCGGAATATCACTCGAAGAAGTGCGCTCAAGGTACGAGATATCATGGATTGATTATGGAATAGTTATCTTTCATCCAGTCACCTCTGAAAAAGAAACAATTATGGAGCAGACGAGTAAACTTTTTTCGACTCTAAAAGCTAGTAAGAAAAAGTTTGTTGTAATCTCACCTAATAATGATTCTGGAAGCGACAAAATATTTTCAATTATAAATAAACTACCCAAAAACCAATTTAGAATTATCCCATCTATGAGATTTCTGTATTTTTCTGAGCTACTAAGAAATGCAAAAGTTATGATAGGGAATAGCTCTGCAGGTGTTCGAGAGGCACCCTTTCTTTGTATTCCAAGCTTGGATGTCGGAACAAGGCAAACAAATAGAAGTAAAGTTCCATCTATAACCAGAGCGTCTGCCGATAATGAAGGAAAAATAAACGACTTTATTAGAAATAACTGGGGCAAAAAGTACTTGAAAGATGAGTCATTTGGTGTAGGTAATTCCTCTGAAATATTCACAAAAATTCTCTTTGACGCTAAAGTCTGGAATTTGCCTCTTCAGAAGTTGTTTTTCGACTAAAGAAAACTGTACAACATTAAAATTGACAGTAATTTGAAATTATATTTCATTTTGTTTGTATTTTTTAATATAATTAAGATATTATTTTCCGAAATGAAAATATACAGTAAAATAAGGCAGCATTTATTTTGTAAGAAAGTTTCTCATGCGATCAACACAGCGGTTAATATTTCTCGACTACGCAAGGGCAACCGCTATAATTGCAATGATAATTTATCACTTTGTTTATGACTTAGGTCAATTTGGCTTTGTAGATATGTTCTCTGTAATTAATGGGCCATGGAAAACATTTGCCCAGCTTATAGGTATAAGTTTTTTATTTATATCAGGCTTCAGCTTTTGGATAATGGCGAGAAATGGAATAAATTGGTCAAAATATTTTAGACGATTGGGAGTTTTAATTTTTGCAGCTTTAGCTGTCTCACTCGGTACACTTTATTACATGAGAGAAGCTTTTATATTTTTTGGCATTTTGCATTTGTTAGCTACGTGTTCAATTTTAGCAGTTTTAATCTATAAAATACCTTCTATAGCATTGATTTTTTTAGGAATAATATTGATATTAATTCCTCAATATTTTAAATCAGAAATTTTTGAACCAAAAATTTTAGCCTGGACCGGTTTATATGATGGGCTAACAGGATCTGCCGATTTTTATGCTTTTATGCCTTGGTCCGCAGCTTTTATCTTTGGTATTAGTCTCGCAAAAATAGGTAATTCAAAATTTAAATCTGATTCAGTATCCCAATCTCTCTTTAGAGAAAAAAAACTTTCTCGAATAAGCACTTTTTTGCTGTGGGCTGGTAAGAATTCACTGTTAGTCTACATTGTGCATCAACCAATACTGATAGGATTAATCTATTGTTATACATTGATATAAGATAAAATCTTAAACGATGATATCAGATGCGGCAATTTCAGAACTTTCGATATTCGCTAGAAATATTACATCCTCAGCAGCTCCGTCACTATCAGTATCAATAAATAAGTAACCATCATTGCTATCGAATTGAAAAGAATACAACTCTGTGGCAGTCGAGGTAGAATTCAACCCAGCGAGTGCAATATTAGCGCTCGAAACTGCAGACTCAAAATCCACTACAGGATTAATTGCCTCTATATAATTACCAGTATTCAAAGTCTTATCTCCAGCCAGACCCAATTTTAACTTGTCTACTCCTGTCTGAAAATCCAAAATTGAGTCTGCAGTATCGCTCGTAATTCCCGTTTTCCCATTTCCTAAAATAAAAATGTCTGAACCAGAATTTCCAGAGACTTTATCTGTACCCTTACCTAATGTGAAAGAGTCGGCTCCTGCTCCACCCAAGATTTCTACAGAAGAGTCAGCATTAGAAAAATTCACTGCCGTATCTGTTACTAGGTCAGTAAAATCTATTTTATCGAAAGCCTCATTTAAAAAATTTAGGCTTCCGACGCTGCCCGAACCGGAAACTGTAAAACTCGATCCAGGGCTGGAAAAGTCAAAATTTCCGGATGAAAAATTGGTACTTTTTGCCAAAGAAAATGAAAAGTTTCCTACACTTTGCGCTTGAATCTTTCCTATGAGAATATCAGCACCTTTTGACTCTACTACCATAGTATGAAGGTCCTCAAGCGCAGTAGTTGACCCTAAATCACCAACCTCGATGACACCAGTCTCTGACGCCCTTAAAACCAAAGTTGATAATTTTGATGCGTCATCAATACCAAATGAGTCCGCCGCCGAACCAATCTTAATAGCGCCACCTGCAGAGGTATTAATATTCATCATTTTAATTGCATCGGCACTATTAATATTTACCCCACTCGCAATCACTAAATCTCCATCATTAGTATTACTAAAATTCAAAGCTGTAGTATCATTACTATCTAAAATTAATGAAGATAAGTTAATACTATCTGATCCGTCTGATAGTAGAGAAAATGAAGAAATCTCATCAAAAGAAACTTCAGTCAAGATAACCGGAGCACCCGTGTTATTTGTCCAATTAATTATAGGACTTGCATCAGCATTAGCCGTATATGCTATTTCCCAATCTCCTGTTTGCGTTCCTTGCACGCTAAACTTGTCTAAATCGTGAGGCACATTCTCGAAAGAAACTCCGGCTGAAGACTCATACACATTTATTTCATTTAAATTTTCGCTATTTCCAAAATCAAAAATGGCCGCCGCATCAAAAGAAATATCCATAATCTCAAATGAGTCTAGGTTAGGAACGAACTTTTTGTCCTCAGATAATCTAAACACTATTTTATCTGTTCCAAGACCACCAAAAAAATTATCAAATGAAGGGTCCTCAGCCAACGCATTACCCACAAAGAGCGTATCCGCACCCAAACCGAGTTTCACATTTTTTTTCAGTACCGAATCCGACATATCGAGAATTAGATTCGACTTCATAGCAGAGGCATCTAAATTGACCAAACTCGAATTCAAGGGACTAGAAATCTCAAATTCTTTTTCTAACTTACCACCCTCAATTTTCAAATTTTTAAGTCCTACAATAGATAAACTGGGTAATATAGTCCCATTGCTTCTCTCAGTATCAGACACTATTAAAGTTAAATCCTCTAGGTTAGTATCAGATGCAATATCATACGGATTTGTTGTAGCTGGAGCCGCAGCAGGGGCAGCTGTAGTCGGATTATATACCGAACTTGAAATGCTAATATTTGAATCAGATACCTCTATATTTAGTAGAGTTGAAGTTCCATTCAGAGCATCAGGGTCAAAATTAAGGGAAAGTATGGCTTCTGGAGCTACCACACCATCTAGTAAGTAAAGAACACCGGGATATGCATAATTGTCAGGAGCAATTGCTGAATTTAATTGAGTTGCTTGAAGGTCGTTTAAAACAAGGTCTTGATCAGCTTGCAATATTGTTATTTTTTCATTATTGAACCAATTTGAAGCTAAAACAACGTTACTACCAGTGGACTTTATACTAATTTCTTCCGCTTCATAGATTGTTTGGCCCTCAAAATTACTCCCAGCATTAATTAGCTCTAGACTGACGGTGCTTGGATTTTTTAATATATCACCCGCAGTCAGCGAATATTGAGATGCTATAACATCGTTCGCATTAATAAAGTTGACAGTATCTATTTCATTAGTAAGTTTAAAAGTTCCACTATCATATATTTTTTCAAGACGCGTTTTGGTTGAATTATCCGCATTTGCGCATATTGATCCCGCAATCAACCCCAACGCTCCATAGCAACTTTCGTCCCTAGACGCATTGCAACCCATTACCGATAGGCAAGCTACGCTTAAAAACCCAAAATTCTGAGTTTTTCTATGGCTTCCCTTAAATAAATCTAGCTTTTTTGTTGCTAAAATCACCTATCCACCCCCATAGGAACTATTATTTTCTTTATTTTCTCTAGAGGTTTTTTTCACCTGTTCACCTACAGTCACTATCTCTTTTATTACATGCTCAAACAATTATAGTGCAAAAAGCGTGCAATATGTAAAATGTATCTCATTTTTTAATATAAAATATTGATAAGAAAATATATAATTATTCTTATTCCAAGCAAATTTTCAAATCATTGGAATAAAACTTGCTCTAGTATGGTAAAGAACCCTAATTTTTATAGCTTGTAAACCATGAAAAAAAAACCGCTTCCTGTGCAGGAAAAAAATAAGACTATTAATAGAGTACAAGGTTTGTCATTTAAACGTGAACCACAAAAAAATGCTCATGCTCCTCTAAAAAATAAGCTAATAGCTTTACTTCCAGTTTCAATGATACTTGCTGCCTGCAATAATAACAGTTCATTAGATATTTCTTCTGTCGACACTGGTGACATTACCCCTGAGCCATCTCCAATTGAAAATTCATCGCAAACAGTAACTAATAGTTTAGATGAAATAGAGGGAACATCCGCTAATGACATAATCTATGCATCTTCTTTGAATTTATCTCAGTCAGATATTATTGATGGTGGTACAGGAGATGACGTACTTACATTAACTCTTGAGAACGATATAAAGACGATAGGGAAAATTAGTAACGTTGAAATTCTAGAAATTATAAGCCTCGGCGATTTCTCCTTAGACCTCGCTGGAATCGAGAGCATTCAAAAAATTGTGTCAAAAGATTCACTTGGAGACATATTGATTACTGGGTTAGACAATGCAAACGCAAAATTCGAATTTTCCGGAGACACCGTTAATAGCATTTCACTCGCAAGCAACGACTTAGGTGGACCAAATGACCTTTTAGATATTACATTAAGGTCGGCTGACAATGTAAAATTTGTTGGCCCTTATGGATATGAAACGGGAAAACTAAATATTGTTGGCGACTCTAGTTTTGAAAATGTCACTTCAATTGGACTTTCTTCGGTAGAAATCTTTGGACAAGGGAGTCTTGCTATTGGAGACGGATTCAGCAACCTTAATTCATTTTCTTCAAAATCTTTAGAAGGATCATTAACTAGTACTTCAGTCGACAAAAACGGTTATTCCTTAAAACCGATTATCGGATCAAATCTAGGCACCAACGTAACAGTTGGAAACTATCCGAACAACGTATTTTTTATTGATAAAGCTGAGTCAAATGCGTTGAATTCAATCAACCTTGGGAACAGTGATGATATTCTCTTAGTTGAAGTTGGTCTAAATAGCCGGACAGAGATATATAGTAAAAATGGTAATGATACTGTGAAGCTTATTGGAGAAAAAGTTTCTTCTAATGATCTAATTTCTGGTGGCTTAGGCGAAGATAGTCTCATTATAGACCAATCCTTAAACAATAACATAAATTTACAAGATATTGAGTTTCTAACGCTCACAAATAATGCGTCAGGAATTAACACTATTAATCAAATGGACATACCACTTTACGTTAGAATTGAGTCTGGAAAAAACGGGCTAGCAACTGACTCTCTAATTTTCGATTTGCCATCGAAGTCAGAAATAGAGGTTTATCCGGCACCTGGTGAAACAGGCGGTTTGGGCCTACTTCAAGTTGCTTTTAAAAGTAAAGTCCCAAATAAGACAATTAATATATTCGCCCCAAAAAATTCAGGCGATTTTTCCACAGAAAATATTGTTGACTTAACTGTGAATTTTCTTGAACCCGTTTCAATGCCCCTAAATGATTTTAAAGTTAACCATACTGAAATTATGAATGTAAAAAGTTCGAAAGCTTTTCATATTAGAGACATTGCAACAAAGCAAGATAGCCACCAAAACGAACTAAAGGTTTTAAACATTACAAGTGAAGACTCCGTTAACATTGGTAAAACAAGTAACACATCTCTTTTATCCTCAGCGAACATTTCAGGAATAAATAATTTATCAGTGGCCCAAATTGGAAATGGGCAACTAAGTAATTTTATTGCAAAAAGTAGCTCTGGAAATTTAAATATTGGAACCGTCGACTTGTCCAGTTCAAACAAGTCATCTTCGATAACCCTAAACAGCTTTGGGCGCATTTCCAATGGAATAGAAGCTACCCTAATTAAAAGTTCGACGGGAAATATTACTGCCACAATCAATGGCACAACTAAAGATGATTCTGTAAATGGAGCTAACGTCAATTTTTTAATCTCTAGTCCAGACGAAGGGATAATAACATTAAATGCTTCAAACACAAATGGGCTTAAAACTATTATCACTAATGGCGGTAGCGTAAACGCAGATCAAATATCTTTAGTCACTTTAGGAAACGCAGCAAAAGATAAAGAAAACGAAATTACGTTATCTGGTACTTCCGATAACGTTCATATAATTGGGGGTTCAGGAGTAGACACAATTAAATTTGGTTCCTCAAACAAAATAAAATACTTAAATTTCTCGATGGCAAATGGAACAGATATCATAGACTTCTCAAATATTCAGGGGAATAGCGGTTCAATACAAAACGGTTTAATTGTAAACCTAGGAACGTCTAATCAAGTATTAGGAAATGGGAGTTCCCAGGAAAGTATATCGGGCGGGAGATTTGCTGAATATGATCCAGATGAAGTGTCTGGTTATCAAATATCTGCATCAAAGATAAATGGAGCATTGAGCAACGTTGAGTGGATAATTGGAACGAAGCAAGAAGACTATTTGATAGCTTCTACTGCTGGAAATAAGCTTGACGGAGGAGAAAATAACGATATTTTAATAGGTAACACTGGTGCAGATCAACTTATTGGTGGTGACGGCGCTGATAATATTAAAGGCTTTTCCGGTATAGATTTAATTACAGGAAATGAAGGTGCCGACACCATTGAAGGTGGTTCCGATAACGATAAATTAGACGCAGGTTCGGGAAATGATGTGCTTTATGGAGGAGCTGGAGCTGATCAATTAATAGGAGGCTCTGGCAATGATGTTTATAAGTTTTACACAGGAGATGTGGTTGTCGGTGAAACTATTACGGAAGCCAGCAATGGTGGATCTGATACAGTTTCAATTTTCACTTCTTCAGACTTATCACCAATCTCAGCAGCAAGCTTTGATGAAATTGAAGAAATTCAATTTGCAGGTGCTAACCAATCCGCAACATTCAACAGTAGCCAATTGTCTGCTGAAACTATCACCCTGAGCGAAACTGCAGAGGGAATTTCAACACTTAATATTAAGTTAGATACTAGTTCAGCCAATTTTTCTAACTTAACCGCTACAACCTTTGATAGCGGAAGCGATAAACTAAATATTACTGGTACGGCAGTAAACGAAACAATAGTTTCGTCAAATATTGCTTCAGAAATTAATGGAAACGGTGGAAATGATAATATTACGGGTGGAACAGGAAATGATGTGCTTTATGGAGGAGCTGGAGCTGATCAATTAATAGG
>MDTB01048218.1_pt1 | contig 12878 bp, 12 predicted proteins | sample 811161 | NCBI WGS metagenome assembly MDTB01 (sample SAMN05326650, study PRJNA326480) | marine metagenome | isolation source: seawater | place: Mediterranean Sea | collected 2009 | reverse complement strand
TCCATCTGAGGGGTTAACAGCGATAATTCCCTTTTTATTTGCAATTTTAACTTTGTCTGAATCAAAATCAAAACCAATTACATTACAACCATTTGCTAACAATAATTCTGCAGTCATTAATCCAATTAATCCTAATCCAACAACAACAATTGTTTCACCAAAAGTTGGCTTTAAAAGTCTGATTCCTTGTAATCCAATTGCCCCAATTACAGTGAATGTAGCTTCTTCATCTGAAACGTTATCAGGAACTTTAGCTACTAAATTTTTAGGCACACAAACAAATTCGGCATGATTTCCATTTGAAGCAACTCTATCCCCAACTGAAAATTCAGTAACATCTTTACCAATAGTAACAACTTCTCCAACATTACAATATCCAAGTGGTAATGGTTGACCAAGTTTATTAAAAACTGCTTCCATTGTTGGTCTCAAACCATCAGTCTTAATCTTATCTAAAACCATTTTTACCTTATCTGGTTGTTGCTTAGCTTTTTGGATAAAATTTGCTTTTCCAAAATCGACTAGCATTTTTTCTGTCCCTAAAGAAACTAAGGTTCTAGTTGTTTTAATTAATACGCTTCCAGCTTTTATTTTTGGAGTTGGGACTTCCTCTAAAATGGTGTCCCCTTTTTTTAAGTCTTGTATTATTTGTTTCATTATATTTTTTTAATAAAGAGATTTTCTTTCTTGTCTATTCGGATAATTTATCAAAACTGCTCTATACTTTCCTTTAAACACAAAAAGACTACCCGCTGCAACGCCTATAACTTTAAACTTTGAAATCAGATTTTGTATATCATTTAATGATCCAGCTCCGCCTAGTACTGTAATGGGCATACTACATATTTTTCGAATTTTTTCAACTAAATTAATGTCATATCCCCCCATAGTTCCGTCATTGTCAATTGAATTAATTACAATCTCGCCAACACCAATATTTTCTAATTTTTCAACCAAATCGACGAGTTTCCAGCTTGATTTCTTTTTTCCATTGTGAGAATATATGTCATAACCTCCGAACAGCTTTTTCTTTTTGACATCAATTACTACTACTACACTTTGATTACCTATAATTGATCCAATTTCTTTACAAAGTTCTAAGTTATCTAGTGCTGAGCTGGATAATGCAACTTTTTCTGCACCTAAACAAATAATTTGCCTGGCTTGTTCAACATTTTTGATTCCACCTCCATAACAAAAGGGCATTCTACATTCATCTGCTAAATTTTTTATCATTTGCATATCAGGTTCTCTTTTCTCTCTTGTTGCGTCAATATCAAGAACTATTAACTCATCAACCTCTTTCTCGTTAAAAATTTTAACAGCATTTATTGGGTCTCCTACATATTTTGGATTTTTAAAATTAACTGTTTTTACTAAACCTTTATTTTGAACAAGTAAACAAGGAATTATTCTAGATCTTAGCATAATTATAATTTAGCAAAGTTTTTAAATAACTGCACTCCATTACCATGACTCTTTTCAGGATGAAATTGAGTGCCAATAATATGACCTGAAAAAATAGAAGATGTGAACTCATCACCATATTTAGAAGTTGATAAAATGTTTTCCTCACATTCACATTCAAAATAAAAGCTGTGTACAAAGTAAAAACCAAAATCACTATCTATTCCTTCAAATAAAGGGTGACTTCTAACGTCTTTGATTACGTTCCAGCCCATATGCGGAAGTTTTGGTTTATTTTCAATTCTTGATTTATTAAATTTTTTAACTTTTCCAGGAATCCACCCTAGACCCTGAAGTTCTCCTTCTTCACTTTCAAATCCCATTACTTGAAGACCTACACAAATTCCTAATACTGGAACTTTTTCTTCCAATACAAGCTTGTTTAACTCTTCCTTTAATCCTGAGTTAATGAGTTGTTGCATAGTAGGATCAAAAGCGCCAACTCCAGGTAAAATAAGTTTGTCTGCTTTTTTTAAATCTTCAGGCGTATTTAAAACTTGATGTTCAATGTTCAAGTTTTTGTAAATAGTAGCTATTGCCTGGATATTTCCTGATCCGTAGTCTATAATTCCGATCATCTTTTCCCTCCTTTTTCTGCACCTAAAAATCGCAACACTTTTGCTCCAATATTATAGATGGTTTCTTGTGACTTGTAGTCTTTATATGTTTTGTTAGGAGCATCCATATATGATTGTAATTCTTCCACAGAAATTCCTAACTTGGTTGCAACATATTCGAAATCTTGGTTGATTTTTTCAGGGTCATACGCAGGAGATTCTAGTTTCTTTAAAGCTTCATTTCTTGTCATTTGTCCTGTTAAGATAAGACTTGAATATTGTACTTTCCTAGTGTCGTAACCAAACTTCTTAGGTAACCAATAACTTTCATAGAATCTAGTAAATCTAGATTCGAAATGTTTTTGAGGATATTTTTGATATCCAAATTTATCAACTAGAAGTTGCATGGCTTCATCCTTATTGTAAGGCACGAAATCAAGAGGTCTAATCAATTTAATCTTTTTCACGTAAGGTAAGTATACTTTATGCCAAAGTATGTTAGTTAACGGATAATCTTTTAGTTTGCCAGTTCCAAACTTCTTATAAATATCTCGTAACTGAATAGAATCGGATTGATAATACATCCACTCTAATGGGTTTCTAACACATTCTGTTGAATAATTTCCTCCTGTTAGGATGTATTTGATTTTATGTTTAGAAGCAAACTTATACATAGTAGCAAAGAACGCATGATCTTGAGGAACATCTATATGAGGTACTCCTGATTTAAAAAATGCCAATTGTAAATCTTTAATTTCTTCCCAATTAATCACTTCAGTATATAAATCAAGTCCTAAGCCGTCCACTAATCTTTCAATATTATTTACAGCAATTTGAGAGTTCCAGCCGGCATCTACATGAAAAACTAAGGGTCTTAACCCATATTTCTCTTTCATTATGTAAAGAAGATATGAACTATCGATTCCTCCGCTCATTCCCATCAAACAATCAAAATCTTTACCTTCTCCTTGTTTTTTAATTTTATTAATTATACCAGAGAGTTCTATATCACCTCTTTCATCCGTATGCCAGTTTGGTAAAATATCTTTATAATAAGTATTACAATGATCGCAAACTCCTTTTTCATCAAAGGTTATTTTTGAATCGGTAGTATCCATTACACAGTTTACACATAGTTGTATTTTTTCTCTATTAACTAACATTTAATTTTCTATTTTAGTCATTATTAATAGCTCTTCTTGCAATTTTATCATAAGAAAAGTAATTACGCCCTTTTTCAATACTTACTTTTTTCATTTTATTATATAAACCTTTATCATTGTATATTTTTAATATAACTTCAGTTATTTCTTCCTCATTTCCTTCATTTACGAAAAGACAATTCCCTCCTAAATCTACATGATTATGTCCTTCAATTTTTTTGAATACAGTTGGTATTCCACATCCTACAGCTTGTTCCCAAATAACAGAATGTTTTCCTGGGAATACAGCTAAATCTGAAATTAATAAGTACTCATGAATTTGTATATGATCTATCCAATTTATATATAAAATACATCTATGACTAAGTAATTTTTCTATTATTCTCTTAACATGAACGTCTGGCTTTCCAAATAATAATAGTTTAATTTTATCATGATTTATTCTAGTTATAGATTTTACTAAATGATGAATATTTTTTTTTAAATTCAATTTACCTCCAGAAATAATTAAAAAATCATTTTCAGTAATTCCTAATGATTTTCTTCTCTTTTTTCTTAATTCATCAATATTGTAACTGTCAATTATGGTATCATCAACTCCCATGGGCAATAATTCAGTTTTAGATTTTGTAACTTTGTAAAAATTCTTAAAAAACTCAACCCTACATGGAAGAGTTCCATAAAATTTAATTACATATGGATCTATAGCTTTTGCACATCTTTTATAAATTAATTTATGAAGTAAGTTTTTAGAGACCCAATTAGTAGCTGAGTTGGTGAAGTCAGCATGACCATCTGCGTACACTAATACATTTTTATTTACTTTTAAATATTCGATAATCTTGAATATACTTATAAATTGAATATCATGCAAAAAAATTAAATCAGGTTTAAATTCATTTAAATTTTTTAAAATATTTGAATATATTCTTAATTTTCTTACTAATAAAGATGGTATATTTTTCGTGTAAGCTAATCTAGTAACTTCAATCCCATCTTCATTAATATATGTACCTTGTTTTATATAGGATAATTGATTGCCATTCAAGTAAGTTTCTGTAGATGCTAAAATTTTTACAACATGACCTTGAAGTTTATGCATTTTTGGTAATATATTTTCCTGATAACCATAATTATCAATATAAAAAGCTGCTAAACAAACATGTAATATTTTCATGATTTAATATATTTGACAAATAAATCAGGTTCTTTAATGTGGACTGATAAGCTTTTTAGTACTTTTTCGTTCATATCCCACCATTCAGATTCTAATAAATTTTTGATAGTATTGTCATCAAATCGTTTTTTAATTAATCTAGCTGGATTACCAGCGGAAATAGTATAAGGTTCCACATCTTTAGTCACAATAGATCCCATTCCAATAACTGAGCCTGAACCAATAGTGACACCTTGCTTTATAATTACATTTTGACCAATCCAAACATCATGACCAATGACTGTTTTCTTGATAGGCACTCTTTTATGTGTAGAAAATTTTGTTTTAACACTATCTCTTCCCTCATAAAAAACTGGTGAAGTTGAAACCCAATTCATTGGATGCATTCCACCACCAATCACTACATTATTTGCAATTGAACAAAATTTTCCAATTTTTGTATGATTTATATCGCAATTATATCCACAAAAAGAATATTTATCCATAAATGAATTTATAAAAGATGTTCCAGATTCAATTTTTGAAGTCTTATGAACAGATGAATTTTTTAATGCAGAACCTCTAATTTTTTTTAAAATTTTTGACCAATAATATTCGAACATAATTTTAGGCTTTAATTAACTTATTATAAACATCAACTATTTTTTTTGGATTAATATCATTCTTTAAATATAATTGATCTGTAAAAGTAGGTAAATGTTGTAATAAATTAAACATTAATTCTAAATTAGAATTGACATCAAATAATGTCCCACATCCTGTTTTCTTAACAAAATCAGATAAAACAGGGTTTTCTTTATTAGCTATAATAGGTTTACCAAAATAATAGGCTAGATAAACTCTGTTGGGGGCACAATATTTATTGTTTAAATTTAAATTTTTATAAATTATTAAACAATAATCGATAATCTTATATACCTCCTTTATATGATGATAGTCTATAAATCCACCAAAAACAACTACATTTTTTTTAGATTTATTAATTATTTTTAAAAACTTTTGATAATCATAATAGTTAATTCCAATTAATAGAACTTTAAAATTTTCTGGAAGATTATTAACTAATAAAACAATGTCTTTTGACCCTCTAATTTCAGTAATTTGTCCTTGATGTAGTATGATTTTTTTATTTTCACTTCGTAATAAATTAATTTTTTTTTCTAAATTAATTAAATTCGAGTTTTTTAATTTATTAGTTTGTCTATTAAAAAAATAATTTTCATGAATTATTATATTTTTATTATTGTAAATTACAGAAGCTAAACGTTTTCTTTCATAATTAGCAACAATTATTATATTACTAATTTTATACATAAACTTTTCAATTAAAAATGAAATTTTATCATTGAATGATTTTGGTCTAACATACTTTAGCTCATGATCATCATAAATTATTATTTTTTTTGAAAAAAATAATTTATAAAAAATAGCCCCAAAACATGCAGTATCATCATGTACATGTAATATGTCAGGATCAAATTTTTTGATTTTTAAAAAGGCTTTAAATCCAAATTCTATTACTTTAAATAGCTGAAATAAAGATGATTTAGGCGCCCTTCTTGTAATTAAAGAAATTTCGTCAATATGACAATTATTATTAAAACTTAAATCGAATGGTCCATCTGACAAAAGAAATATTCTAAATTCAGTATTTTTAAAATTTTTAGATAAGTTATCTATTTGACTAATAACTCTTCCATCAAATTGAAGAGAAGTTTTTACTAAAATTGCTACTTTATTTAGTTTTAACATTTTTTATTTTTTTTAACCTCCAGATTAATAACCCAATTACAATTATGAAAATTTGAAAAGGGAGTTTAGTTCTTTGATGAACACCACCAAAATGAAGAATAGAGTAAATTGGCAAATGAGATGCTAAAATTAATAAAAAAGATTTGGCAGATGCATTTAGAGATTTGAAGACAGAATAAACCTTATTTAAATTCAATGAAATATAAGTTAAAAACCCAAAATAAATTAATTGATTAATCAATCTTAAAACTTTACTAGTCGACCCATATACAAAGCTTTTCGGATCGCTAAAGGACGAGATAATTGAATGTGGAAAAGGTGCAAAAATATATCGTAAATGTGCTTTTATCCAAAAAATTGGAGAGTCTGGTGATCCTAAAAGTTCTGCTTGCCTAAACTCAATTCTGTCATTTAAACCTTCATTCAAATAATAATTTAAATTATATAAATATTTATCAATATTAATTGAGAAAATCTGAATAAATATAAATATTGAAAATATAGATACAAGAATATATCTAATCAGTTGAAGCTTAGTTTTTAGAGTCGGAATAAAATACTGTGTAAAAATAATTAATAATAATAATGCAATGAATGGTCTTAAACTAAATAGCATCAAAAAGAATAAAAGCGATATTGAATAATATTTTAATTGTTTTTTATGAAAAAATGTAGTGCAAGAGAGAATAGCTATCAATATTAAAATATCTCTTAAATTTGATATAGACATAAAGAAAAAATATGGTAGTAGAATTACTATATTTATTTTACCTAGATATACTTTGAATAAATTTTGGAATTGCTTGTTAAAAATCAATAATAAAGGAATATTTAAAATTTTAGCAAACTTGGTTCCCAATATATCATAATATTTTTCAAAATAATTAATGTATCCCCATGTTGCTCTGGATTTATCCGATATCCACACTTCAGGATTAGAAATGTAATTTAATCCATCGCTAATGTAATAAGTTACTAATCCAAAATTATGTTCAAATAAAAACATAATAAAAACGGAGTGAGAAATTAAACTTAATTTAAAAAAAGATTTAAGATCATCTATATAAAGACTAAATGCAATTATATAAAAAAGAAAATATAATATCACAATATAATATTTTTATGAATTTCTGATGACTTGTCCCAACTATTTTTTCTAATAAAATTAGTGCAATTTTTCTGATATAATTTATAATTATCTTTTATTAAATTAATTTTAGCAATAATTTCACTTATTGAACTATTAATTTGAATGACTTCACCAATTTTATTAATAGAAACAATGTTATTGTTAGGTTCAATATCATAGCAAATTACGGGTATCTCATAGCTAGCAAACATATATAATGAAGTTGATACAGAAATATTAAAATGACCCACAAAACCAATAAGTTCATTATTTTTTAACAAAATATCATTAATTTCATGATAAACAGGTTTAAAGAATCTAAGCTGATTATTAGTCATCAAATAGTCCTGTGTATTTTTTTTTGGATTAATTATTAATGATTTGAAATTAGTGCTTTGAATTTTATTAAAGAATCCTTCTATGTAGCTTAATCTTGCAGAGGAAACAGAAATAATATCAATTTGAAATGCATGTCCCCATCTATTAATTAACTTTTCAAAATCTAAAGATTTTTTATTTTTTTGAATTAAAAAATGCTTGAAACTTCCAAAATTAGCTATAACCCCTTTGTTGTAGAACAAATTATAGTTATGGTTTCTAATAGATTTTTCAAAATATACGATCTTGAATGCAAGAAAAGAAAATAAAAATCTATAAAAATCATTAATAAATTTAATTTTAATGTTATGCTCATTAATATTATGACAAGTATATAATATTTTCCCTCCTTTCAAATATGTTAAAAATATTAAAATTAAATATCTTAAAGAACCAAATAGAAAACCAGAGGATTTTATATATCTTACATGAAAAATTGGCTTTTTACATTTAAGAATTGCATGAGTTAACGTTTTAAAATCACCTTCAATTACACTAACATAATCAATTCTATCAAAGATCTGACGATACTTATAATCATAACTAGAATCACAAATAATTGTTCTAATCATAATATTTTTTCATTTTATGTTTATACATAAAAATATTTAAAAATAACCATAATGAAGTCATTAAAGCGTAAGAAATGCCAATTGTCAAATAATCATATTTTTTATAAGTGAGAATGAATATAATAATGAAAAATAATGAACTTATAAAGGTAGTTATTAAGGGTATTCTTGGATAGCCCATAGCTAAAAATGCAGGTGATAAAGGAAATGATGAGGATTGAATTACATTACCAAGAAAATAAAAAACCATTAAATAATAACTATTGATAAAATCAAGACCTATATAGGTCATAATAATAAACTTCCCAAAAAAAACAAATAGTAAATACATAAAAGATGAAGCTATCATCGTAATTTTTATTGAATTTAAAATTAGTAATTTGAATTCTTTAATATTATTTAACTGCCAAAGAGAGGCTAATTCAGGATAGATACTCTTATAAAGAGGCGATGAAATTTGAGTAAATATTTTGGAGAATTGTTTTGCAACTTGTAACAAGCCAGCTGCAGAATCTCCTAAATATTTACTTACAAGAAGGGTGTCGAAAAGAGAAGTTGAAAGTTTTAAAGAAGATTGAATATTAGATTGAAATAAAAAAGATAAAAATTTTGGATTTTTTCTTAAAACTTTTTTAATATTCGAATTACTTAAAATTTGAATTAGATTTAAATCAGAATAATTTAACGATTTTGATAGAAAAAAAATATAGCCAATAATTTGAGCGATTAATGTAGAATATATATAATAATCTATCTCAAAAGAATATGCCCAGCCAATAAAAAAAAGAATAAGTTTGATTGAGGAAATTATTACTGCTTTTTTAGAAAAATACAAGAATTTATTTTGAATTCTAAATATTGCTGTTGGAACACCTTCAATATTAAATAATATTACAATAGAATATATTTTAATTAATTTTATTTCTTCTGAACTCCAATTAAAAAAATCAACTAAATAATTACAAAGTGTTATTGACAATAAAAAAGCAATGATGGCTGAAAAAATATCAACTAAAAGACCAAAACTATTTAGCAGATTAAAATTTAAAATTTCTTTTTTACAATTAAATTTATTTCCATATTTAATTAAAGCTTGCCATGATTGAAAATTAAAAAACTTCTCAATTAATGTAACATATGTAATGATAACGCTGAATGCACCCAAACTATTAACGCCGAGAGACCTACCAAGAATTCCAAATGAAATTAATCCAAAAATAGCTGCAATAATATCTCCACTAGCTAAAATACCAGCATTTTTAAAGACTTTTTTAATATTTTTTCCTAAACCGATCAACTTCTAGATTTAAAAATATTTTTCTTTCACAATTTGTTCTACAAGAAATCTAAGTCCAGTAATGCTAGCACAAACAATATAATCGTAATTTTCTTTTATCTGAGGAGGTTTAATATACATTATTATTTAAACTTTATAGTTCATTTTTATTCCACAAAAATCTAGTATTAGTTTATCAGAGTTTACATTTAAACTCTTAAACTCATCATGAGCTACTAAAAATACAATAATATCGGCTTCTTTTACAGCTTCTTTATAATTGGTTAGTTTGTAAACATTATGTGACTCAATATTAGGCTCAGCTATATAGTATTTTGCATTATTTGAATTTTGTAATACTTTTTGAACTATATATTTAGCTGGGGATTCTCTTAAATCATCAATATTTGGTTTAAATGCTAAGCCCATTAAAGCGATTTTTGGCTTTTTACCATATTTTAATTCAAATTGAAGTTTCTCATTTTGAATCTTTTCAGCACACCAAAAAGACTTGTAGTTGTTGACCTCTCTTGCTGTACCAATCATTTTTGATTCTGCTGGATAGTCAGAAACAATAAAGTATGGATCTACGGCGATACAGTGCCCGCCAACGCCACAGCCTGGTTGTAAGATGTTTACTCTAGGGTGTTTATTAGCAAGATTGATTAATTCCCAAACGTTAATATCAGCTTTATCGCATATTAAAGAAAGCTCATTAGCAAACGCTATTTGAGAGTCTCGAGATGAATTTTCTACTAGTTTACACATTTCAGCGGTACGAGCATTTGTTGCATGCAATTTACCTTTTACATATTTACTATAAAATGAGATTGCTATGTGAGTAGAAGCCTCATTTACTCCTCCAATTACACGGTCATTCTCAACAAGCTCATGCATTACGTTTCCAGGTAATACTCTCTCAGGGCAATATGCAATATATATTTTATCTTTTAATTCAGGCCTAGATGTGTAAATTAGTTTTTCCATTTTCTCGGTGGTACCAATTGGTGAAGTAGACTCGATAATGTATAAATCACCTTCTTTCAGATGTGGAATAACACCTTTCGTTGCGGCTTTAACAAATGAAATATCTGGCTCGTGATTACCCTTAAAAGGAGTTGGAACTACTATCAAGAATACATCAGCCGAGTTAGGTTTTGTTGATGCTTTAAAAAATCCATCTGATACGGCTTTTGATACAATTTGATCTAAATCCGGTTCAACAATATGTATTTTACCACTGTTTATAGTGTCAACAACACTTTGGTTTATATCTACTCCTAACACATTTGTATTATGAGAAGCAATTAATGCTGATGTTGGTAGTCCTATATATCCTAATCCTACAGTTACAACTTCTGGTTTCATTATTTATAGTTTTTTTATAAAGGTTACAATTCTATTTGACGCCAACCCATCTCCATATGGATTGTGAAGTTTTGACATTTTATCAAAGTTTTCATTATTATTTAATAAATCCAAAGCTTTTGAAACTATTAACTCTTCATTAGTCCCTACCAACAAAACTGTTCCAGCTTCTACTGCCTCAGGTCTTTCAGTAGTATCTCTCATAACTAAAACCGGCTTACCTAAACTAGGGGCTTCTTCTTGAACACCCCCGCTATCAGTAATAATAATTTTAGATCTATTCATGAGCCAAATAAAATCTTGATATGCTAGGGGATCTATTAAGATTACATTACTAACTCCTGATAATACTCTATTTACAGGTTCATGTACTTTTGGGTTTAGATGAACAGGATAAATAATTAAACGATTTGGATCATCCTCAGCTATTCGTTTTAACCCTTTACAAATTCTTTCAAATCCATAGCCATGATTCTCTCTTCGGTGACCTGTTACCAAAACAACTTCTTGATTTCCGATTTGCTTTGAGAGTTCTTGAATTAATTGACTAGGTTCTTCATTAACTTTTTCAACAGATTTAATCAAAGCATCAATCACCGTGTTTCCAGTAACTAAAATTGAACTATCAGAGATGTTTTCTTTAAGTAAGTTTTTTTTTGAAGTTTCTGTAGGAGCAAAATGATAATCACAAATCCTACCTGTAATTTGACGATTTATTTCTTCAGGAAAAGGTGATAATTTATTATTTGTTCTCAATCCTGCCTCCACATGGCATACTTTTGCACCAGAATAGAAACTTGCAATAGATCCCGCCATTGTGGTAGTAGTATCACCATGAACAAAAACAAAATTAGGAGTAAAATCTTCAAGAACTGGCTTCAACGACTCAATTATTGTAGATGTCAATCCATATAAATTTTGACCGGGCTTCATTAAGTCTAAATCATAATCAGGAATTATCTCAAAAAAATCTAATACTTGATCTAGCATTTCTCTATGCTGAGCAGTTACACAAATTTTAGTTATAAAAATATTAGGATAGCTTTGAAATTCTTTTACGAGAGGAGCCATTTTAATAGCCTCTGGTCGTGTCCCAAAAATTAATAATATTTTTTTTCTCATTTATTTTTGTTGTAATTCATAAACCAATTTACAAAGTTTTCAATTCCAGATTTAATATCTGTACTTGGAGAATATTTATAATCCTTTGTTAATTCTGTTATATCAGCAAATGTTCTTGAAACATCTCCTTTTTGCATTGGGTACATTTTTTTAATTGCTTTTTTATCCATAGCAATCTCAATAGTATTTATAAAGTCGTGTAAGCTTACAGTTTTATTGTTCCCAATATTATATATTTTATAATGTTCTCTAGAGTCAATATTTTTTTCAATAACTTTAGTAAGACAATTTATTATATCGTCTATATATGTAAAATCACGCTCCATTTGACCATTATTAAAAACTTTAATAGGATGATTATTTGAAATTGCATCAGTAAATAAATAATAAGCCATATCTGGTCTTCCCCAAGCTCCATAAACAGTAAAAAAACGTAACCCAGTAGTTTTAAAGTCATACAAATGTCCATAACTGTAGGCCATTAGTTCATTGCTCTTTTTAGTAGCAGCGTATAAACTAATGGGATGATCTACATTATCATTTGTTTCAAAAGGTATTTTTTTATTTTCTCCGTATACACTAGAACTGCTAGCATAAACTAAATGGTTTACTTTATGATTTCAACATCCTTCAAGAATATTTATAAATCCGGAGATATTGCTATCAATGTATGATTTAGGATTTTCTATGGAATATCGAACACCCGCTTGAGCAGCTAAATTACAAACTATTTCAAATTGTTCTTGTTTAAATAAATTATCAATAATTTCATGATCAACTATATCTATTCTAGAAAATCGTAAAGAATTGAATTTACAACTTTGAACTTCAGTATTAAAGATTTTTGTTGCAACTGGACTAAAACCTAATTCATTTAATCGATCAAACTTTAATTTTGGGTCATAATAATCATTAAT
>MDTB01229051.1_pt1 | contig 12879 bp, 16 predicted proteins | sample 811161 | NCBI WGS metagenome assembly MDTB01 (sample SAMN05326650, study PRJNA326480) | marine metagenome | isolation source: seawater | place: Mediterranean Sea | collected 2009 | reverse complement strand
GGCATAGCTCCATATATTGGAGAGTATGGAGATTTACATACTTGGCTAATGCTCAAAAGCAAAAAAAACACTATCACCAATGAGTGGCAGACATACCCTGTTCTAAAGTTTTTTAAAGGCGACTTCTTAATTGAGTTTGGTTACGACAGCAAAATTAATTGGGATGTCCACATGATGTATAGATTTTAAGGAGGTTTTTATGAAAATAATTTTTTTAATAGCTTTGTTTCTTCCAAGTATTGCATGGACCAGCGAAATTAGTACTGAGCCAGGCAAGGTGCATGATCACTCTGATTCTGGTATGCACTCTCATGATCATCATTCTCATGAAGGACATTTGCATGAAACTCTGGTTGAAGGAAAAGAACTTGAGGTTGACCCAGAAAGATTTGATAAATTTATTGAGGGTTTAGCGGACACACAAATTGCTGTTGTTAGTGTTAACGGCATGGTTTGTGATTTTTGTGCACGCGGTATTGAAAAAACATTTAAAAAAGATAAGAGCGTAAAAAGGGTTGATGTTGATCTCTCAAGAGGCAAGGTTCTGGTAGCATATAACAACAGCAAGGTTATTGACTTTGAAGACATAAAACTAAAAATTGTTTCTAACGGTCAAAATGCAACCGATTTACAAATACTAGATATTTAATGAATGATCAAAGATAAGACCGCAAATTTCTTTTCTTTATTTACCTCCACATCAACATTGGTTTGTTGTGCTATGCCTGCCTTATTCGTTGCTCTTGGTGCCGGAGCAACTTTCGCAAGTTTGATAACAATCTTTCCTTTTTTAATAGTTTTATCTCAATATAAAATTCAAATCACAATTGCTGCTTTTGTGATGCTTGCCATTGCTGGCTATGTGAACTACAAGACTTACTACATGCCATGCCCAGCAGATCCTGAACTGGGCAGAGAGTGCCTAAAAACTAGACAACGATCAAGATATATCTATTACATTTCTGCATCGATATTTATTTTTGCAACCATATTTACATACTTAATACCGAGGTTTTTATAATCATGAGCCACCCTTGCCACAAAGATCACCTTAAAAGCATTCGCAGAATAGAGGGTCAAGTTCGCGGAGTTGAAAAAATGATCACTAATGGAGAGTATTGCATTGAAATTCTTAATCAAATCAAGGCCATAAAGAACTCATTGGTATCTGTTGAAGGTAAAATATTGAAAAGACATCTGCAAGAATGCATCAAAGAATCACTTTCGGGGGATATCTTTGACGACAAAGTGGATGAAATCGTTAAAATTCTAAAGAGATGAAGTTAATTATTAGAAAAACTCATAAGTACTTGAGTTTTTTTATTTCGGTTCAGCTTCTTCTTTGGACCGTATCAGGGATTTATTTTGCATTTAATAAAATCGAATTAGTTAGAGGCGAGCAATATAGAGTTCAACCCAAAGATTATGTTATTACTGACAACCTAAATTTCAACATACCCGATGCAACAAGCATTAACGTACAACGACTCCTGGACAGCATAATAATTGTTGCAACCACACCCTCAGGAAAAATATTTTACGATAGTAATGGAACTCCTCTTGGCAAACTTTCTCCTGATCAAGCGATGGAAATAGTCTCTTTAAAAACAACCCTTAAGCCGTTGGCAGTTCAGGAAATCACTAAGACAAAGAAAGGCTCAGAATATAGAGGGAGAGATCTGCCGATTTATAAAGTTGATACCGAAAATAATTTAGGAAAATTAATAAACGTCTACGTGAGTGTATTTTCTGGTGATATTGTTGCCATTCGATCAAACCAGTGGAGAATTTGGGACCTAATGTGGGGGTTTCACATAATGGATTGGGTGGAAAGAGATAATATAGATAACTTACTACTTAAGATTTTCTCAATTTTAGCTCTAGTTTCATCTATAACGGGAGTATTATTATTTTTTAAACTAGATGTAAAAAAAAATGAACAGCCTTAATTTTTTTTTGATTAACTTTAAAAGATTTTTCCTTCTACTCATGACTGCATCCTGTCTTCTATTGCAGGCGACTGATAAAGATGAAATTCTTTCAATCATCAATGACTTAGAATATGGTTGGGAAAATGGTGATGGAGAACCGTTTAGTAAGCATTTTCTAGATTATGAAGGAGCAAAGTATTTTGAATCTGGAGGACAAAATATTGGTCTTAAGGATCTAATTGAAAATCATGTTGAGCCTGAAAAAGATGCCCTATATTTCTTAGAGCTTAATTTTTTAAATATAGACATTAGAATTGATCAATCTTTTGCTTGGGTTACAGCTGATACGGAGGTAAAGGGAAAAGTTAAGCGCAATGATTATGAGTTTGACAAGACAGGGCACCAAACATTTCTTTTAAAAAAGTTAGAAGGAAGATGGAAGGTATTACATACACACTCATCAAGCAGGGACAGAAGAAAAAATCCCAAGAATGTTGAGTCAAAACCAACAAAGTCCAAACCTATAGAGTCAAAGCCGGCAACTGAGCCGATTAAAGAAACCTTCGGGCTGCCTGAAAAAAAAGAAACTGTGATCACAAATAAAATCAGGTCAAAATTCCTGTCAGTAAAACAACTAAGCAATAAGAAAGCAGATATAAAACTAGAAAATGGACAAGTTTGGAGATCTGTTGAGGCTGTAAATCGTGGTGAGCTCTCAAAATTAAAATCATCCACTAGCATAGAGATTAGTGAGGCCCTGATTAGTGGGTATGTATTTAAAGCAGAAGGTAAAAAACTTTCTATTAGAGTTAGAAGAATAAAATAAAAGGAGAATTATATGTCAGGCAAAAACCCATTTTTATTAATAGCTAGAATAGGTGTGAAGGAGAACATGGCTGAAGAATACTTAGCCATAGCGGAAGAGGTTGATAACGCAGTTCAGGAATCTGAGCCCGGCATGCTTTTTCATAATTTTGATAAAGATCCTGATGATCCACTTGGGTTTGTGTGGAGTGAAGTTTATACCGACAGCGATGCCTTGATTGCCCACATTAACAATCCGCCTGTTCAAGCATATGTTGAAAAACATGATGAATTAGCTGATACCTTTGAAATAGAAGTCTATGGAAATTTATCTGAGGATGCTATCGAAGCAGTAAAAGCATTGGAGGTACCTTTCAAACATTTTAAAAGCACAGCTGTCGGCTACGTCAGAGAAGAGAACTTTTAATTACTAGGGATAGGTTAAGCCAAATCCAAATTTAAAAGTTGGATTCATGGTGTCATCTGGAACGTCCTCAAGTTGTTCATTCACCTCTTTCATTGAGGAGGGAATTTCAAAAGGTAATTTCCCCGTTGGTTTAGATTCACCAAATAAAGTTTCAAAAATTACACCTTCATCAACACCAAAAGTTCCGACTAGTGCAGAGCTCATCTGATTGATGGAATCCAAAATGGCTGGCCTGTTGAGGTCAACTATAACGATGAGGGGCTTGATGGAAGAAAATTTCTCAAGCCTCTCTAAAATTTCTTGAGAAAAGTTAAGGTCTTGATTGGGAAAAATAGAGCTTAGAACATTATCTACCAGCCTATCGATGCCAGATGGCTGATTGCCATTAAAAACTGTATGCACATAAGAAACAATTACGTCAGCATCTTTGATATCACTGACCACATTGCCATGAACAATACTTTTAGCATTAAACCCATCAACAAAAATATTAATATTTTTCTCAAGCGGTAAAGTTGAGTCATTTTTAAGCAGAACCATGGACTGTTTTTGAGCCTCTCTGCCGAGCTTAATATTGCGCTCAGTATTTACCTTACTTTTTACTTGATCAACCTCCACGTAGGGACTATCAAATAACCCAAGATCAAATTTATTTTTTAAGATCCTTTTAACAGAGGCATCTATTCTGGATGACGGTATTAGACCTTTATTAACAAGCTCTATAACAACTTCGGTATCTTTTTCTCCGCCAAATTGATCTATCCCAGCATCGATAGCTTTAATATAGCGCTCTTCAATTGATAGATCTCCAACTCCCCAATGTCGACCATTAATGATTCCCCAGTCCGAACAAATCACACCTTTATAGCCAAGCTCATTTCTGAGCAGGACGGTTAAAAGGTCTTTATTAAAACCAATAGCAACATTTTCAGAAGTTTGATTTACCGTGATTCCATAGTAAGGCATGATGACGGTCAGGTTATTATTGATGGCATCGATAAAGGGCTTCACGTGGTAATCAAACATGTTTCCAGGATAGATCTGATTTCTACCAGAAAATAAATGAGGATCTAAGCCATTTTCTTGAGGCCCACCGCCAGGAAAATGTTTGACCATGGTCATTACGCTTTGAGAGTCTATGGTCTCACCTTGAAACCCATCCATGTAAGCCATGGTTAGCTTTGAACTCAAAACATTATCCGACCCAAAGGTACCAAAGTTTCTTGCCCATCTTGGCTCAGTTGCTAGATCAGCCATTGGATGCAGCGCAGTTCTGATTCCAACAGCGAGATATTCTTCTCGTGCTATTTCAGCAAATTGCTTCACAAGGCTAGGATTTTGAGAGGCAGCGAGACCTAGCTGCGAGGGCCATTTAGAGAACCCATCCAAAGAAAAAGATGCTACACCCCCTCCGTTCGGCACTTCATGAATAGGGTCTGAGCTTATGGTAACTGGAATCCCCAATCTTGATCTTGAGGCAATCTTTTGGAGGTTGTTTAATCTTTTTGCAAGTCTTTCAGGTTTTGGATTGCCGTATAAATTGAAATGATTAATGTGCTGATTAATGATTTCACTTTCAGTGAGTTTTCCGCCATCGACAAATAACGAATAAAGCCTAAACATCCAGTCAGGGTTGATCGTGACTGGTGGATGAAAAAGTGTTCCTACTTTTTCTTCAAGGGTCATTTGCGATATTAGATCCTCAACCCTTTGAGCAGTATTAATTCTATAATCTTCGTATTGATCAAGCTCATTGTTTTTATTTAGATCCCTAAAAGACATGCCGTCTATATCAAGTGTTTTTACTTCTGGTTTCAATTTCGCTAAATAAATAAGCCTCTCAATTGGAGAAAAAATAAAATTAACAATCAAGACACTTATTACAAAAAGTGATATCAAGAAAATTCTGCTAAAAAAAGATGATCCCATGATCTTAATTAATCGATGGTTTTAAGGCTGGCAATGCAATAAAGTTTAAGGCTACATAAACAAATAAGCCTAGGGCCAGCTGGTAGGTGAGAGGATTGCTTAAGGCATAGACTCCAAGTATTACTAGCACTATCAATCTGAGTGATTCAGATTTGTATGCCTTTTTTCCATCCAACCAAGCGGCAGTGCAAAACATTGTAAATGCCATCATTCCGATGATTATGCATAATTCTGAATATCCAAAAATACCTGACTCAAGAATTATGAGCCCAACAAAACTCAGTACGATAAATTGAACAAAAGCATAGAGCTTAATTTTTTTTGATGAATGCGGATCGTATTTTTTAAATAAATTCGGATCAAAATCATCTTTGAATGAATCATTCTGCAATGAACTTGGGCGCCAGCCCGTTCGAGCAAAGGGAACATAGAGCTTATCCTTTAATGAATTTGAGCCCCAAATATCTTTCAGCATCTGAACGTAAATATGTAAATTCGCCCAAATTGGGTTAAAGGTTTTAATAGGTCCCCTGATTCCATAGATACACGGAATTTTGGTGTCTTCTTCTTTAAAGGTTCCGAAAATTCTGTCCCAAATGATAAAAACACCGCCATAGTTTTTATCTATATATTCGTCATTTTGAGCATGATGAACACGATGGTTCGAGGGTGTTACAAAAATCCATTCATAGAACCCAAGTTTTGGAATGTGTTCACTATGAACCCAAAATTGATAAATCAGGTTTAATGATGCAACACTTACAAATACATAGGAGGGCACACCTATCAAAAAAACCGGTATGTAAAAAACCCAAGTCAGTAAAGCGCCTGTTCCAGTTTGCCTTAGAGCAGTGCTCAGGTTGTAATCCTCGCTTTGATGATGAGCGACATGTGAAGCCCAAAAAATTTGGCGCTCGTGACTTATACGGTGAAACCAGTAATAAAAAAAATCATAGACCACAAAAGCAAAAATCCAAGTAAATACCGAACTTGCATCCATCCGCCAAAGCGTAAGGTTTGTTTCAATCAAGAAAAATACATATCCGCCAAGGCCAATAAAGATGAATTTATTGGCCGTTCGAAGAGATCCCATGAATAAGCTTGAGATTGCATCATTTAGCCTATAGGTATTATTCTTTTTTAAAAAACCATAGGTAAGTTCTACCAAAATTGCTAATAAAAAAAACGGAACTGCATATGGCACATAATCCATGATCGAAATTATACTAATTATTGTTTAGTTTTATGAGAGTCCTGAAATTAAAATCAAAAATGCTATTGCTCACTTTGAGTGGCATATTATTAATGGCATGCTCATTTGATAGAGACAAAGATATGAATAAACAAGTTTATAAAATACTAACTATCAGTGAATGGAGAGAAGCAAAAGCATTAGGCGAAATTGAGACGGTCCTGGATCGCAATGATGGATTTATACATTTATCAACCGCACAACAATTAGCGGGGACGCTAGCTTTTTATTTTAAAGATTTTGATTCCTTGATTCTCCTGCAAATCAACACACAGGATTTTAAGGATGAAATTATTTTTGAGAAAGCAGTGCCGGCTGGAGATAGATCTGGCAAATTTCCTCACTTGTATGGCATCCTAAAAGTTGAAAAGATTATAAATAAGTGGGAAATTAAAAGGGATGCATTTAGTTTGCCCGATGAGATAATTCTTGAGGCAGAAAATAATTTATAACTGAGAAAAAAATGACAGCAAAAATAGAATTCCAAAATGACATTTCAATAATAACGCTTGACGATGGTAAGGCAAATGTCTTTTCACAAGTCATGCTTGAGAGTCTCTATGAGTGTTTGAGTAAAGTACACAAAGACAAAGGATGCCTGGTTATCACTGGTAGAAAAGGAATGTTTTCTGCTGGATTTGATCTAAAAACATTTGCATCGGGTGAAAAAGAAAAAATAGCTAAAATGGTGACGCTTGGAAATCAGCTTCTCTATGATATTTATACATTTCCAAGACCCGTTATTGTCGCAGCATCGGGTCATTCCATAGCACTAGGAGTATTCATTCTTTGTTGTGCAGACTACAGAATTGGAGTCACAGGAGAATATATTTGTCAGGCAAATGAGGTGCGTAACAATATGGACATACCCACTCAAATGATGGAAATTCTAAAGGATAGAGTTTCTAAAAAGCATTTTTATAATGCTGTATTGCATGGCCTACCTTTTTCGACGGTTGATGCAGTGGAGGCTGGGTACCTTGATGCAGTTGTTAGCGAAGAATCTCTCATGAAAGCAGCTATAGAAAAAGCCGAGGATCTAGCAACTTTGGGCCACCCCTTTTATGAAAATACTAAGCGTTACGCAAAGGTTGAGACAGCTAAAGTTGTTTTAGACGCAATGAATAAATTCAAGCAAAAAGTTTTATAAGCTTCTCAAGCATGGATACTGAAATCCGCAGTCTTTCAAAGAAAGAATCATCTTTATATTTAGATTCCATTTATAAGCTTAACCAAGAGAATACCCCTGAAGTTGGCAGTCTAGAAAATATAGATCACTTAAAAAGCTTAATTTCAATGTCCGGTATTGTCATAATTGCTTCTGTTGAAAACAAAATGGTTGGCTTTATGATTTGCATGTCTGAGGATTCAGAATATGCGTCTAAAAATTATTTATTTTTTTTAAAAAAATATTCATCTTTCACTTACATTGACCGGATAGCAATTAATAATAAATTTAGAAACTCCGGGCTAGGTTCTAAAATATATAGATACTTACAAATGCAAGACTCCACCAGAAATAAAGTTTGTTGTGAGGTAAATATAAAACCCATAAATCAACCTTCGTTAAATTTTCATCAAAAACATGGATTTGTTTCAGTTGGTGAAAAAACTTTTGAAGATGGACATGCAGTCAGATATTTATTAAATGAATTTTTCAAAACCTAGAATTAAAAAACATTGTTGTTTGTGGCTAACATTTAAAAATGATGAACCTTTGGAGCATGCCATAAAGCAGTTTGCAATTAAGTATGACGCCCCATTATTTAAACCCCACATTTCAATATCTAAAGATCATAGTTTTTTAACAGAAAGGGAATTTAAATCTCTTGAGGCGATAGCAAGATCATTTGAGCCTTTTGAAATTGAGACCGAAACTCTCCACACTGGAGACACATACTTTCAATCTCATTATTTTAGTATCAAGCAAAGTGAAAAGCTTGATCTTATAGCTTCAAAAATTAATTCTATCCTTGGCCTAACCTATGCAACTCTTTTCCCACACATATCATTGATCTATGGACAACTAAATATTGACCCTAAGAGTGAACTTAATTCTCTACTAAAAGAGAGTTTTAAATTAACTGTTGATGCAATTCAGATCATGGAAATCGTGAACGAAATATCTCACTGGCGACCCTTAAAGACTATCTTCATTTAAAAGAAACTCTCTTGCAAGGGATATAACTTTTGGAGCCAAAATTATCGAAGATATAAGAGTGGGGATTGCCATCATCGCAAATGAACCATCAATAATATTAATTGCAGAATCCAAGGAAATAGAAGCAAAGAAGATGATGGTTGCTATAAAGATGTACAAATATAACTTTTGTCCTTTTGGGCCAAAGAGAAATCTTGCACACACAGAACCATAATATGAGTAAGTAAAAATAGTACTAATTCCAAAAAGCACCACGCATAAGAAGACAACAATAATGCCCGTGTTTCCAAGGAAAAACTCAAAAGACATCGCAGTTAGACTTACTCCTGAGTATTCATTGCTTGTCCATAAGCCAGAGAGAATAATTACAAGAGCAGTTGCCGTACAGATTAGCAATGTATCAAAAATTGGACCAATCATTGCAACAAAACCTTGCTTAATAGGGCTATTTGTTTTTGCTGTGCCGTGAATTAATGCCTCTGTTCCAATTCCTGCTTCATTGCTAAAAGCACCTCTTTGAATACCATACATAATTACGCCCATTAAAGTGCCGCCTGCAACAGAGGTGCCTGAAAACGCATCCGTGAAAATTATTTGAATTACTCGTGGCACATCACCTAGGTTGAGAAGCAAAATAAAAGCTGCCGTTAACACATATAGCCCTCCCATAATAGGGACAAGCCAAGAAGATGCTTTAGCTATTCTAGTAAGGCCACCAATAATTACTGTTCCAGCTATAACAGTAATTATAAGGCCGCATAACATGTTAAAAATTAACTGACTTTCTATTGACAAGACCGGCAAGGCAAACTCACTAATTATTTGAACCATTTGATTACTTTGAACTGCTGGGAGTCCTCCTATCATTCCAAAAAATGCAAAGAAATAAGCTAAAAATGCCCACTTGCTAGACAATCCATTTTTAATTACATACATGGGACCACCCAAAATAGTTCCATCACTAGCTTTCTCTCGATACATTACAGAAAGCGAGCAGGTAAAAAACTTTGTAGCAATGCCAAGGCATGCTGTTACCCACATCCAAAAAACAGCTCCTGGGCCAGCAAGCTGAACAGCAAGTGCAACACCCGCTATATTTCCTAAGCCTATTGTTCCTGAAAGTGCTGAACTTAGAGCTTCATATTTAGAAATGCTTCCCTCTGAGGAGTGATCCTTTTGAAGGATATATTTAAACCCTTTTTTAAGATTTAAAAATGGGATAAATCTTGAGAAAAAAGAAAAAAAAATTCCTGCGCCTACTAAAAACAAAACCAACCATGGACCCCATGCAAGTGAAACAAACAAGTTGGTGATTTCTGCAAAGCTCATTCTATTTTAAAGGACTTTAATTGATTGATATTAAAGCATAAAAATAAATTGTTTGATGTTAATTTTTCTTTCACCTAAGATACCTAAAATTTATATTCATTGTGAGTAAAATAGATCAATTAAAATCCCAATTAAAAATCCCAGTAATCGGCGCCCCACTTTTTTTAGTATCAGGGCCAGAGCTAGTAATTGCTCAGTGTAAAGCAGGCATTGTCGGCTCATTTCCTGCATTAAATGCAAGACCTCAACATGTTCTCGATGAGTGGATCATAAGGATTAAAGATGAACTAGCACAAGCAAAAGATGCTGATCCAGAAAAAAGGATAGCACCCTTTGCAGTTAACCAAATTTGTCATGGTTCGAATGATAGGCTGTTTGGCGACATGGAAATTTGTGTTAAGCACGAAGTTCCAATCATCATCACATCCCTAAGACCACCAGAGGAGATAGTACAAGCTGCTCACTCTTATGGAGGAATGGTTTTCCATGATGTAATTAATGTTAGGCATGCGAAGAAAGCTGCTGAGCAAGGAGTTGACGGTCTAATTTTGGTTTGCTCTGGAGCAGGAGGTCATGCTGGAACGCTATCTCCATTTGCCTTGGTAAGAGAAGTAAAAGAGTGGTTTGACGGTGCTGTTATTCTCTCTGGTGCAATTAGTTCCGGAAGTGCAGTTGCATCGAGTTTAGCTTTAGGGTCTGACTTTGCTTATATTGGAACGCGATTTATTGCTACCAAAGAAGCAAATGCCGATCAAGGATATAAGCAAATGCTCATTGAAAGCGCAGCAGATGATATTGTTTATTCATCATTATTTACCGGTGTCCATGGTAATTATTTAAAAGGCTCAATTGAAAAGGCAGGCCTTGATCCAAAGAATTTACCTGATGCAGATAAATCCACCATGAACTTCGGCTCTGGCGGAAACACAGAATCAAAAGCCTGGAAAGATATTTGGGGTTCTGGTCAGGGAATAGGCTCTATAAAAGATGCACCCTCGGTTACAAAACTCGTAGATAATTTAGAGGCTGAATTTAAAGAGGCCATTCAAGACCTCAATCAAAAATCAGAAATATAACTTATTAAAACTTTATCTACGGAATTGTAAAAAGAGTAAAGCTATCCTCGATCAAAGATCTCCATCTTTTCTGTTTTCGCTTTTCTCAACTTTAAACCCTTTTCCGTAACGTGCTTCAAGTTTTGACTTATTCTCATTGATCACTTCATAAGGGTCTAAATCAAGAGCCATACATGCTGTCGCCCAATACCAAATAATGTCACCCAATTCTCTTTTCATATGAAAGACATTGTCTTCAGTAAAAGGCTTGCCTTGTAAAAAAATCTTCTTAACGATTTCAACAAACTCACCACCTTCACTTCCCAAGCCTAGTGCGGCAGTAAGAAGTCTTGCAGATTTAATATTCGACTCAGCTTCAATTTCCTCCATTCTCTTATTTAAGGCTTTTTGATCAAGGCTTGGCTCACTTGTTACTTTGGTAACGAAATCACAATAATCTTTTAAATAATTTTTAACTTCATTTTCCATAAATATCTCCTATACCTAAAATGGTTTTTCATTAAGTTTTAATTCTGTAAAGTTCTTAAATTCAAAAGCTTTATTTTCATCAAGTACTTTCTTATTAATATAATCTAAGCCGCTAAAGGCAGCGTAGTCATCTAAAGAATTTATTTCTCCCAGCCCCCAAAAACTTTCTAGATTCCCTTGAACAAGATTGGTTAACCTAGCAATACTATTATCCTCAAGCTGACGCCACTTTGTGATTCTATTTTTATCTTCATCTGGATTCCAATGAAGCTTGCGCCCAGACGTTGATGGATCGTTGTTATAAAGATGATATATAGGAATATTAGGCGTATGAAAAATTGAATATCCTCTGGTGAACGCTCTTAACATTAACGATATCTCCTCACCATAAAAATAATAATTAGGATCATAGGGTACTTCAGTGACAAAATTTCCTTCCGTAAAAAGACATCCAGCTGCCAATAAAAAGCCATGCACAGGATCTTTTGTTTTTAATGGCCTCCCGATTTGCCTTGAAAACAAATCCTTCATAAAGATACTATCTCTTCTGTAAGCTATTGAGTAGACCAAGTCAGCTGTTGAATTCAACTTAAATTCCTCATCCATAATACTTATGACTTCAAAACTTCTTGGATATGCGGTGATAATTGGTTTTAAAAAATATGGTTCAGAAGATAGTCCTTGAAGAGACTTGAGCTGATCCATAAGAATCACGTCCCAATCTTTATCGAATTGAGTGTGCGAATCTATTTGTAAAAAATAATCTTCTCCTTGATAGAAACTCTGCAATCTGTTGCGAGCCCAGCAAGGCCCCTTTGAAAGAATGGGATCAATGTGTTCGTAATGAATTTTTGCTTTCTTCGATATCAATGATGCATCTATAGGTGATGATGATTGATCGCATACACCAAACACAAGATCTTGCTCAGTAGATGCTTTAATGCATGCACTTTTAATAGTAGATGCTAATAAAGGATCTTGATAAGAAGCTATTGATATAAAAATGGACATTATAAAAAATAGTTAATATACAATTATCTCATATGAGCAAGCCTGAATATCCAAAAAAAATTGCCGACAACGTGACAATGTATGCTGCGGATCCAATTATTTACTTAGTTAAAGACTTTTTAAATGATGAAGAGTGTGGAGCATTTATAGCTGCTGCCCAAGGGAAACTAAAAGACTCTACCGTAATTAGTGATGATCAATACGTTACTCATGAAAGCAGAACATCGCAAAACTGCTGGCTCGAACATGATTCTAATGAAATTGTTCACGAAGTAAGCAAAAGACTTTCGATCTTAGTACAAACACCAATTCGCAATGCAGAGCAATATCAGGTTGTATATTACAAAAAGGGGGCAGAATATAAGCCTCACTTTGACTCATTTGATTACAACACTGAAGAGGGAAAAAAGAACTGGGAACCTGGTGGGCAAAGAATGCTCACTGTTCTAGCATACCTGAATGATGTAAACGCTGGAGGAGGGACAGGCTTT
>MDTB01103479.1_pt1 | contig 12879 bp, 2 predicted proteins | sample 811161 | NCBI WGS metagenome assembly MDTB01 (sample SAMN05326650, study PRJNA326480) | marine metagenome | isolation source: seawater | place: Mediterranean Sea | collected 2009 | reverse complement strand
GTGCCAATACCTACAAAACTGTCTACAAAAGTTTCTGCGTTTAATATTCGATATTGATCAGTGATTATTGCGGGCATTGATACTTACATTTTTGATTATTTATACCTGTTATGTATAACTTGTTTTTACGGGTAAAGTTTAATCGGAATATTCCGATTGAACAGCTAAAGTTCGAATTACTTGAGCTGAAGTTTCAATTCCAAGTACCCCATTTTGATTATAAAAAGTAAATGGTTTGGAATTGCTACCTCTAGAAACGTTAATTGAACCCCAACTATAAGTTCCAGATTTGAAATGAGTTGATAATCCTGCTGTATTTATTCCTGCAATTGAGTTAACATTTGCAAAAACTCTTGTTATAGAGGAACCAACTGATACATGGTGCTCCGCAAAGTAAACATTATCTAAGAAACTATTTCCAACACCAACAGTTTCTGGCCCTGAAGATGTAGTTTTTATTCCAGTAATACCATCTCCAATAAAGGTATTGTTAATTACGAAGTAATCACCAGTAGTTATTCCAGATCTTGTTATTTGGGTTCCTTCTGGACTTGCTGAGTATATTGTTGGATCTGGTTTAATTTCAAAGAATATAGCAGGCCCAGTAGTATTAATACCAGAAGCACTAGTTCCAACTCCAACTATAATTCCATAATCTCCTGAATAAGTAGCACCTTCAATCTTTTCAACGACTGCTGTTGTTCCCAAACCAACAATGTTTATAACATTTTTAGTTCCAGTTACATTATCAACTCCTTCAAATAACCAAGAATCTTTAATGTATATTTTACTATCGGTGGGAGATATTGATTTTATAATTCCTGATGTTGGATATATTTGTGGTTCTAAGTAATTTCTTTCTTTTGATATTCTTATACCGTCAATAATCATATCGTTTGTTTGCTTTCTCCACATTGTTGGTCTAGTAAAATTACTATCAGTCACTATTCCAACACCTGCATAAGTTGTTGTTTCTACAGTATCTGCTGCGATTAATTCATATATAACTCTATTATCTTGCTCAGAGATGTCGTCATAATGCTGTAATTTTAATTCGTCACCTGGTTTTATAGTTTCATCAACGTTGACTGCGATAAAATCGTCAGTAGAACCAGTATAGAAATACATTTTAAATTTGCTATCTGCTTTTGGAGCTTCTTTAAATGAAATTCTTGTTCCACCACCAAATTCATAGTCTCTGTCAGGTTTTTGTAAAACATCATTTATGAATATTAAAAAATTATTCTGTAATATAACTCCAGAACCTGGTTGAGCAACTATACTGTAATACTCTTTATTTGTTTCTGTACGAGTTATTAAGAAAGATTTTCTAAATCCATTAAATTGTTCACTAAAATCATCAAGTTCTAATAATTGACCAAAACACCATCCTGCAAATTTATCTTGGAATTTGTTTTTTACAGTTACTTTAAATGTTGTTGTTGCCACTCCTACTTGGAATGGTAGAGCATTTAACTCTAAAACATCTCCAATTTCATAACCAATACCACGATCTACCATATCGAATGATACTATACTACCACCAGTTCCTACTACAACATCTATTTTCGCACCAGATCCTTGATTTGATCCAGTTAAATTATCTAATGACATATTTTTGTATGGACTTGGTAGTGGTGCAGTTACAAAATTTAAACCTGTACTTATACCTGTATTTGTGTAACCAGTTCCTGGATTTGTAATGGTTACTGCAGTGACTACTCCTGCTGTTACTGAAGCAGTTATAATTGCATCTACGCCTCCACCAACTCCAACATCGAGAGTTATGGTATTTGTAGTAAATGCCATAATTTCCAATGTTTGACCAGCAGCTGGATCTGTTGCTCTTGGATATGGGTGATCAGATGCAAAATTATCTCTAGAACATCTGAATATTAATGAGTTATTATCAAGAGTAACTGTATTAGCAGTTGTTAATCCATGATTTGCAAGTGTCAACGTCAATAGACCAGTTTCAGAAATGTAAGTTGCACCTGTTGGAGTTAATTGAGATCCACCTGTCACATTTACAGAATTCGGATTAGATGACATAAACACATGTGTAAAATGCCTGTCAGTTGCTGCAATAGAAACTAATGGAGGTGATAAGTATCCTGAACCCCCAGTTAGAATGCCAACTGATTGAATTGTTCCAGCTGTCGATACTACTGTACTGAATAATGCTTTTCTAGGAACTTGATAACCACTTCCAATTCCAACATCAAATTCATTAATAATTCCACCTCTAGGCAAATCATTATTTGATGTAGTTCCTGTAAAATCAATAGTTTGACCAGTTCCAACAATTTCATAATCTGATTTAGTAATATTACCTAAAGGATAAAAAGGTCTCTGAAATATATTATTAATCAATACCACACCAAAACTAGTATTAATACCAGTTAATTGGGTATTATTGGTAGTTAAGTTAAATTTATCTGTAGATCCATCAAATCTATCTGATATATCGTCTATAATTTTGTTGGTAGTATAAGATTTTCTATAATATGCTCTACCATTAAAAATAGAAGATGTTTTTATTCCTACATTTCCTGTTAAACCAAAAGGTGCATCAGAAAAATACAATTTACCTTCTTTAATTCTGTAGTCACCTTTAGCAATTGTTACTGCTGCTCCTACCGTGTGTGCTGCAGCAACTGTTCCCATCTGACCTCTAATTACATTTAAAGTCGTTGTACCAATACCAACAATATCAACTTTAATAATTTCATCTTCTATTTTAATTAATGATTTTCCTGAAATTTCTTTAGTATCATTCAAAAATATAATATTGGTAGATATTCCAACTTCACTAGATAACCCTACGGAAATTGCAGTATTTACACCTACAGGACTTTGAATTATATTATCAATACTAATTAATGTTCTAATAGATGCATTATCTGGAGGCACTGAGAGAGTATTAGTAGTACCTATACCCACTGCATTAGTAAATGATACTGCCATTCCAGCATTTGCGTAGGAAGCCGATACTGCTATTCCTATAGTGTCTGCATCTTTTAAAATTGCAAAAACAGTTGAAGGTAATAAATTAGTAACACCAATACCTGGTACATCTGTGTTTGCAATTCCTATTGCTGATTCTCCTGAATGTGGTTTATAAATTAATTCCTCACCAGTATTAAAATTATGTCTGGTTATGGTAATGTCATGATTTGAAGTAGAAACTCCTGTAGAATGATTGAATTCTCTATGAAATAATGAATTACCATCTGTAGAAACATCAAAACTACTTTTTCCTATAATACCTCCACCAGTTGAAGTTACTATTCCAGTAAACTGTGAACTTATATCATCTATTAAAAATACTTTATTTGTGACCGATTCATTATAGTCTGTTATAATTTTAGATTTGAATACTACTAATTTTGAGAAATCTGGATCTTCAGTATCTTCACTAACAAGATCGTAGTAATATCTTTCATGAACAGATGCCTCTTGATCAATATCAACTTCTAAGTTAAGTTCACCATCAGATTTTAAAGTTTGTGTTGATGATGAACTTATTCCCAAATTACAGAAGTTTTTAAATCCAGCAACATGATCCAAACTATTAACTGCATCTTTCCAAGTTTCAAATGGAACATCACCTTTAACGGAATATGAAAATCTTTGATAATAATCATTATCATGTATTCTCTGAATGTCTAAATTTAATTTTCCAGAATCAGTTTTCCAATTATTCAGAATATTTGCTGTAGCATCTACATTTAAATCAAAATCAAACTTAAACTGATTAGTTACAGTTGCCTTATTATTACTAACTGTAGCTACAATTGAATCTTCTTTAGAAAAATCTCCAGTAACGCTATACACTTTCAGAGTTTGTGCTAATGAATCCCAACCGTTTTCCGCAACAATTCCCGAAATATTTTTATCAGGAACTTTTACAATTTCATTTTCAAGGAATGTAGTTTTTTCAAATTCAGGTGTAAATTGTGCTAAATCTGATTTTTTTATAACTCTACCAAAATTATTTTCTTGCTTATATGTTCCCCCAGTTGTACCAAGTCCAACTAAAGAATAGGTGATAGATTCACCGCCACCAGCTTCACTTGTAACTCCAACTGTGAAATAATTATAATCATATGCACTAGAATTATAACCGTCATTACCATCTATTGTTTTAATGTTTTCAACAAATATTTCATCTCCTGTTTGGAATGGGAAACTTCCTCCCTGATTAAAAAATCCACTACCAGAACCACTTTCTGGTTGTGGTGCCCTTAAACTCAAAGTTACAGTTTTATCACTATTAGTTACTGCTTGAGTTACTACAACTCCATTTGAATTGTTAATAGGAATAACTCTAAGATCTTCAGATAATCCACTATCGTTAGTTAAAATTTTAATATTATTAACCGAACTACCACTAATAGTTGTTTGAGCAACTAGATTAGGTTTACCAATTGCAATAACTTGTGGTGGACTTGTATAATTAACTCCTCCTGTAACAATACCTATATTTTTAAGAGTAAATACATTCTTTAATTCTAGAATAACATTACTATCTGCTTTTGGTTTTAAAGTATGATCTGGTGAGAATTCTAATCCTTGATCAAAAACCTGAGTATCATTTACACTTCCAACATTATTTGCTTCTACAGTTAATACTGCATTTTTTCCATTAGTCGTTCCAATTGATGTAATTATTGGTAATTTTTCAACATTAAATCCTTTGTTTAAAACATTTATTGAATGCATACCACCAGTTTCACCTAAAGATTTTGTAGAGTAAAATGCTGATGATAATCCTGTGGAAGTATATGAAGATGCTTCCGCAATTCCAGTAGGATTAAATTTGAATGTACTAGACCCAATTCCTACAACTTTAAATGATTTATTGAATTCAGAATCAACTACTACTAATTTTGAATAATCTGAAACTCTTTCATCCACAGAAAATGATAAAGTTTTAATTGTATTAGTATTTTTACCTTCAACTTTATAATAAAATTCAGATGCTAATGAACTTGCAACAGATACAGTTGTTTTAGTATCTGTTTTAGTAATTAAATCACTACTGTATTTTGATTTAAAGTTTATATCTTCATAAAATTCTATATCAAAATCATCTAAACTTGAATCTGAAGTTAAAAATTCAATTGTATTATTTTTATATAAAAATAATTTTGGATTTATTTTTGATATTTCATGATTTGTTCCACCACTCGTTCCAATTCCGATATAATTATATGGAAATACCGATAGATCATAAGAATTTTCTGCTAATCTTATAGTATTTCTTGAATCTTTAACAACATAATAAACTCCATTATCAACTAAAGGTGAAGCTGGAGTTGTTGAATTGTAAACAATTAAGTCTCCTGTCTCAAAATTATGATCACTAATTGTTATTGTTGATGCTGTAGTTCCTACTCCAATATTAGTAGATCCAAATGAAACAGGATTAATAACTAATTTTCTAATATTTTCATTATATCTTAAATCAAAAGTTTGAGTTTTATTGGATGTCACATGTAATTCAAACTCATCATTTAAAGATAAACCATGCTGTTGACCTATAGTTGTTGCAGCTGCAACGGTTACTGTTCCATTTACTCTTCTTAAAGAACCAGAGATATTATTAATAATTGCTTCAATTTTATTATCATCACCTGCTGTAGTTGTAACTGATCTAAAAAATAAATGACTTGTTGTAAATCCTGGAGTGTTTACACTAGATAATCCAATAAACTCATTATTTAATTTAACACAATAGAACTTATCAACAGTTACTAAATCAAATTGACTTGATAAATCTGCATTATTAGAACCTATGATTGTACATCCAACTGAAACTAATTTAACTTCGTCTCCGTTTCTAAAAGGATGATTTGGTAGGTAAATTCCTTTTGGTGGGATTGATTTATTAATAGATGTGCTTCCTGCGAATCCTACAACTACATTAGTAGTAGTGCTTCCAATACCAATTGCAGATGCTGCTTCAAAATATTTTACTTTAGGTAATTCTAAATTTTTATTTTCTACTCTTTTAGGAACTGAATATGTAAATTCTGTTTCCAATTTAGTAACTAATGTTCCTGCACTATGTGATGAGTCTGTGGTAGAGTTATACTCCCTTCTAAGTCTATATTTGTTATTAACATCATCGTGATTTATTACTAAAAATTGTTCAGAATCAATTTGAACAACATCATTTACTTCAAATTTTCGATTAACAGTAGGATCAGAGAACGTAATAAATGTTGTAATTCCAGTGGTATTTGTATCTGCCATCGCTTCTGATAAACCAGAAGTCGTTGTTGTTAATCCAATAGTTCTGATTCCTTCTATATTTTTATAGTTAGTTGAAGATATACCAGATATTTCTACAATATCTCCATTAGAAAGTCCATGAGGAATTGTAGATACACCAGTTACCTTGCCATTTAATATAGAAAATTTTAAATTATCTACTATTGTATTTGTTGTTCCTATTGATACTATATGTTTACCTACAATTTGATCAACACTAGCAGATATGGTTAAATCATTAAAGTTTATTTTATCATTTACTTTATATCCTGTTCCAGGTTCATTAACACTAACAGAATCTATTGTAGATGAATTAATCCCATCAACTTTAATTAAAGATTTAGAATTTAAAGAATCCTCAAGTAAAGGATAATTTCTAAATTCATCATTTAATCCTAGATGAGTTACATTTCTTTTATAATCTCCAGTATTTAAAATTGAATCTGTTTGAATTTTTGATATATCATAATTAAAAGTATCTGTTGCATTACGATGAAAAAATGTGATATATGGGAATGAGGGATTTTTGGTGGTATTATCTATGGTTGAAAAATAAGCATAAGTTCCATTTGGAAAATCAATATTCTGTATAAATTTTCCATTATGCTCATCTAAATCACCACTTTCTCTATAAACATAATCTTGCACAAAATACCCATTTTGGTAAAGTGGTCTTAGACTAGTATCTGGAATAACATCAAGTTCATAACTAGATTGCATAAACGTAGTGATTCCAGAACTGTTTTCACCGACTGGGCCATAAATTGGGTTTCCATCATATGCCCATCCAACTATTTTTGAATGATTATCAGATGATTCTATAAAACTTGAGTCAATATTATCTCTAAGTAAACGACGATATCTTTTAACTGGGTAGAAAGAACATATTTTATTATTGTTAGTTAGAGATATTGATCTTATTTGAACAAGTTCAGAATTATTATCAGTTAATACATGATTATACCTTTCTACTGAATTTACTTTCCAATCATGTATATCTGCTCCAATAATTGCTTCGGAACCAGTTGGGTTTATGTTTATAGTTGTATTGTTAGTATCATATCCTGTTCCACCAGAAATTACATTAACACTTACTATTTTACCATCAGAAACCACAGATTCTAATTTAGCAAATCGACCATTTGTTCCAGATGTTCCACCAACTCCCACTACTTCAAGTTCAGGAGGAGTTGTATATTCAGATCCAGAATTTATTATACTTACATCAGTTATTTTTCCTTCAGATATAATCGGTAATATAAGACCATCTTTACCTGTTAGTAACTTTGTGGTAGGTTTACGAAGATAATTGACAATATTTGTTACTCCATAACCAACTCCACCATTTCGGATGAAAATATTTTTTAATCCACCTTTAACTATTACTTTTGCAGAAGGTTTGTAATAATCTGGAATTACTGTAGTTGTTCCAACTGAAACTTTACCACTAATCTTAACTTCTATATCTGGGTACTTAAATGTATGAGTTCCAACCCCAATACTACCTAAATTTACGTATATTTTTCTATCATAATTTGTATTTGATATCGTTGTTACTGTTCCTGCGTTACTTAACTTAAATTTATCCCTATCGATGACTGTAACCTTATATGCTGTGCTCTGATCTAGTCCACTAATTACATTATCACTAGTAGAATATTCTATAACATCTCCGTTATTAAAATTGTGATTTTTAGCGTAAATGTAATTATTAAATGTGTTTATGCCAACAAACGTTTTGAATAAGTCTTTTTTATTATTTGGAGGGTATTGTTGAGATGATACCAATACTCTGGAATTTGAATATGATGAACCAGATTCATTAACTATTATTTTATCAACTATTTGCCTTACTTTATTAGATCTAAATGTATGAGTTCTAGTTCCATCATCAATAAGTTCTAATAAATTAGTTTTGGTAAGTGCTCTATTTTTGGTAATCGCCAATTTAAAAGAATTATTATCAACTTTAGAAATAAAGTAGTTACTTCCAGAAGATAATTTATCAGTAGAGAATCCAACATTAACTCCAGTATTAATTCCTATAGGATCCCCTGTAGCAGTATATGCTACCTCTTCTCCATCCAAAAATTTATGTTCACCGACAATTGTATCATTTGTTAAATTTAAATCAAATTCGGTAAATGTTTTACTATGGATAAACCCTCTCATTTTTGCTTCACATATAGCACCAGTTCCGTTACCACCTACTATACTTACAGAAGGCACTTCAGAATAGTCAAATCCACCATCATTCACTAACACTTCTACCAAACTACCTGAAAAGTTTGCATATGCCTCACAACCACTTCCAGAATCATCTGTAATTGATATTGTGGGAGGATTTACTACATCAAAATCTTTTCCAGAATTTAAAACTTCAAGATCATCAATTTGTCCATAAAAAACAGAATCCTCTGAAATTGGTGAATGATATTCAATACCATTTAATGATACACCAATTGGCCCACTAATATTTAAGTTATTTTTAGATATTTGTGGATTTTTGTAAATTCTTTTAAAATTATTTTGATTTATTAGTTTTTGACCGTCATACAAATTTGCGGGTGTTATGGTATGGGTACCAGTTCCTACACCATTATATTTAATTTCTTCAAAAAAGTTTCTATATAGATTTGAAGGATTTAATGTTAATTTAAAAGTATTATTATCAATAACGTTTATATAAAAATATCCACTAGTACTACCAGTTATTCCAGAATCGGATGAAATTGACACATAAACTCTTTCACCATTTATAAATCCATGATCACTTATGCTAATCGTGCTTGCGTTTGTGCTAATTCCAGAAGAAGGAACTGTTTTTGATCTATTTGTAGTCTGAGTATCAAATGATGGATATCCAGAAAAAGCAACATAAGTATTTTTATCAGTATCGGAAAATGAATTTTGTATATTTGAAAGAAGAGATGTAATACCAAAATTTGATGAAGCGTAATTTAATTTTTTTCTAATTATATAATCTCCAAATATGATAGAACCTAATGAGACTCCTCCTGTAATTAAAAAACGAGTTGGAGTATAAACATCATCAACAATAGCATCTCTTATAATCAGACCATTAGTATCTTTGTATATGATATCAACTCTATCTCCAGTTTTTAAAAAATGTTCTGTTAAAGTTTCAAAAGTGGATTGTCCTGCTTGATGTTGCTGAACATTAACATATGAAAGATTATTATAGAACCAAGTATTAAACTTTTTATCAGAAACATCATATTTTTCACCAAGATACTTGACTCTAATAGAGTCTCCTATATCAAAATACTTAGTCGTATCAATATTATCAGATGCACTAGAAATAGATCCAGTTATTCTCATAATGCAAACTTTAGTTAAATCATTATCTTCATAACCATACACAAACTTGTTATCAATAATCGGTTTTGACTCTGTTAACAATTCAGAAACACCAGTGCATCCAAAAAATTGATTACTTGATTTAGAAGTGTATTCTGCTAAAACATAATTATTATCTACGTTAAGATAATAGAAATTACCTGCTGTTCCAAATCCAATTGTAGAGTCAACTGATAAAACTTCTGTTGTAGATGCAGTTCCAACTACTTTTGTTTTTGTTGAAACTTTAAATGTATCATTTATTGTACCTTTTGAAAAAGATATTTGGTAATATTTTTTATTTCCTAAGTATTTTGTTGTAACATTTGATACTGCACCACTTGCAGTTTGGTTAGTTAATGAATCTTGATATATTTTAATACCAACTAAATTTAAAGGATTTCCTGAAATAACTTCAACTACAATATCATCAGTTACATCCCACTCTGCTTCTGATGGCATAATTACTTGATCAAAAGGTTTAATAATTTCAACTTGCTCTCCATATAACACTTGAAAAAGTATTTGTAATGAAGTATCTGTTCCTTTTGAATTGTAAAAGTCTCTTGCCCTCGATAATATATTTTCTACATTCAAACCATAACCCAAACTTCTTCCTTCTATACCAGGTAAGAAATTATGTCTAAATTTTTTATAAAATTCAGTTATAAAGAGAAAACTTAAGTTTAATACTGATGAACTTATAGCATGTGGTGCAGCATTTGTATCACTAAATGTTAAGAACTCAGGATTATTAGTAGTTTCAATTGTGGATATGCCACTAAATCCACGAATACATCCAGTGAATGAAGTTTCAGTCTTTCCAGTGTATGTAATGATCTCATTATCAATTTTTAATAATCCATACTTGTCTGGAAATCCAGTTGTCTGATTTACACTAATTACATCATCATATGCATATACTAAAGATGATAAAATAATTGGTGATACTGGAGATGCACTATTTGGTGCATTAACTGTTTGTTTTTCAACTAAAGAAATATCAGAAACAGTAGATATTTTTTTAAAAGATGGAATATGGTCAGATAAGTATGTTGCTCCATACTCGTGTTCTTCAGACTCATAATATTGAGTCAAAAAATCTTTAAAAAGTGGATTATCTGCTTGTATGAAATCTGGTATTTGACTACCAAGAATATTTGAAATTTTTACTTTTTTATCAGACATCTGTTATCTTGTATATTTTTTGTTACTAATAAAACTAGATGGTGGTGTGTAATTTGTTCCCGACACGTTTGACCCAGAAACAAGAACGTCCTCCAATAGGTTTAATTTACTATTTCCTGTAGTATCTAGCACAATATAAAGGTTCTCTTTTGCAACGATATCATTAGATTCTGGAGTAACTTCAATTTCAATTTTATTTAATAGTGTTGATGATACAATAGTAACTGGAAATAACATTACTTCACCTTTTATATAATCTACGGTACCTGCATTATTATTAATATATTTAATTACGTTATTATCAATAGTAAAGAACTTAATTACCCCTGTAAGTTGGTCGTTATTTGGAAAATCTGCCAAATATATATTTCCATCAACTCCATCAAGTTTAAATGCAGAGGAACGAACATTAAATCCTTCCAAATCAGCATGAAACTTGTTTCCATAACAAATTTCATAAGTTGCAATTGTATTATAAGAGGGAATTAAATCTCTTCTCATCACAAGATTTGTGATATTTGAAGTTATTCCAGTATCAACCTTATCAATTTGAGAAAGTAACTTACTATACTTCAATCTTCCACCAAAAGAGTTAATATCAGCTGATCTTGAGTAAGTTTCAACTGCAGATAGTATTCTTGACTGTAAATTCAACTTATCAGAAACAAATCCCGAATCATATGACACAGTTGAATCAAATTCAACATACAAATACATCAAATCTAAAAATTCTTGCTTAATTCCAGCTACTGTATACTTCTTTAAGTCATTTTTAATTGAATCTTTTGCTACTGCAGAGAGAAATTCACCATTTTTTGGTTTAACAGTGATGTATACCTTTCCAAATTGAGGTGGATCAAGTTCCTCTCCACCATAAGCACTTACGGAATCAATATTTGGGTATAAAAAAGGTATTAAACTTTTATAATCATTAGGTGTAACTGCCCTATATTGTGATGCATAGACCCTTGGAGCAAGATATTTAATATTGTCTATAGATTCTATCGAATCTCCATTTTCAGACGACTGAGTGGTTGTTAAGAGTGAGATACCACTAGTAATATCAACATCTACACCACCAGAAAGATATGTTAGTCTTCCTGCAAAGTTAAAATTAGCCGCATCATTACCATCTTCTCCATTTGTAACGATATAGGTGACTGTAATGTTTGAATTATTTGCTGGTTTTCTACCTAAGACATTATCACCAAACATAATTTGATATTTTTCATCATCTATCTCTTGAACTAAGAATAATCTAGATGTATTATTAACTTCAAATATATTATTGTAAAGATTGTATTGAAACTCACTAGAGGATCCATCTGAATTTTCTTCAACAACATCTACACGAATTGTAGAGGTATCGATATTTGGGTTTGGTAGAATATATCTTTCATTTGTTTGTGAACTATCTACTCGAAAAGTTTTAGTTAGATAATTTCCTTCATAAATTGAAACATCATTAAAACTTGCAATCCCATTACTGGTTGGAGTAACTGTAATATCTTCTGGTATTGAAAATGTATAACTTCCACCCTGAACATTACCTAATGCAACTAAACCTGCATTTAGTTTTACTTGTTTAGCATTAATTGATGATACATCAACATTAAAATTAACTGTTGCAACTGCTGATTTCTTTGATCTTGGTACATAACCGATGTTTCTTGCTAATGATACAACATTTTCACGTAGAGTTGCACTATCAATGAATGATTCATTGACGGCCATGTTCGTATTGTAGGCAGTTATATAAGAGTTATAAGCAAGGGTGTCAATTAAAATCGAAAAGTTAGACCCTTCAAAGTCAAAATCAGAAAAATTTGAATTTGATCTCAAATAATCTTTAATCTGAGCTCGTATCGTATTAAAATCTAGGTTGGTAAACTGTGTAAATGACATTATATTCTAGTCGGTTGTAGTAAAAATTCTATATTTTGTGACGGAAATGGTAATCCTGTAATATCATACTCAATTCTTATCTGTAATTCGTATGAATCAACTAAAGATTCAGCAATAACACTTGTTAGTCTTATTCTTGGTTCGTAG
>MDTB01155436.1_pt1 | contig 12880 bp, 11 predicted proteins | sample 811161 | NCBI WGS metagenome assembly MDTB01 (sample SAMN05326650, study PRJNA326480) | marine metagenome | isolation source: seawater | place: Mediterranean Sea | collected 2009 | reverse complement strand
TGGTGTACAAATTAATTTATTTGATTCTCCTGAATTCTTTTTCACATTAGGCCCCAGTATAGCTAGTCTATTAAATATTAGTTTCACGATATTCTGGTTATTAGCTATTACCAATGCATTTAACTTTATTGATAGTATAGATGGTTTAACTATAGGAATAAGTGGTGTATGTACATTATTTTTTTTTATAATATCTTTAACAACAGGACAAGTTGAATTATTTTTATTTTGTTCAATCTTACTCGGAGTATGTATTGGAATATATTTCTTCAATTCGCATCCTGCAAAATTATTTTTAGGAGATTCTGGTGCTCAGACTTTGGGGTTTATATTAGCTGCGCTAGCAATCATTTATAACCCATCAAAAGGTTTCCAATCCTCATCTTGGTTTCTACCCATATTAATTTTTTATATGCCGCTTTTTGATTTAGTTCTAGTTGTTTTATCCAGAATCAAGAGAAAAAAGAAAATTTATAAGGCATCTAGAGATCATACTTTTCATCGTTTATCTGATTATAATATTTCAATAAACCATTCTGTTTTAATTATTCATGGTATTTCACTTGTGATGAGCATGATAGGATATTTATGTCTAAATTTATCAATCTTAAATGCTAATATTATTTTTATACTAACCATAATAATAGGTGCTTTAGCTTTTATCAAACTTGATAAGAACTATTAATAAACTATGTCAAAATATTATTTAGAATTCGAAAAGCCATTTGAAGAGATTGATACAGAAATTCTTGAAATGGAGAGTACACAAAACCCTAACCAAAATAGTTTAAATCAATTATATAATAAAAGAGCTGATTTGATAAAAAGTATATACTCAAAATTATCAAGGTGGGAAAGAGTTCAATTGGCAAGACATCCAAATCGCCCATATTCAAAAGATTATATTGATATACTTTCAACTGATTTTATCGAGCTGCATGGAGATAGGTATTTCAGGGATGATCCTGCTGTTTTAGCCGGTATTGGGCATTTTAGTGGTCAAAAGATTGCCTGGGTTGGGCAGCAGAAGGGGCGCAATACAAAGGAGAATTTACATAGGAATTTTGGAATGATGCGTCCAGAGGGATATCGAAAAGCAATAAGAATCATGAAAATTGCAGAGAAGTTTAACCTACCTATAATATCTCTTCTAGATACTATAGGAGCTTATCCTGGTTTAGGAGCTGAAGAAAGAGGACAAGGAGAGGCAATTGCGAATAATTTAATTGAAATGTCAGGAATAGAAGTACCAATCATTTCAGTTGTTATTGGTGAAGGAGCCAGCGGAGGCGCATTAGGTATAGGTATTTGCGATAGAATGTTAATGATGGAAAATACATGGTTTTCAGTTATAAGCCCAGAGGGTTGTGCCTCAATTCTTTTTAGAGATGCAAAACGGTCTGGAGATGCAGCGGAAGCTTTAAAACCCACGCCTGAGGATCTTTTAGAACTTGGAATATGTGACAGGATTATTGCGGAACCAAATGGTGGAGCTCATCGTGACTTTGAAGCATCCTGTAGTTCTTTAAAAGATGCTTTGACAGAAGAATTAGAAAAATTATCAAAGATAGATAAAAGTGCTTTCCTTCAAAATCGTATTTCTAAGTATGACAAATTAGGATTTTTTGAGGAAGTATAATGATTGAACATCATACTCATGGTAAGGTCTATTATAAAGATATTGATCAAATGGGAATTGTTTATTATTCTAGATATTTTGAATTTTTCGAACAGGCAAGAACAGAATTACTAAAAAATGAAGGTATAATGGTAACAGATATAGAGAGAAGTGGAATAACATTACCAGTGATCACTGCACATTGTGAATATATTTCAAGTGCTAAATTTGAGGACAAATTGGTTATAATATCACGAGTTAATGAAATCCCAACCTCTAAATTGAAAATTAATTATATAATTAAAGCAAACGGATCTAATGATATAATTGCAAAGGGGTATACTCACCATGCATTTATGAAGAAAAATGGTAAGCCAACTAGAGTACCTAAAATAGTTTTGAATAAAATAAAACCACATTTTAATAATGAATAAGATATTTATCTTCTTTTTCACTTTTTTTTTACTTAAAAATTGTAGTAAGAAAAATGAATATCCTTGGAATACCTCTGAAGATCTAAATCAAATCTTTAATATTGAAACAAATAAATTGATTTTAATTGACTTTGAGACAGATTGGTGAACTTGGTGTGACCGGCTGGATGCTGATACATTTAGTGATAGTAATGTAATAGAATATGCTTTAAATAATCTGTTAAGTGTTAAAGTTAATGCAGAAAAGGGTAGTGGACCTGAAATTGCAGAGCGATATAATATACGTGGTTATCCAACTATTGTAATCACAGATAAAAAAGGCGTAGAAATAGATAGGATTGTTGGTTACAGAAAAGCACCTGAGTTTTTAAAACAACTAAAGCGTATTAAGGATGGGGAAAATACCATAGAGTCCTTGCTAAATCAATTTCAATTAAATCCACATAACTTTAATACGATATTCACACTAGCTAGAAAGTATGAAGAAAAAGGTGATTTTATATCTGCAAAACAGATGATAGAGACTATTTTAGTTCAAAATATTGATTCCTCCGGTATTGCAGACTTTTTTTCTCACATGTATGATGCTAGGGAAAATGAGGATTATGATATTCTTTTGAGCTATGTTCAAGAAAATCCAGAAAGTTCATATATTAAAAGAGCCTTATCAGAAGCTATGTATTTTGTTCGTAAAAAGGGAAAATTAGAAGAGCTTGAAGCTGATATTTTTTTAAGGTTAATAGAATTTGATGATAATATATCATTAAGTATGGTAAATAGTTTTTCATGGAGAATGAGTGAACTAGAAATAAACTTAGATATAGCATTAGAAAAAATAAATTATGCTATTTCAAAAGTAATAAATGAAAAACAAAAATATATGTTTATAGATACAAAAGCTGAAATTCTATATAAAATGAAAAACTATAACCTTGCAATTAATGAAATAAAAAAATGTGTAAAGTATAAACCAGATGATAAATATTATTTAAAACAATTAGAAAAATTTAAAAAAGAAATATAAATGATTTTTTTAACTTTTATTTAATATAATTACTGCAATAAAGCTTAGAATTCCTCCAGATATTACAAAGATGTCTAAAGATTCACCTAATATAGAGATTGCAAAAAAAGTAGCGGCTATTGGTACAATTAGTATATAGGAACTTGCTTTTTTAGGCCCTATAGTTAATGTTGCTTTAAAATAAATACCTTGTCCAAATGCCATAGCACCTACAGAAACTATTATAAAGTTGATCCAGAAAATTATATCAAAACTGTATATAATAAAGAAATTTTCATTAATAGAAAATAGAAGTGAAAATATGAAACCAGAAAAAAAGCTCCAAAAAGTGTAGGGTATAAAGTGTATGTAATTTTTTGAAAAAGCTGTAATTATTGTAACGCAAACCCATGAAAAAGAAGCAAGTATAAAAAATAGATTGCCTGTCTTTAGCATTAAGTCTATATCTAGTGACCATATTTTAATTAAAATACAACTTCCGAAGAGCCCAATACCTAAGCCAATCAAATCTGTACTTTTTATACGAGTTTTAAATATTATTCTTGTAAAAATTGCAGTTAGAATGGGATTCAATGTAGTAACCAAAATTCCACCAGTTGAAGCATAGCCAATTTTAGTACCTGAAAAATAGAATAAGTTATAAGATATAATAAAAATTGCATTTAATATTATAAATGGAATACTTTTTTTAGAAGGGATAAAAGAATGTTTACTTAACAAAAATACAGGAAAAAACGATATAAATGCAAAAAAGAATCTCCAAGAAATTATGACGTTAACACTCCCATAATTACCTAAAATTTTACCATTAGTCCATGATAGCCCCCAGGTTAACATCCCTATAAGTAGTAATATTTGGAATGTTATGCTATCACTATTTTTTTTTTAGGCATTACTTACATGCGAAATACTGGAGCTTTTTTTAAAGAATTTGTATTTTGAACAACTTTTAAAGCCATTATCAAAATATCCCTAGTTTCGATGGGGTTTATGATACCATCATCCCACAAACGTGAGCTTGAGTAGTATGGACTTCCTTCCTTTTCATATTTATCCATAATTGGTTTTTTGAGGTTTTCTATTTCTTCATTTGAAATCGTTTCATTCGTTTTTGATAGTTGATCTTTTTTTATAGTGGCCATGACATTAGCAGCTTGATTTCCACCCATTACTGATATTCTAGCATTTGGCCACATCCATAAAAACCTTGGTTGATATGCTCTGCCACACATTGCATAATTTCCAGCTCCAAAACTACCACCAATTACTACGGTTAGTTTTGGGACACTTGCTGTTGCAACAGCCTGCACCATCTTTGCGCCATCTTTTGCGATACCATTTGACTCTGCATTTTTTCCTACCATAAAGCCAGTTATGTTTTGTAGAAATAATAAAGGTATTTTTCGTTGGGAACAGATTTCAATGAAATGAGCCCCTTTTAAAGAAGTTTGACTAATCAGCACTCCATTATTGGCAATAATTCCGATTGGAAATCCACCTATTTTTGCAAATCCAGTAACTAAAGTTTTACCGTATTCTTTTTTAAATTCTTCAAAATTTGATTCATCTACAATACGAGAAATTATTTCATGAACATCAAATGGCTTTTGAAACGTTTTAGATAGTATACCATAAATTTCATTTATATCACCCAATGGCTCTTTATATATGTTTTCATTGATTATGGTATCTTTAGGAAAATGGTCTACTATTCCACGTAATATTTTTATCGCATGAGAATCATCATCTGCAAAATGATCAGCTACTCCACTAATTTTAGTATGTAGTCTTGCACCACCTAATTCTTCAGCTGTTGCAATTTCGCCAATTGCAGCTTTAACCAATGGAGGACCACCTAAGAAAATTGTTCCAGTTTTATTCACAATAATAGATTCATCACTCATTGCAGGGACATAAGCACCTCCTGCGGTGCATGAGCCCATAACCGCGGAGAGTTGTGGTATACCGTGCGAACTCATTCGGGCTTGATTGTAGAAAATTCTTCCAAAATGATTTTTATCTGGAAATACCTCATCTTGTTTAGGAAGAAATGCACCACCACTATCTACTAAATAGATACAAGGTAGTTTATTTTCAAAAGCAATTTCTTGAGCTCTAAGGTGCTTTTTTACTGTAATAGGATAGTACGTACCACCCTTGACAGTTGCATCATTTGCAATTACGACACACAATCTTTGATGAATAAAGACAAGACCAGTGATTATTCCTGCTGCAGGTATATAATCGTCATATAATTCATGACCACTGATGCATGAGAATTCAAGAAATTTTGTATTATCATCTTTTAATAAATTAATTCTAACTCGTGCTGTGATTTTTCCTCTTTTGATATGTTTTTCAACATATTTTTCTGGACCCATTTTTTTTATTTTTTCTTCTAATAGTTTTAGATCATGGGCCAGAGACTCATTATGACTATAGTTTTCTTGATATCCTGCTGAATTAATATCGATTTTAGATATAATAGTTGGCATATATAAATTTCTACTAAAATGGGTAAATAATAAGCAATGTCCTAAAAATAGTATTTTCTATTATCAATTATTTTTGCGTTTTCTTTTAAATCCTTTAACCATGCTTGAAAATAGTTATTTTGTTTTTTATTAAAGATTGAGCCTTTAATTAGATCTCTCTGAACTTCAAATTCTGTAGAATCAAAGGCAGATATGTCTTTTATCTGAATAATGGCATGACCATTTCTTGTCTCCAGGGGACCAATCAAATCACCGATTTTTGAATTAAGAACTGCACCAGTTATTCTATCATTTTTACCAATTGAAGTGAAACCTTGTGATAGGGTCTTGACGTCTTCTTTTATTAGTTCTATTCCTTTTTCAGGATTTAACATATTATCTAAAGTTAACTTTGTACCTGTTATATCTATTAATATATCATTTGCACTATCTAGGGTTAATTTTTTTTGTTTTTCTTGCTTTATATTCTTAATCAAATCGCCTTTGACATTCTCCATTAATTTATAGCCAGGGGGTGTGATTGATTTTAATTGGCATATTACAAAGTAATTATCATTTTCTAAAATATTTGAAATATCCCCAATTTTATTATTAAAAGCAAAATTTATCGCTGACCGTAATCCACCAATTCCTTTCAAAGAATAATCTTCAATATTCAAATTTTCAACGATTTCAGTTTTATAATTGTATTCTGATAATGTACTATCAAAGCCATTATCTTGGGCATCGTAGCTAAAAAGAGTTGCATCTCTTTTTAAGTTTGATAAAGTTGTTGAACTAGGTTCAATTTTTAATAAAATGTGTGATGCTAAAACCTCTTTTACACCATTCTTACTTACTCTTGAGTCCCTAACATAGATAATATGGACTCCGAAATTAGAATTTGTTGGTTCAATGATGCTATTTTTCTTTGAAGTGAATGCAGCTTGCTCAAATTCTTTAACCATCTGACCTTTTTTAAACCATCCTAAATCTCCTCCCTTTGTACCTAGATTCCCTGGATCCATTGAATACTCATTTGCCAAGGAAGAAAAATCTTCACCTGATTTTGCTCGGGTATACAACTCATTTGCTAAGTTTGTTGTATTTATGGAGTCCTGTTTTGATGGTTGTTTCATCCATGAAACAAAATTTATTGATCTTAATTCATCATGCTTAAAATCCTCTTTTAATTCATTATACTTACTAGAAATATCATTCTCCGATGGTTCAAGAATATCTTTTTGTACATCCACAGATGTAACATGTACAGAAGTGACCGTATATTTAGTATTCCGTTTTAGAAATTCATCTTTTATTTCTGAATTCGTAATAATTATACTTTCATCTACCATTTTTTGAAGTTTAAAATTTGGTATATATGTTTCTCGCATAAATGATTCGATTGGAGCCCATTCATCACCTTGAGGGTTTGCCAAAGCCTGTCTATATTTCGAAATATCAAATTGGTTATCCGTTTGAAAGTTTGGGTTTTGTTGTAAAAAAGGGGGTGGATTATTTCTTAAATGAAATATGACTTCCTCATTAGAAGCAGATATATCAAGTCTTTTTACTTCTTGTGAAACTAAAACATCTTGGATTAGATTGTCCCAGGCCGTATTTCGAGCTCTTTGAAGAACAAAATCATTTATTTGTCTTCCGGAAGTTCTTGCACTTTCAATTTGTTGATTTACTAAATTATTAAATCTATCTGGAGAAATATTTACCTCATTTATTTGTGCAATGGTAGTTTGAGGGTTTACCCTACCAATCAGCTGATCGAGAATATTTGCCCCACCAACAAGACCTCCTATTGTCATACTCAAAAGGAACATAAACAAAAGAACCCAGAGGACAACATGCATTTTTTCTCTCATAGAAGTCATTAAAGCCATAAAAAAGCCTCGAAATTTAAATTTAATTTAAAATTATTTTAATAATACATACATAGATGCTGAATTTATAACTACCTTTTTGATGAAACAATGAACAAGAACAAATTATAATCGAATTGAATCTAAATTATTCTTATTTTTTATCAACCTAAAAAGGGTTTTTTTTATTAGATAAAAAAATATGACAATAAACGAATTAGAAAAACAGATAATTAATTGTGAAAAATGTAAACGTTTAGTTGAATTTAGAGAAAAAATAGCATTTGAAAAGAGGAAATCATACCAAGAATGGGACTATTGGGGAAAGCCAGTTCCTGGATATGGAAATATAAAAAAGGAAATTATGATTTTAGGTCTAGCACCTGCTGCTCATGGCGGAAATAGAACAGGTAGGGTATTTACAGGAGACAAATCAGCAGATTTTTTATTCAAATGTTTACATCATGTTGGTTTATCAAATCAATCTAACTCAGACCATAGGAATGATGGATTACAATTTAACGGCTATATTACTGCTGCTGTGAAATGTGTTCCTCCAGGTGATAAACCAACATCTATTGAAAAAGAAAATTGTGCGCCTTTCTTATCAAAAGAATTTGAAATGATGTCAAATTTAAAAGTTGTCTTAGCATTAGGTAAAATTGGATTTGATTCATGTTTGAGATTTGTTAGAAGAAATCATTTAATAAAAATGAAAGATTATAAATTTGGACATGGTGTAAAATATATACTGCCAAATGGATTGATTTTGTTCGGCTCTTTTCATCCGAGTCCGCGAAATGTAAATACAGGAAAATTAACATTTGAAATGATGGTTAATTTTTTAGAAAAAGTAAAAAAACTTTTATAATTATGCGTTTATTCTATTTCAAAATACTGATTACATCCACATTATTCGCTATTTGGCTAACTAGAGATCAGGCTGCACTTGATTCACCTTTTGAGGTAGCTTCACTAGGCTGGAAAATAGATTTTCCGAGTGAAGGTTCTTATGTTTTCAGAGGAAATGGTGATGATTGGAGGTCTTGGTTTAAAGTTAACTTAGCATCTGGAGATACAACTTTATTCTTGGATAGTTTAGCTTTTAGATATAATGGTGATGATCTTCATATTGATAATCTTTTTATCTCAAACAATGGAGAACGAATATTAATAAAAACAAATTCTAAACAAATTTGGAGATATTCTTCAAAAGGGACTTATTACTTTTACGATAGAATCTTAAAAAGATTGAATCCATTAACTTTAGATAATTTCAATTTAAGAAACGTAAAATTTTCACCAGATGGAAAGAAAATAGCATATGTGCGGGATGATAATAACCTTTATTGCTATGATATTCATAGGAAAAGAGAAAAAAAATTAACAAATAGTGGTTCTGAAACAGTTAGTAATGGACATTTCGGATGGTTATATGAAGAAGAATTAACTGGATATGATGGTTATCGGTGGTCTCCTGATAGCGAAGAAATTGCTTTCTGGGAGGAGGATGAATCTAAAGTTCCTGAATACTCAATCATTGATGAATTAGGGCTTTATCCGATAATAAAACAAATTAGATATCCAAAAGTTGGTCAAATAAACCCGTCACTTCGCATTGGAATAGTAAGAGTAAAAGGTGCAGGGAAAAGGTGGATAAGAGATGCAATAACTGAGGATAATTATTTACCTTGGATGGAATGGATTGGTAATAAAAAACTAAGTTTTCTAAAAATGAATAGAAAACAGAATCATTGGGATTTATTTGTAGCAGATAAAAATACTGGAAAATCTACTTTAGTATTATCAGAGGATGACCCTGGAGGATGGCTGGATAATGATGGTGAAATTTATTTTTTAAAGGATGGAAAAATTATTTGGATATCAGAGCAATCAGGATTTAAACATATATGGATATCAAAACATTCAGGTACAAAAAAACGGGCAATCACCAAAGGAGATTGGGAGGTCTCAAAAATTAAATACATTGATGAAGAAACTCAAAAAATTTATTTTACAGCAAACCAAAAATCGACTTTTGATCAGAATTTATTTGCAATAAGATTTGATGGCACGGAAATGAGAATTCTGACACCCGAAAGTGGTGTTCATAGAATTGAGATTACAAATGATAAAAAATATTTTATTGATTATTATTCAAGCTTAATGACTCCTCCGCAAATAATACTAAAAGAACTAACTACAGGTAAAATTTTAAGAATTATAAAAAAGACTGATATTTCACAGTACACTGATTATGAGTGGTCTACACCAAAAATTATTCATTTTCCAAGTAAAGATGGGGAGATTCAACTTGATGGAATTCTAATTTATCCACCAAATTTTGACACGAATAAACAATATCCGGTTATAATACATGGTTATGGTATGCCTGGTACCCAAATAGTTTGGAATAAATGGGGTAAAGTTTGGGATCAATTTTTAGCACAACAAGGATATATTGTTTTTTCCATGGACACAAGAGGTATGAGTGGAAGAGGTGAAAAATTTAAGAATTATAGTTACGGAGATATGGCAAAGTATTTAGCAAAAGATCAAATATCTGGAATCGAATTTCTAACTAAAAAGAAATATATAGATAGAAAACGTATTGGTGCCTGGGGATGGAGTGGAGGCGGATATTTTACATGTTTGATGTTAACAAAAAATGGTGATTACTTTAAAGCTGGAGTTGCTATTGCACCGTGCACAGACTTTAAATTATATGATACGGCATATACTGAAAGGTCGATGGGGCTTCTAACTGAAAATAAAAATGGTTATGATTCAACTAACACATTATCATGGTTACATAAAATGAAAGGAAAACTCTTAATCATGCATGGCTCAGATGATGATAATGTTCATGCGCAACACACAACTCACTTTGTTAATAAGGCCCTGAGAAATGGTAAAGATGTTGTTTGGCATAAATATCCAGGTAGAAACCATGGTATCTATGGTGGAGGAGCAAGAAAAGATTTATATACTAAGATGATACGATTTTTTAATCAAAATCTATAAAAGTTAATATTACTACGTATATAGATATTTAAATAGTATAAAATACTACGTATTTTTAATTTAATATATTAATTATTTTTATTATCTTTGATAGTAGATTAAACCAACAAATAAAACTTAAAATGAAAATTATAATTCTTACCTATATATATTGTCTGTGCACGCTCCTCACAGCTCAATCATATAAAAATGTCAAGGCATACCAAGATGGCTTGAGTATAACTATTAAATATGATATGTCTGGTGAGCTTTTTAGAGGAGATCAAGTTGCATTAACATATTCTATTGATGGTGGTCAATCCTATGCTTTTATTAAAGATGCAGAAGGTGATCTTGGGAATAAAGTTCTACCTGGAAAAAATAATGAGATTAATTGGCTTTTAATTGATAAAGACTTCATTGTTGGAAAAATTTTAAACTTTAGAATCGTGACAGTTCCTGAAGGTATGGCTTATGTAGATGGAGGTCAATTTAAGCGTGTAAACATTAATGCTAAAAAAAATGAGAAATCAGAACATACTGTCACTCTGGACAGTTATTTGATAGACAAGACCGAAGTTACTCAGAGGGAATATCGTCATGTTATGGGAAAGTTTGCATCTGATTATACCGGCTGTATGGAATGTCCTGTAGAGAATGTCTCTTGGTATGATGCTATGGATTATGCGAAAAAAGTAGGGAAAAGATTGCCTACAGAAGCAGAATGGGAATTCGCAGCAAGAGGGGGCATTCATTATAATGGTAAAAATTTGTATTCTGGGTCAAGTAAATTAGATGAAGTTGCATGGTTTTTAGCAAACACGGATAGCAAACAACCAGTTGGTAAAAAAAGACCAAACGAGCTTGGAATCTACGATATGAGCGGTAATGTATGGGAGTGGTGCTCTGACTGGTATCATGATGACTATTTCCAAATAGCAAATAAAATGAATCCAACTGGTCCTGATTATGGAACGGAGAGAGTTGTAAGAGGTGGTTCCTGGTTTAGCAATGATGTGTTTTGTAATGTAAGTAGAAGATATAAATTAAAACCAGATTATAGGGACACAAATTTTGGTTTTAGATGTGTTAAAGATTTATAAAAACTTAGAGAGATTGTCATGAAAAATTTACGTATTATTCTTTCATTTGTAGTTACATTTTGTATCAGTGCTTGCGGTTCTACAAAAACCCAATCATCTATAGTTATAAATAATAAAACTAAAACTAAATCTACGTCCTTAAAGTCATTAAATACTGATAAACCCGATTCCAAAAATAATAAATTAAAAAACTGGAAAGAAATTGACCTAGATAAACTAGAGTCAGATTATTTTTCTGATTCTGAAAATGTAAAAGTAAAATTATCTGATAACTCAAATGGAAATCAAGAAAAGACTTCTGATTTAAGTGAAATAATACCTACAACTAAGAAATTTTCAAAAATTGCTCTCGGACAGAGTTTAGGTGAATCAAATGATAAAGAGGGTTACAGTAACTCCATTCGCGTAAAAACAGTTTATGAAATTGCAAATGAGACAAAGCCAACTCTATTTTTGCCTCATGATGAGTTTGAAACGGCTAAAGAGTATAAATTAAGAGTTACAGAGCAAATCAAACTCATGAAAGAAATAGTCCTTATGACATCGCAAAAAATGGAAATTAGAAATGCTCAAAGAATAAAAATCGCAAAAGATAAAGAGCTGAAAAAAATTAATTTAATACAAAGTTTAATGGCCGAATCCGCATCTAGTCTTGAATTTACACCTAATGATATTGGAAGGTATAATCCTGAAAAAGAAACATTTCCTGTCGTATTGCACAACGTGCAATACCAAATTTCTGTTCCAAGGGAAGAAGCTAGATCTTTTAAAGAAAATTTTAGTGCAATTAAAATTAAGGGGATAAAACAATTAAAACCCAAGTATGATATTTCTATATCCGCAAAAAAAGCACATATTAGAAGTAGACCAAATGGTTCGATAATAGGTATCGCTAATAATGGAGATATTTTTGAACATGTTCAAGATGAAGATGAATGGCATAAAATAAACTTTAAAGGGCAATTTGGTTTTACTCATCAAAATAATGCTGAATTGAAATTAGTTGATATTGCAAATGAGTATGAATATTTAGATTTAGTTGCTATTCACCCAACAACAGGATCATTATTTGCAATGATTTCAGTTGATGAATTGGTAAAAGCTCCGTTAAACTTAGCTTCAAGAAAAATTGCTGAATCAGGAAAACCCGATGGACCTAAATAAAACTTAATTCTTCATTTGGGGCTGTAGCTCAGTTGGGAGAGCGCTTCAATGGCATTGAAGAGGTCATCGGTTCGATCCCGTTCAGCTCCACTATCTATTTAAATTTTAGCTCTTAGATTCAATTTTTGATATGTTATATAAATTTAAAATAGTATATCTAGCCTATATATTTTTATGCCTTTCTAT
>MDTB01168101.1_pt1 | contig 12882 bp, 6 predicted proteins | sample 811161 | NCBI WGS metagenome assembly MDTB01 (sample SAMN05326650, study PRJNA326480) | marine metagenome | isolation source: seawater | place: Mediterranean Sea | collected 2009 | reverse complement strand
GGTTAACAATAATTCACCATTTACTGGTTTAACGACAGGATTAATGATTTCCAGATTGCCCTTGTACTCGACAACAATAATAGATAAGTTTTTATTCACAGGTTCTGAGGCAACCTTTATCTTTTGGTTATACCCCATTCTAGAGACCTCTAAAGGTTTTTCCAATATATCATTTAAGTAATAGGCATTAACAATTTCACTTTTTAGCCCTGGAATTTTAAGGTTTCCATTCTCAGGCCAATCAAAAACATGTAGATAAAGCTTATTTTCTTCCGCTTTTACTGTGCTATAACCCCAATTTAATTTTTTAAAAGGATTAGCCTTAGTATTATAAAATGCTTCATTGTGTTCCGAAACCCAATCCCCAACACCATTTAAAACATCTCTTTCATAGGGAACAACATTTCCGTCAGACATGGGACCAATGTTGAGTAAATAATTACCTCCCATACAAACAATCTTTGAAAGTTTTCTAATTTGTTTTTTTATCTGAATATCCAAAGGATCACCCTTAACCCATGACTTATAGCCCCAAGTGTGGTAAAATGTTCCTGGTGTTTCCCAAGCGTAATCATAAATTGGCGATTCTGGTAAATGATTATCTGGCATGGTGATAAAATCTCCCTGATTATTCATGACCCTTCCATTTACTTGACAGTTGGGTTGTAAGGTTTTTACTGTTTTGGCGAATCGTTCACTTTGTGCTTTTGATGGCTCACCCATATCAAAAAACAGCTCAACAATTTCACCATAATTAGTCAAAAGTTCATTTAATTGAGCCACTTGGTAATCTTCATTGGCTTTAGACACTTTACCAAACACTGATATTTTTCCATCAATAGGGTTACGTTCCTGTTCAGCTCCATTGAAATGCCAATCGGGGGTTGAGTAATATAAGCCCAACTTAATATCATGTTTTTTACAAGCAATTGCTAATTCATTTAAAATATCCTTTTTATAGGGTGTAAAATCAACTATATCATAGTCAGTAAATTTTGAATCAAACATCGAAAATCCATCATGATGCTTTGCAGTAAAAACAATATACTTCATGCCAGTACTTTTTGCTAGCATCACAATTTCTTCGGCATCAAATTTCAGGGGATTGAATTGGCGTGCAATATTCTCATAATCTTTAATAGAAATATCTGCATGACGCATGATTTGTTCTCCCAATTTTTCAATCTGATTGCCATTCCATATTCCTGCAGGAATTGAATACACCCCCCAATGAATAAACATTCCAAATTTTAAGTTTTTCCATTGGTCTAGTCCTAAATTAGTTTGTGTACTAACTGCAGCTAAAATCTTCTCATCATTATCATTATTAATCTGACTGTAGGTTTGAAATGAGAGTTGAAGAGCTGCGGCAATAAGAATTACCAACTTGTTCATTTTTTTTAGAATTTTGATTAGAAATTCTATTCTAATTAACTATTATTTTTTTTGAAATATTTAACCCTTCTTTATTTGAAAAGAGAAAGAAATATAAGCCTTTTTTTAAAGAAGAAACATTTAATAAATTTGGTATATTTTGAAATTCCAATACTTTCTGCCCTCTAATATTAAAGGCAGTTAGTGAAGAGTCGCTTAGTTTATTTGGAATCGAAATATTAAGCACCTGATTATCTACAGGATTTGGGAACACTTTTATTCCTATTTCCTTATTATTTTCATTAGTCCCTAAAGACAAAAATGACCACGGGTAAAAATCTGGTCTCCAAGTAGCTCCTGCAGTCCAGGTGTCACCAATTTCATAGGCTCCAATATCTGGCGCACTTCCAGAAAACCCATCATTAATTTCTGCAATAATTGTTCCAGCATCAATTAATTGTGTTGAAGTAGATTTCGGTGTGAAATCGTAATTATCTGGATCATTTAGCAGAGCCTTGATTCCGTAATCTGTACTAGTTGTTGAATATATATTATGACTCACTGTGCCTGGAACTGTTTGCGGATTTTGACGATGCCCAGAAATTTTATCAGCTGCATTATTTTTTGTAATTGTCAATCCATTAGAACTCCCACCTGGAGGATTTGCATAAACCTCATACATAACACTAATGTCATTAGTACTATTGTCAAAACAAGTGTTATTATAAATTTGCTGTTCGTCTCCTTTTATCATTAATGCTTTACTTAAGTTCCACATTACATTATGATGAATCAATCCTTTTTTTCCTGCCAATTCTGGGTCGCTAACTGGTGCATCATAACGCGTTCCAGATTTCGGGGAATCGTGGAACCAATTGTGGTGAACTTCAGAACCTTCAACTGACTCTCTCGTCATCTGAACTATTGAACCATCACTTTGTAAAGACCCAGTATTGTAGATATTATTGTAGGACACTTCCGGAGAACCAATAAAATGTACTGTAGATGAAGCTCCTGTTGTATGTACTGTATTTCGCGTGAAAATTCCGTTATCACCATTATTCACCACTGTTGTCATCAAGTTTCTTAGAGAGGAAACTGTATAGTCTATATGATGAAAATAACAGTCTTCCACTACATTGTTTTTTCCAATCATATATAATGCATCTCCGTCAGTATGCTCAAACAAGCATTGGAATATTTTAAACCCAGTAATGCTGTTTTTATTATTCCCTTTTAATTCAGTAGTATGTGGTGTGCTTTTTTCTCCCAACATTCTTTTAGAACAACTAGGATAAGAAAACAAACAATTGTTTAATTCAATTTCTGAAGATCGGGATGCTCTGACTGTGGTTGCGAAAAAATTCAAGTTTTCTATTTTGATATTTGAGCAATTATTCATTTCAAAAGCATATGATTGCACCTTACCTTGAATCTTTTTCCCTGATGGGTTTCCCCAAACCGATAACTTTTTTGTTGAAGAATCATAGAACCATTCGTTTTGGGTATCTAAAAAATCTATTTTTCTTTCCAAAAAATAATAATGATGTTTGCTCAAGTAGCTTCCAGGCGTTTCATAATTGAATGTGCTATTTCCTGGCGTATGTGATAAAACTTCAACTGTCCAGGTTTTCCAAGACCCTACATTAGCTATAGCCAAGGCACCTTGAGCATTAATTCCGCTATCTGCTAAGTTTCCAGAATCTACCATTGTACCATTCGAACCTGCATTAGCATCTCCTGGTGACCAGTATGCTTGATCAAAAATTGTATCATCATGAAACTGTGCATTTGGCCAACGTGCCATAACTTGCTGCTCGTCATCAATAAATAATTGCCAAATATCCTCGGTTAAAATAGTTTCGTAAATATTTGGATTAAGAGAACTTTGAGTCCAAGTTGTTTCGATTGACTTGGTGCCGTTGATGATGACTTTTTCGTTAGGAAAAGCTTTGATAATAATATTATCTTTATTATTCATAAAAACATTTTCATGAAAATAACCTTCCCTGATAATACAAGTGCCGCCAGATGCTCCCATAGCGTTTATTGCATTATTGATCGTTAGAAAAGGTAGTGATTCTGTACCGGGATTTGAATCATTACCTTGGGCTGAGACATAGTATGTTTGAGAATGTATTTTAATTGATACAAATAACAAGAAAAACAAAAACATAATATTTTTCACACTCTTTTGATTTTAATTTAAAAAAAAACTTAGGGAAAAGATCAATTTTCCCCAAGTCTTAAAATTTTAATGTTGACGAGGTTTATCGCTTGATTAATTTATAAGTTCCAATGTTTTTATCGATAGCAACATTCATAATATAAATGCCTCTAGAAAGATTTGAAATATCAAGAGCACCTTTTGAGGCACGCAAATCTGTACTCAATGATTTTTGCCCAACTAAATTAAAAATCTCCACATTACCAATATTTTTTGAAGCTGATAAATAAATGAGATTTTCTGTTGGATTGGGACCAAAACTAAAATCGTATTTATTTAAATTATCAATTGACGTGGTTTGTGGTGGAGTCATTGTAACAAGAATTTCTTCGGTAACAGGGGATTCAGCTCCCTGATCAGTTGCAAAAATGCTAAATTCTATTACTGGATCGTTTTCTGCTATTGTTCCTTGGTACAAAAGACTAAAACGTAATACCGCAAAAGCGTTACCGCTAGGCTTATTACAATCATAATTGCTGTCAGTTGCTCTAAGTGCTTTAGCTTTCAATTCAAAATCAGAAGAATTAATAGAAATTAGGTCGGATAATTTAGTGTCTGCACCGCCAACTTGAGTAGGAATTTGGTTAGAGAATTTTATCTCACCCATAATAAGTTTATAGTTAACAGCAGGATTTGTTGTATCATTAGCATCCCCTACTACCATATTAATTTCCCATTTTCCAGAGTTTGATATAGAAGGATCTGAAATTACTGATAAACCTCCTGCTTTACATGCAGTTCCAGGTAAAAAATCATTTGCTTTTATTTGCGTTATTTGTCCGTTAGATATTGTAAATGAAAATAAACAAAGAATTATTAAAAAGTTTCTCATATTTTAAGTATTTGTAATAGATAAAACTATAAATTTTGAAATAAAATTATGTAAACATTATTTTCAATATTTAACACAAATCTTTCAATTAATAAACTTATTTCAAAAAAAATTAACAAATATTGTAAGCTATATAAATTTATTATTAATTTTTTGATAATTCATAACTATCTTTTTTTGGTTTCTAAATATAATTTCTAGCATATATATAAATGGAGCTTGAATCAATAAATAAAAACAAGGCCCCTTTAATAAGTGTAATAATTATATCAATATTTGATATGTGAGAATTATCATATCTACTACAGAATTGTAAATTGCAATAAATAAAATTAATTGAAGATTAATGAAAAAAATATTTCTTCTGTGCTCTCTTCTTCTGTTTCTACTGACATCTAACGTTTTTGCAATTGACATTTTTGTTTCTACAAATGGTAATGACGAAAATACAGGAGGAAAAAACGATCCATTTTTAACTATTGATAGAGCAAGACTAGCTGTAAGAGATTTAATTAAAAAAGGGTTAAAAGAAAATGTACAAGTTTATATTATGGAAGGCACTTACATCCTAAACAAAACCATTATTTTTGGATTAGATGACTCTCCAAACGGGAATCATACTGTAACCTACCAAGCCTATCAAAACAGTAAAGTAATTATAAGCTCAGGACAAGTCGTTGGTAAATGGGCAAAAGCAGAAAATGTTACTGGAATGCAGGAAGTAGCTAAAGGACATATTTGGGTAGCAGATATGCCTAAAAATGTAGATACCTTTCGAACTTTATTTGATGGTGAAACAAGATTAACACGCGCTAGAAGTGATGAATTCACAATGCCAGTGAACAAAAAAGTTAAGAGGGCAGATAGTCAAAATACATTCTACAATAAGGACAGAATCCACTTAAGAAGAGTGCCTTTTTCAAATAATGAAATTAAAGATTGGGACAACCTTTCAGATGTTGAAGTAGTTTTCAATCCAGTGCCTTGGAATTTAAACTTAATTCAACTTGAATCGGTTGATGAAAAAAATAAAATTGGCTATTTAGCATTTGAAGCAAATGCAATGCCATTTACCAATAAAAAATATAGTGTAGCATGGATAGAAAACGTAATTGATTACTTAGATGAGCCTGGAGAGTGGTGCGTAAATACAAAGACACGTAAAATTTATTACTGGCCTAAAAATGGAACTCCCTCCAACAATATACAAGCGCCAAAACTAATGGAGCTTTTTAAAGTAGAAGGAAGAATTCAATACGACCTTCCTAATGATATTCCTGCAAAAAACATCAATTTCAAAGGTTTAACTTTTACCAAAGGAGACAGAAGCGTTTGGTATAAAAATAGAAAAGGTTGGGGAATACAACACGACTGGGATACTTTTGATTACGGAAATGCCTTATTGCGATTTAGAGGAGCAGAAAACTGTAAAGTAACCGAATGTAGATTTACAAATAGCGGTGGTTCTGCAATGCGATTGGACCTTCACGCTCAAAACATTGAAATCAAAAACAATTACATTGACTATGTAGGGCATATGGGGATTCTTCTAGCTGGTTATGGTCCTGGAACTAAAGACGTCAATAAAAACAACATCATTGAAAATAATATATTACATCACGTTGGGCAGGTAATTTGGCATGGTCATGCCATTTTTGCATGGCAAAGTGGCCTTAACAAAATTGCAAATAATTACATTCATGACGTCCCCAGAAAGGCAATTGGTCTTTGTGGAGTTCGTTGTCAAATACTTATGAAACCAGAAGACAATTTTGATGAAGCCTCAAGAACAATTCGTTGGAGCGAAATTGAGCAAACTGTTGACAGTACACTTACACCCCAACGCAGATATGCCCCATATTTACACGCTCGAAATAATATAATTGAATATAACAGAGCTGAAAGAACACTATTAAAATTGAATGACGGTTCTAGCATCAATATTTCTGGTGCAGGAACAGGAAACATTATTCGTCACAATTTAATCTATGATGTACCTCATGTGGGATTCAGAACTGACGACTGGCAGGAAGGAACAACGCTGATTAACAACATAGTACATAAATCTGGAAGTTCTGCATTTATCCATAAAGGAATCAATACGATCAAAAATAACATTATTATAGATTGTAATAGAGGTTTTCACTTTAGAGCATATCCACAACAATATTTTGTACCTGAATCAGAAATAACCAATAATATTGTGTATAGCTCCTCGGCAAATTTTGTTCCTAATTCAATTTTTAAATGGGGAAGAATGTTTGTTCATGTAGCAGGAACAAAGCCTATACCATATGAATACAATATGGACTACAATTCGTACTGGTGGCCTGGAGCTGAAAAAGATCTTGAAAATAAAAGAAAAAATGGGATTGAAGCAAATGGTGTGGTGATGGATCCAAATTTCAAAGACCTGTCTAAGCAAGATTATACCATCAAGAATAAAAAATTATTAAAAGCTATTAATTTTGAACCTTTTAACACCAAGTTAAGTAGTTTTGGAATAACTAAAGAATACCCAGCAAAGTTTAAAGCTCTTGACAAAACATTGAATTGATTTTTCAATAAAACAGTATCATGTTAAAGCATGAATGACTGCACTCAATGTTGGTCTTTTTTTTAAATCTAGTTTCATCACTTATATCTAAATCTACTGTTGTTTTTGTTGTACTTTTTGAAATATTTAGATTAAAAGCATTCCTAGCAATACATTATTTTTAGTATTGAATTTAAATGATGTATTTTATAAATGAAGAAATTAATTTTTCTTATTCTTTCTTTTATCTTTTTTGGTTGTTCGCTACCAAACGATCCAATAGAATTTTACATAGACGTTAATGGGGAGGACAGTAATCAAGGTACGCTTGAAGCCCCTTTTAAAACCATCGTGCAGGCAAAAAATGCAATTAGAGCACTCTCAGAACAACAAAGACAAAAAAACATAAATGTTTATTTAAGAGGTGGCACGCATACGCTGTCAGAAACTGTTGTTTTTGAACTTGAAGACTCAGGAGCAGACGAGACCAAAATTACCTATCAAGCATATCAAAATGAAACTCCGATAATTTCATCTGGAATTCCTTTAAGAGATTGGAAGAAACTAGAGACATATCCTGCTGCTTTGCCCGAAGTAGCCAAAGGAAATGTATATGTTACAGACATTCCTGATGGTCTAGGGCGTTTTTATACCATGTTTGACGGAGATAAGCGAATTCCAGTTGCTCGCAAAGAAGGGTTTGATTTTAAGGATATTAATTATGTACGCGCGAAAAGTATGAACGTACTACATGAAAAGGATCGGTATTTGCTCAGAAAATTAGAGCTTACAGGAGAAAAAATTTTAAAATCATGGCCTAATCTTGAAGACATTGAAGTAGGTTTCGCTCCTGTTCCATGGACCATGAATATGATGCAATTAGAGTCTGTTGATGAAGAAAATGGTATTGCTTGGACGACCTTGGAAGCCAATGCACCACCTGCAGCAAAAAAATCACACACAAAACCTTGGGTCGAAAATGTGATAGATTATTTAGATACGAAAGGACATTGGGTGGTAAATACCCAGGAACGTAAAATTTATTATTGGCCAGAAACCGGAGAACCCTCAAAAAACATAGTTATTCCTAAGCTTAAGGAGTATTTTAGAGTTGAGGGAAAAATAGATTATAAGGGTCCTATCGATACTCCAACAAAAAACCTCGTGTTTAAGGGTTTAACTTTTATGCATGGAGAACGCGACTCATGGTGGAAAGGTCACAAAGGTTGGGGAATTCAACATGACTGGGATAAGTTTGATCGAGGAAATGCGATGCTTCGTTTCAGAGGAGCTCAGGACTGTGAAGTAACTGAATGTAGGTTTACAAACAGTGGTGGTTCGGCTATTCGTTTAGATTTACATGCTCAAAACATCAACATAAATAATAATATGATAGATTTTGTTGGCCATATGGGAATTTTACTATGTGGATATGGGCCTGGAACCAAAGACGTAAACAAAAACAATTCTATAACAAACAACCTAATTCATCATGTTGGGCGCATTATGAAAATGGGTGCAGGAATATTTATGTGGCAAAGTGGAAGTAATTATGTTGCCAGTAATTTAATTCATCATGTGCCTAGAAAAGCAGTTGGTGTTTGTGGAATTAGAGTCCCTATCCTACAAAAAAGAGGTATCGATTTTGATGAAGCATCTAAAACCATCCGTTGGGATGAAATAGATGCATCAATAGCAAGTGAGGGTACTTTTTGGGAGCGTTACACTCCTTTTTTACATGCAAGGAACAACATTATTGAATATAACGAAGTGTATAGGGCATTGGAGGAACTTGCAGATGGTTCTGCACTAAATGTTTCTGGGGCTGGTGAGGGAAATATAATGAGAAACAATTACGCGCATCATATTACAAGTCATGCATCAGGAGTGATGCGAACAGACGATTGGCAAAGAGGCACGACCTTTGAAAACAACATCATCTATATGGCTAATATTTCAGGAATTGTTCATAAAGGTTTTAACCATATTGTCAATAACATTATTGTAGATTGTAGCTCTAAAGAATCTATTCGTTTTGCCTCGTACCCAGATGAAGAAGCTGACTATGGCTCTAAGATTCAGAACAATATTTATTACGAATCCAAAGACGCTATAAATTACTATAATATTTCTTACAGAGTCTCCGAAGGGATTTCAAAACCGGAGGATTGCGATACAGACAAGAACATCTTCTTCTGTGCTGGAGATATTAACCAAGCAAATAAATTTGTGGAAGCCAAAAGAAAAGATGGTGTAGAAATTAATAGTATAGTTGCTGACCCTTTGTTTGAGGACATAGAAAACCAAAACTTTGAATTAAAATCAGGATCACCTGCTTTCAAACTTGGGTTTAAAAAAATTGACATGAGTCAAATTGGATTGAAAAAAAATATTTTCCCCAAACGATACATCAAATTTGATGTTGAGGATATTGATGGCAGAAGACCTAATTTCCACAGAAACAGAAAAGGAGAAAAAGCCTATGATTTTTGGTAGTTTTTTAGAAAAAACTAACACTTAGAAATGAGAAATATTATAGTATTTACACTATTATTCGGATTGAGTATTATTAACATTTATGCCCAAAAAACCGAGCAACCAAACATCCTATTAATCCTGTTAGATGATGTTAGTCCTGATCTATATGGGGCCTATGGTTTACCACAAGCTGTAAATACACCCAACGTAGATAAATTGGCTTCTGAGGGAGTCATGTTTAAAACTTGTTATGCATCAGCAATGTGTGGTCCATCGAGAGTTCAAATCATGACTGGTAAATATGGAAGCTCCACAGGGGTTACACATAACAGTATGTGGCTGGGAGATAGCAACCAAAATGTATACAAAGATCATCAGGCATTTGGCAAACTTTTGAAAGACGCTGGTTATGCAACAGCTGTTGCTGGAAAATGGCATGCTGGAAGATCAATGCCTTATGAAAAAGAAGTTGGTTTTGAAGAATACTGTCTTTGGGAAAGTTTAAAAGAAATTGAAAAACTCCCAGGTTCTCCAGAATTTAAAGGACAAATGGAAGATTACAAAACAACATCTCGATATTGGCATCCTGGAATCGTTCAAAATCATCAATTGTTGGACACAAAACCATCCGATTTTGGTCCAGATATTTTTGCCAACTTCATTATGGACTTCATGGAAAGAAAAGCCAAAGAAGGCAAACCATTCCTGGCTTATTGGCCAAGTGTTGCACCTCATGGCACCAGAACAGGAATGCCAACAAATCCCTTAAGAGGAGAAGTAGGAGATCTAGGAAAGAAAAAAGATGGTAAAGAAAATTACGAGCGCTTTAAATCTTTAAATGAGTACATAGACGTTTTGGTTGGTAAAGTGGTGAAAAAAATTAAAGATTTAAGAATTGAGGATAATACGATTATTATATTCACATCAGACAACGGAACTGCCATTACTGCAAAAACTAGAGGAGTAGAAAGAGGCCCTCACGTAATTAATATTATTTCCGGTGCTGGTGTAAAAAAACGTGGTGCCACAGATGAGTTAACCGATTTTTCTGATATTGCTCCAACCCTTGCAGATTACGCAGGTGCCAAACTACCTAAAGGAAAAAAATTTGATGGTATCAGTCTGAAACCCTTTTTAACTGGAAAAACAGAAAAAACCAAAGAATTTATCTATGGATTTATTTCAACCAGTCAAATTGTACGTACCAAAAACTATCTGCTAGAAGTGTTAAACCCAATGTTAGGAATGCCTGAAGGCCGATTTTACTATACTGGCGAACACAGATTTGGTAAAGGCTATCAACTGATTGATGATCCTAAACACACAAAAGAACGTAAAAAGTTTACAAAGTTTCTAAAGGATTTCCCCCCAATTACAGAAGACCATCCTTATTGGCAAACCAAACGAGGTAAGCGATTCCTAAAAGAATACACAAGTGAAAAATCGGTCAAAAAACACTTGTACAATCATAGGGATTATAAGTTTTACGATGAAAGTAGTGGTTTATAAAAGAATTTGAATTTAATTTAAGAGTAGAATAAATGAAGAAATCAAAACCAACAATTTATACTTTTTTTATTTGTGTATTTACACTTTTTATGCCTATCATTTCATTCGCTCAAAAAAAAGACAATCCAAAATCAGCTTTAAAAAAACAACCGAATATCGTCTTCATTGTTACTGATGATCAACATCGCAATCAATTTAATTTCTTAAAAGAAGGGCAAGACGAAGATGGAAACCCAACCAACCTTACTCCCAACATGGATAGATTGGTTAGAGAAGGAGTAATTTTTGATGAGAGCTACGTGAGTACTTCCGTTTGTACACCCAGTAGATACAGTATACTCACAGGAAATTATGCCAGTAGAGGCAGTAAAAAATCAAATATAAAAAGATATCAGGGTCAGACTAATGTAACTTGGAATGTGCGTATCAACTCAAATACTAACAATATTGCTAAAGAACTTCAAAGGAATGGCTATTTTACAGGTGGTGTTGGAAAAAATCATGTAATATACTCAACAAACCCTCATAAAGTACCCTTAAATTCAAATCCAAGAGATTCTATTGTCAAATCACAGTTGATTGAGAATCAATTAGCACAAATCACTTCTTATAAAAAAGTTGGATTTGATTTCGCTGGATCTATCTACAAAGGAAATTTGCCAAATCATTACCCTAAAGTTGTAGAAGATCATAATATGGAATGGATAGTTGATTCAGCTTTAACCTTTTTAACAGAAGCTGAAAAGAAAGAGAATCCTTTTTTCTTATATTTTGCTACAACCGTTGCTCATGGTCCTGATAAATTAGGTTCAAAACACAAGGGGGATCCTTTGGCAACACCAATAGGATTTTTAGAAAAGCCTCTTGAACTGATGCCCCCTCGTGAAACCATTGGTAAACGTATTCAAGAAGCTGGTTTAGAGCAGGAAAAAACAGATGTATTATGGCTTGACGATGCTATTGGTGCATTACTCAATAAGTTAGATGCCATTAACGAATTAGAAAACACCATTATATTTTTTATAAATGATCATGGCGTTGAATTTGGAAAAGGTTCACTATACCAAGGTGGTGTTGAAACGGTAAGTTTTGCTTGGGGACCGTCTTATTTTAAAAGAGGTATCAGAACACAGCAAATGGTTTCAAATATCGATTTGGTACCTACTGCATTTGAACTGGCAAAAATAGAACCCTCAGAAAACTATAAGATTGATGGTATAAGTATGGTGCCATTGCTACAAGGAAAAGATGAGACCATTCATTGTTCGTTATATTTTGAAGTGGGTGCTACCAGAGCCATTTTAAAAGATGGAAAAAAATATCTAGCCTTTAAAGCCCCAAAAAATGTAAAAAGTCGTTTAGAGAAAAATAGTAAAAAAGCAACTCATCTATGTGACAAACCTGGTGGAAGGGGTTCTGAAAGTCGTGCGTTAAAGTTTTATGCGAAAAACTATTTTTCTCAAGATCAGTTTTATGATATAAGCAAAGATCCTTTTGAACAGGACAATGGCTATAAAAATACTTTTAACGAACAACTTGTTGAAGAGTTAAAACTTGAGCTCAAAAAGTACATTGACGATTTACCAGGGACTTTTCCCTTAAATATTTCGAAACCTATTGTAAAAAATTAGCCACTTGACATTCAATTCGACAACATTTTTAAAACTTTTTAACTGGTCTTTTTATCTTTTATTCTTTTCGCTAATGTTAAGCTGCGGAAATTTTAAAAATAGTTTAAATGAAAGTAAAACCAAAAACCAAAAACCTAATATTATATTCATTTTATTAGACGATTTGGGCAAGGAATGGATAAGTAAATACGATGCTGATGATATCGAAACACCTAATATTGATCTTTTAGCAAAAGAAGGAATGCAGTTCAATAATGCATGGTCAATGCCCCAATGCACACCTTCAAGAGTTACT
>MDTB01139397.1_pt1 | contig 12882 bp, 7 predicted proteins | sample 811161 | NCBI WGS metagenome assembly MDTB01 (sample SAMN05326650, study PRJNA326480) | marine metagenome | isolation source: seawater | place: Mediterranean Sea | collected 2009 | reverse complement strand
TCTTTGCCTACTCTTAGCGGCCTCGTTCCCGGCTCATGCCAATGAGGATCCCGAACTGCAGCGCATCCTCAAGGCCCACGTCAATGCCATGGGCGGCTGGCGCGCCTGGAACAAGGTCGAGAGCATCCGCCTGACCGGGACCATCGAGCGCGAGGGCCAGTTATTTGACTACTGCTTGATAAAAAAGAGGACCGACAAAATACGAATGACCATCACAATGCCGCTCCCCGGAGAGGACAAAGAAGAAGTACAATTAATTCGCGCCTTCGATGGTGAGTATGCTTGGACTGCCACTCGACTTGCGGGAGCTGACGATTATTTGAAGCAGGAATTACTAGGCATCGAAACAGCGATAGATCTGGCTTCAGATGCCAATGTAATGCCTCAGCTAATGTCCTACATCTTCGAAGGGCATTACTTTACTTTAGAAGAGTCCGATGACTACACCGGTCATACAATCAACTGCTACCCGGATAGGGAAAATAAAGACTCCTTTTTTCAATTCCATATCTGTGCGCAAAACTACACCGTCGATTTCTATCATACCGTACTTGCGGAGGCGATTGTCTCTACAACAACACATTTGTCCTATGAGACTAAAAACGACCTTCAGATCCCGAATCAGCTCCTTGTTGATGCGACCGGTACAGGTTCGACGACCATGCTGATTGATTCCATTGAACTGGGTGTGGGTATTTATGATGCCTACTTCTCACCCTTGCCAATCCAACAGTAAGGCTTATAAGCCTACTCCATGAAAACGCTCACTGTTCTTTTATGTGTCCTTCTGTATCTTTGCACAGGTACCGAAGGGGTCGCTGCTGCCAGCCTAATCAACCGCTCCCCCTTTTTACCACCGGGCAGCAAAAAATTACAAACACCCAAGCCAAAAACAAATATCCCTCAGCTTTCGGCAGAATTTGAGTTTTTAGGGGTCATGCATATCGGAGACCTACACCATTTCAATCTCCGTGACAAACGCTCCGGAGAATCCCTTTGGCTACAACCCGGGGAAGTGCACAACGGTTTCCGCATACAATCCTACAACACGGAACAAAAGGAAATCACCTACAGTTGGAATGGCCGATCCGGTACAGTTCGGCTGCACCAAAGCGTTCACGCTCCAGTAACTTTCTTGCTGAATGATAAAAGCCCACGACAAGGCATAAACAACCAATCAAGCGCAACAAACTCTTCTCGCGACACTCAATCGCTAACACCGAAAGATAAAAATTATAATTTTTCCGGTTTGTATGAAAACCAGCAAGCGTCCGGCGAAAAAAACCCTACCCGAACTGGCGCACGCCCTAACAGCTTAAATCGGGGTACAGTTTCTTATCTTATGGAGGGCCGCAATCAGGAGAGCTCTTTCGCCCAAACAGAATCCACAACAGAACAGGTCGATACGCCTAATACGGGAAAACCGCGCTCTATGCAGAGCCGTTACACAGGTCATCAAATACGACGAGTTCCTAAAATTGAGAATCCAACCGGCAAGCTGCCAGACCACTTACGGTAAACCTTTATTATCAAGCTCATGAAAGTACGCTCGCTCTCCACCCTACTTCTTCTAGTTTGCCTACAGCAGGTAATTGCTACTGTCTCCAAACAGGCGCCCGTGTATTATACTGCTGAAAATTCAGCCACACTTGCGGACATCCCGTCTCAGTTCTGGCCACAGTACATTACGACTCTGGAAAAGGTTCCGGTAGAGGGGAGCAGCAAGAAAGTACCAGCGAATACAAGGGGAGTTCTCCAGCGCTGTCAGCAAAATCGACTCCTTGTCGATTTTGGCCGGCATGGAACTGTCCTGATTTCGCCGAATGGAACAGACTTTTATCAAACACTGCTTACTGCGATTCAAAACCCGCTCAAGAAAGAGCTACCGAACTTAAGCAAGCAAATCGGAAATAAGCTGGTTGAATTCAGCGAAGGGAGTCCACGTCCAATCCCCATGGAATCGATCTCCTTAACTGAGTACTATCTTTTCCTTTACTTAGATGATTTTAATGCAAACCAGGCAAGAGGCTTAAATAAGCTTAGTCTTCTCTACAACCAGTCAAAGAAGACTTTTCCCGGGTTAACATTTGTCGTCATTCCGAATTCCCTGGATGTTTACAAATACTTCGCCCAAACAAAGTGCCCCCTTCCCTTATTCCCCCCTTTTCTGAGCAAGGCTTATAACAAAAGCTTACAGCATAGTCCATCCACCTACCCTGCTATTATTGTTACAGATAATAACGGGAAAGTAGTCTTCCGAACTGATTCATCAGAAAGAGTGGTACGGCTTGAGATCGCATATAAACAATGTTTGTCTGCTCTGGAGTACCCGGCAGGCAGGTTATATCGCGCGGTAGAAAAACTCTGGAACCGTCACCGAATTCGTTAATCCCTATAAGATGACCGCTACCGCAGTCGCTTACTTTCCATTCGCTAGCTCTAATAGGTAGTCCTTGTCTGCCGAGGTGATCATTTTTACAAATCGAGCTGGCCCTTTGACGCCTACATAGCGGTTCAGAACTCCTTGCACACCCGCCAAGACGAGTTGCTTGAGATTATTTTGCTCATAACGGACTGAATTCGGTATGCGCGAAACGAACCGTTTTGCATCAATTCGAACTTCATTTGTTTCGTGCCTTCCACTTGCAACACGAAAAACAACGACGTACCCATCCCGATAAACCGATCGTACATAAGGCTCACGCCTAGTCGTCTCCGCTTTGCCTGCCCTGTAGATCAATTCAGCCGCACTCTCATGGGCTCCTTGTATGTCACCCAGAATGAATTGGCAGAATAATATATCGGCAAAGTAATCCAGCTTGTAGTAGCGGATCTCAGTCAAGCTCGACAACCAACGAATAGCTTCCCTGAAATTTCCTTGGCTGCTTTCGTAGTACGCATAGAGCTCTCGTGTATTGGCGTGGCGAGGTACTCGTTTTTCAATTTCATGGAAGATACCTTTCAACTCCTCCGCACTTCCTGAATCACCGGCTTTCGCCAGAGTATTAAACAAAAAAAGCTGTGCTCTGAGATAACTAGGGCTGAGAGCCACAGCGCTACGCGCATTTTTTAAGATTTGATCCAGAGACTCATTCCATTCAAGTCCCAGGGATTCATTCGCCAGTGGTTTCCCTGCATCCCCTTCGCCGATCGTCACATTCATTGCCTGCTCAAGCGCAATGCATTTATGCAAATACTGATCCGACCGATATCGTTGCGTTGAGAGAATGAGATAATATAAGCATGACCCCAAAAGCACTAGACTAAGAGTACGACTGGTAGATTTACCGAGTGATTTACCTTGTCCAATTTTCCTGGTCGTCACAGCAACTAGAAAGACGAACGGGAAAACCACAATTGCAGATCGTGTAGCTACAGTAACCGCAGCAAAAAGAGCTAGAGAGCTTATGCCAACCCATGCCAACAGTTGTCTCGCCTCTGTCCCCGAAGAAGAAATTGTATCTCGGTTCTTGTAGAATGGACGGACCAATGAAACCATACCGGCTATAAAGAAAACGAGCCCGAGCAAGCCGCCCTCTACATAAATTTCCAAATACTCGCAGTGTGCGTGCTCAAAGCCAACAGTATCTAATTTGTACGATGCACCTTCAGAAGAGTGCGCCATTGCCTGCGGATACAAAGAACCAAATCCACCCCCAAAGAGACATTGGAACCATGAGGAGACACTATTTTCCATGGCTAGTTGCCAGATCGTAATTCGACCAAATTCGCTGGCACCGCCTCCGGAGAACAAATCGATAAACTTGGCAATAGTAACCGATCCAAAAGTAACAGACCAGAGTATGCTCAAAGACAAAACGGATATCCACAGTGGTGCCCATTTTTTTTGAAAAAGATTAACCCCTCCTGAGTGCTTGCGGATAAGCCAAAAGGATATTAACATACTTACAAGCACGCAGCCTATTGCTCCTCTGGAACCACTTAGTAAGATAAAAAGACAGGCAATCAATAATGCGCCTAATAAGTGAGCTTTTTTGCCCCATTGTATTTCTCTAGCAAAAGCAGACTCATCAACTGCGTGCCCCAGCAGTAATGGCAAGACTGGCAAGAGAAAGGCTGCCATTATATTTGGGTTCGAGAATGTAAGGTATAATCGATTGTTTGCGTCAAAATCGGACCATCCAAATGACCAACCGGTACTCTGACCTATTACGTACAAAACAAAAAGCACCCATATGAGATTTGAATAAACCCGCACCAGTGAACGGAGTGTCATCGGACACTCCTCTTGTTGTAATAATATAAAGACCGAAAGCAGGCTTGCGTACATAGACGCAGTTATGACCGCGTCAAAAGATGCATCCCCCAGGAAACTAACCACAGAAGTGCATACAAAGACTGTAAAAAAGCATATATGCGACCGAGTGACAAAAAGTGCCTTTTTTCCCCGGAGCAATATAACGTCAAAACAAATGAAGAATGTACCAAGAGAAATCCAAAACTCCTGTGCAACTCTTGCATCTGTTGTCTGGAAGGTACCGGACAAAACCGCTGCCGTTGCAACGATAGAGTATAGAATGACCCGTAGCATGCGTGTAAAAAAAAGCCGGTGGCCGTCCAGGCCACCGACTGTGCAAAATAACGATTCAGCTTATAAACGACGACGGTAGGCCGCTAGAGCAAGGGCTGTCAGTCCGAAGATAGCTGCATAAGTAGAGGGCTCAGGTACCGCTGTACCACCTGAGATGGCAATGTTATCCAGATAGAGAGCTGAACTGGTGCTGTTTACATCAACATCGAATTTAACGTATTTAATCTCCGTAAATTCTGAGCTAGCTATGCGAACAACTGAATCCGATTGACCCGTCAGGAAAGTACCAAAGGCAGGCGCACCCGAAGAAGTCTTCCATGTGTCTTCTGCAGATTTTTCTGCAAAATAGTCATCACCGAGATATAAAGGTAAACCACTAACATTAGGCTCTAAGTTTGTGTAGGACGATCCGTCTGCACTGTAAGAAACATTCAGCCAATCGCCACCGATCGGATCTGATGAACCGAATCCTGTGATGCCGTCCATCATCCAATCAAATTCCAGGACAAAATCATCGTCGTTGGAGACTGCGTTATTCAGAGCTATGACGAAACTGAAAGCAGATTCGTTATTCTGGAAAACCGCACTTTTCTGACCAGTCGCAGTATCACCAATGCTACGTGTTGAAGTTGTAGAAAACCCATTTTGCTGGCGGAATGAACCACTGCTGGCAGCACGACCCCACTCAAGAAAACGGAATTGTGTAAGTGGCGTCAAAGCAGTGGACCCAAAAGTGCCATCAGCGAAAATAGAAGCAGCTTGCGCGGAGCCAACAACGTCCGAAGCAAAACCGTTTGGAGAGACTGAGATATTAGTGACAGATGCGAAGTCGAAACCAGCATGGAAAACGGTGCTGTGTGAAGCTGAAGCAAGGTCAGCGTATGCAGAAGTAGCAAGTGCTAAGCCAGTTAGTGTGGTGGATATAATGCGTGTGCTCATAGTAAGTTAAATTGGTTGGTGCTAATAAAGCCACGCAGCAAATTGCTGCGTGGCTGGATTAAGTCAATGGTGTAATTATTTACGACGGCGATACGCAGCGATAGCCAAAGCAACGACACCAAAGATTGCGGCGTATGTAGATGGCTCAGGAACGACTGTACCTGTGATCGAAACATTATCGAGGTACAATTCAGCACCACTGTTAACTGCGCCTACTGAGAACTTAATATACTGTACGTTTCCAGCAGCTGTTAGGTCGATTGCAGAATTGCTTTGTCCACTTGCAAGGGTTAATAACCCCCCAGTTGTGGATGAAGCTGTCCAGCTATTGGGGGAATCCGCAGCATAGAAGTCAGAACCAACGATATCATCGTTAGTGTTTGGATTCAACTCCGTGAAGCTGACACCATCCGCACTATAGGACACGTTCAACCAGTCACCATAAGCGTCAGAGGTGAGAGTCCCTGATGTCATCCAGTCAAACTCAACAAGTACATCATTTGCAGCGGAGCTGAGACCAAATACGATGTCGAAAATTGAACTGCTGTTAGTGAACTGTACTGCCTGCTGACCGGTAGCAGGACCACCAATTGCACGAGTGCCAGCCTGGTCGAAACCATTTTGACCACGGAAGCTAGTGGCGGAGGTAGCACGACCGTAAGAAACAAAACGAGTCTGGTAGGAGGAGCCTGCACTTACTTGCGTGAGCGCAGAGGAACCATTGGAACCGTCTGTGTACAGTGTACCGCTTACGCCAACACCGTTACGCTCTGAAGCGTAGGTATTAACGTCTGCAGAGACGTTGGCTACATCAGCGAAGTCCCAACCGGCAAGGAGGCCGCCGGAAACTTGGCTGGTAGACAGGTCTGCAAAGGCGCTGCTCATAGCCGTAAGGCTGGCAGCGAGACCGAGTACTACTTTGTTTTTCATTAGTATAATAGATAATTTAGTAGAGATTGAAGCGCCCCCGGCAATGGGAGCGCTTCGGAGTATTAGAGGGAATTAGCGGCTTCCGGAAGCAAGGGCTACGTTCGCATCAAAGACAGTCCAGTTGTCTGTCCAGAAAGAATCGTCGGATGGGTCGAAAGCACCTGCGTAACCAGCACTAATGAAGTAAGTGCCAGTAACTGGAGCCAGTGTAACAGCGCCGTTAGCAGCGTCTGTCACACGTGGGTCAACGTCATCACGAACTGTAGTGTTAGTTAGAGTGGCAAATGGGTTTGTGCCGTCGAGAAGGTTGTCGTTAGCAGCAAGACGTGTTGCCAGTGCTGTATAACTGGACAGGTCTCCACCGGAAAGTGCACTTGTTTTGCCCTTCAGGTCATAGGCGATGGAGTTGCTCACGTACTCACAGTCAGCAACGTCAACGCGGTTTTCAGCGTCTTCGGTTACGTCGACAAGATCGTTAGCGGAACCAACGAATACAGAGTTGAAATAGTTGCCGCCGAAGGAGTCGTCAGCCTTGATCATTTCATCGCTGTTGTCGTTAGCTACGTAAGTAGCGTTGTAGATCGTAGGGAAACCCATGTAGAAACCAAGTCCTTTGCCTTCGGAACCGGAGATGTCTGTACCGTTGAGAGAATCAACAGTAAGTCCACCGAATGAACCGTATGTACCGTCGTGCTCACCGCTGTGGTCACCGTTTACACCATCGTCGAGCTGAAGAGAGAACCAGAACTGACCAAGACCGGTGAAGCCTTCATCAATGTCAAAGGAGTCATCGTTGTTAAACAGGGAAACAAGGAATCGGCTGTTGGCTGTGCCACCGAACCACTCGAAGCCATCGTCGTCGTTGCAGTAAACCTCAACATACTCGATCAATGTACCGAATCCAACGCCACCCATTGTAAGGCCGTTAATTTCGTTATCTTCCGCGATGTTAGTACCGCCGTGGCGGATAGAGACATACTTGAAAGAACCGGAGCTGTCGTTCGGGTTAGAACCGCCGTAGATACCGTTGTCGTTACCTGTGTCAAGCGGGTCAAGACCTTCGATGAAACCTTCGAAAACGTCGTCGAGGTCAGCGCGAGGAAGCGTGGTTGTTGCAACCAACTCAGTGCCTGAGATCGCTGCGATGTTTGTAGGTGCACTACCAAGGATAATGACACCGCCCCAAAGACCACGGTATTCGTCGGCACCAGTGTGAGCACTGCTACCTGCTGTTGTAGAGAAGCCGAAACCAGGAGACAGTGGAGAGTCAGCAGGATCGTCGTCAAGGAAAGTTACTGAGGAGTAGTCGTTAACACCGTTGTTGTCGTCGTACTCTGCAGTCTCGTCACTGAACTGGCCGTCACCATCGCTATCGATCATAGCAGTAGTGAAGATGATTGGGGCGGCAGCAGTGCCAACAGCGTTAATTGTGCCATCACGGCAAATAACCAGAGCACCTGGATCATAGGAAGTGCCGCTGGACTTAGGCTCACCACGTACAATAGTGCCGGGCTCAATAGTCAAAGTAGCATCGTCCTTGACGAAGACAAGGTCAGTCATGACGTACTGATTAGAAGCACTCCAAGTGGTATCGTCGGTAATTTCACCGGAGACGGTGACGACAGCTGCAGTAGCGCTGGAAACAGCAGCCCCAGCAACCATAGCGGATAGGATTAGTTTTTTCATATTATTAGCAATTTTGTTCGATTAATGCTCAATCCGAGTTAGATTGAATGTACTTTGTATCTAGATCAGGTAACAAAGCCGCGCAACAATGGTTACAATCATGTTACGATCGCCCAAAAAATCATTTTTATTAAATGAACAAGGACACTAATCCAGCTGCACGCACACAGTTCAGGCACTTCAAGGTGTAGGTGCAGCGGCGTACAGGATTTTATCTCTCCTACTTTCAGCAGACAACTAAAAGGTACCACTGATGGAGATGCTGTAGGTAGGCTCTATTGTGTGCTGCTCCCGGAAATTGGCAAGATACTGATCATTAACGGCTTCGCTGCCTGGGTTAACCCGTGCAGTGTCGTCAAGAAGAGCCTCTCTAAAAATATCATCTTCGTACAAAGTGCGGACCGGACTGTCTAAATTCTTAACTGCAAATTTAATCTTCCAATGATCTCCGATGGATTGCTCCAAAACAAAGTTTAGGGAAGAGAACTCATCCCAATAAATATCGCCGGAACCACCGGCGTTTACATTCTCACTCAGGCCACCGGCACGATCCAGTTGCTTCCCGACCCAATTACTTGAAAGAGTTAGGGACGTGCCGGTTGGTTCAATCGATAAAGTAAGGAAGGCATTCGCTACATATTCGGGTTGATCGTACAGAGGACGCGTGTCGTATTGTCCGCCATCTTGAAAGATACCGGGGTCTTTGAGTTGCTCGTTAAACCGTTGGTTCGTCAAGTTGTTCATCTCGAACTCGGATCGCATCACTTCTGCGTCCAAAAGTGTATAGTTACCCCCCAGTGTTATCCAGCTCAGAGGCACGCCAAGAAAAGAATCACCCAAAATACCCAGATTTTGTTGCAGCTCAATTTCGTAACCCTGAAGATCCGCGTCATTGTTATTATTGACATAGGTATTTACATCGATCCCATTCTGATTGTAGGCGAGAACCCGTTCAATCGGTTGCCCGATCGACTTCTTAAAGTAGCCGAGAGCAACTAATCCATCAAGTGGTGTAAAATATTCTACACGAAAATCAGTGTTCTCTACGTTTGCGATCTCCAAGCCTGAAAAGTCCGGCGGCAGAACAAATTTCTCCGCCAAATCCGGGTCACTATCCTCCTTACCGGCAAAATCGCCGGTTCGGTTGACCCAATCATCGTATTGATTTGCTGATCGCAAGGTCCGCCCGGAATTGCCGATTTCCACACTGCGATCTGTTAGGTTGAAAATAGGAAATGGTGCAATCTCACGAAATGTGGGCTTTGCCACGGTCGCAGATCGCGAAAAAGTAAATTTTAAGTTTTCCGTAATATTAAAGATGAATGAGAGGAAGTTAAGTGAATCATCCTGGTCAATTTCACTGCCTTCAACAACAAGCGGGCTTATCCCGGCACCATCGCCGGACACTGGAGGCGGCTCGCCCGGCAGGGGCTCCCGCAGAGAATACGATAAAACGGTAGACTCCCATCGATAACCACCGGCTACTCGTATTGAATCGATAAAAGGGACTTTTGAAAACTTGAGGTCATTCGAGATAAAAAAGCTCTCTACCTCCTCTTGGCCCACAGCAGAAAATTTCCCATCTACCGTGGAAAACTGCAAAGCCGATCCGGTTGGTGAACTGTCGCCATAGATGGAAAACCCGGCAGGCGTCTTTAAAATATAGTTATCATCGCCAAAAAAACTGAAGGTGGGAAAAGCCGTAGCATCAGTCGCCAATGCCGGCATTGAGGCAATGTCCGATAAAAGCTGGTTTGCCGCAGAAATGTACGCAACCTGCTCAGCAGTGAGTGTTGCTTTGTCTGTTTGCAAAGCACTCACCTGACCTGGGGCAGATGATTCGCTTAACGCTTGCTGAGCGTCTGCTACATCTTCGTAGCTCTGCGCAACATTGTCGGCAACCGAAGATAACTGAGAGCTGTTATAATAAAGTATTCCGTTGGTAACAGAAGATAACAAACTGCGATATTCTTCCGCGTAATTCGCGTTAAAACCCGCAGTATTCGGATCCATTTTAGATAAGTCGAAAGGAGATACACCAAGTAATGGTACAAAAATAGTATTCCATGAGTTTGCCTCTACCCCATCAGCAAGGTCCCCGTAGCTAGTGCTAAAAGCATTTTCTGCGTTTGTAACTGCATTCGTCAGTAGATTTAAGTCTTTTTCTGCAGCGGCCAGCTTTTCATCTACACTCTTAAACGCTTTATCAAAGAGCTTGCGGACGAGTGGATCCACCGTGGTAAAATCTTCGCTGAACCAATCCAAGCCCTCAAATGTTCTACCCGGAGCCGCTTGATAGACGATTTGAACACCACCAGGACTCGAAGCAGCTGGATTTGCCAAAGGTACACCAGCTAATTGCAGATTACTGACAAAACCGTCATTCTTAATCCTCGATTCTAATTGCGTAAAGTCACGCTCGGACTCCTCGCTCGAGTAACCCAAGCGCATGTCCCAGTAAACGCCATCCCAGAATTCAACCTGTCGACCTAAGCCAAAGCCCTGCATGGTGCTATTCTGATCCGTTTCCCGCTGGAAGCGCGTGACTGGAGGCAGACCAGGATCCCCGGCAAAAGTGCCGAAATCCGGAAGAAATTCTCCAATAACACGTTGATCCGCCTCTGCCTGTTCCATGTAGGCATCTGTGTAGAACCAAGTAAACTCTAGATCCTCAACCATACCAAAGTCGAACTGGTGCTTACCCTCAAGTTGGTGAGCCCGGAGTAAACGCTCTTCCGCGCTAAGTTCTGTGTCCAAGTAATTATAAAACCCGGGTTCGGCATTAGCCACACCATCAATATCGATATCCTCCTCGTATCGCGTGTATAAAACCACCTCCGCAGAGGATGAAAACGTCTCTGTGCGCAAAAAGGAGTAATTTATCTCGGAGTGCTCCTGGATTCTGGCACCTAGCCCAAACAGCAAAGATGCTGAGTATTCTTGCTCTGACTTGGTTGCCCCGTGCCCATCTAACCCAACAAACTCCACAGCCGATGGAGTTGTGTTGCCGGATAATGCAGACTGGCCTAAAACCGGATCGCCTTGCTTAATGCTAACCTTGTTCAATTCTGTGAATTTAGTACGTTTCTTATCACCAACCTTAGCTCCCAAGACCCCGCCAAGTGACAACCAGTCGTTAACTTGCATACTAGCTCCTGCAGAAAAGCCATAACTTCGATCCCCGTACCTAGACTGCCCCCCCAATACGGGGGCCATCTTGGGAAAATCGGCTGAGCCGACTGTATTTGGATACGATGACTGAATAGCTGTAGATCCGGGCTCATGACCGTATCCACGATAATCATTGCCGTTTAGCCAGTCCATCAGTGAAACTTGCTCTGGATCCGCAAGAAAGGTGTCTGTATGCCCGGAAGTGTGCTGACCTCCCATGCCAATTGAGAATTTCACGAATGGCTCATCGGGCACGCTCTTGGTGCGTAAATCAACGGAGCCGCCTGAAGACTCTCCTGACATATCTGAGGTGTAGGTCTTTCGTGCAATGATGCTGTCGATCAAACTGGTTGGAAAAATGTCCAATGCCACTGCCTTGCGATCCGGATCCGGGCTAGGCAGACGAACGCCATTGATCAAGGTGGTGTTGTAGCGGTCATTCAACCCTCGCATGACCAAATACTTGCCATCACTCACTGTAGCACCACTGATTTTCGTAACTGCTTCTGCAACATCACTTGCAGCGAACTTGGAGAAATCTTCTGAACTCAACGCATCGATTGTTGCGATTGACTGCTGCCGAAGAGCCAAGAGAGCCACATTCTGACTCATTACTTCATCTGCTGTAACCACGTAGTCCTGAAGTTCAAAAACTTCGTCGGACATTTCTGCTGGTCTCGGTGGCAATGCAAAATCGAGCCTGCTGTTTTCCTCATCAAGAACAGCCATATCGGTGACGCTCGCTTCAATGAAACCACTTTTAATAAAGGATACCGTGTACTGACCAGCCGGTATATCATTAATACGATAGTTGCCGTTTATGTCAGTGATCGAGCCGATGTCAGTGCCCTCCAGAAGTATGGCCACACCACCCAACGGCTCACCGCTCTCCTTGTTGAACACCTGCCCGGCAATCATGCCGGTCGCGGCGGGCTCTCCCGATCCGGAAACGGCAACCGCCTGAAAAACCGGGATCTCCTCCTCGCCAAAGTCACCCGCCGGATCTGACCCAGCGCGATCCGTAGTTGGCTCCAGGCCAGCATCGGCACTGCCATCGGCTGTAGCATCGGCCGCCTCCCCGGTGTCAAATGCCATGCCCGAACCCCCCGCCCCGGCAGCCGCGCCCGATTCTCCCTCGTAGACCTCCCGCAAGAGGCGATCACGCTCCTGCGCCTCCGCCTCCCTTTGGATCTCCGCCTCCTCCTGAAGCTCCTTCGGTATCTCAAACTTCAAAGCGAAGGCCCCCGGCACGAGAAATAAAATCAGGGCACCAAGGGCCCAAATGCGTGACTTGTTTCGTGGATTCATTAGGCTTGTTTAAAGAGTCAACCTGCGCGCATGGACAACCACCGGTGCGGCAATTTCTGATCGACATGATGCTGCAAAACAGCCCCCCGAGCACAATTTTAATATGCTGCAGGCCGACGATTGTCACACGTACGTAACAATCCTCCGCGAAGGCGTTGCAGAACAGTCACCTAGCCTCTGCCTTCTGCAGAATCCTACCAACAATTACCCTGCCGGCAACCCTCAGGCAGCGGCCGCCATCCGGCCCTATTCCGCCACCGTTTCAACCGCAGGAGTCAGCTCGGCAGTTGTTGATT
>MDTB01039214.1_pt1 | contig 12882 bp, 14 predicted proteins | sample 811161 | NCBI WGS metagenome assembly MDTB01 (sample SAMN05326650, study PRJNA326480) | marine metagenome | isolation source: seawater | place: Mediterranean Sea | collected 2009 | reverse complement strand
GTCGGGGTACAGATATAAAACTAACTCCAGAGTCAAAATTAGCAGGGGGGTTGGCTATTATTGGAACCGAGCGGCATGAATCTAGACGCGTGGATCGTCAGTTGAGGGGACGATCAGGAAGGCAAGGAGATGTGGGCTCTTCACAATTTTTTGTATCACTTGAAGATAATTTGATGCGGCTTTTTGGCTCCGATCGTATGGCGAAAATCATGGATCGATTAGGTCTTAAAGAAGGTGAGGTAATTCAGCACAGTATGATTACTAAATCTATCGAAAGGGCACAAAAGAAAGTCGAGGAAAATAATTTTGCGACAAGAAAGAGATTACTTGAATACGATGATGTCATGAATTCGCAGAGAGAGGTCATCTATAAACGTCGAAAAAACGCATTGTATGGTGAGCGATTGCAATTCGACATTATGAATATGCTCTACGACATTTGTGAGGACATGGCTCATATTAATAGAGAAGTGCTTGACCCAGACGAACTGAGACTTCAAGCGATCAGTAATTTGGGAATAGATTTTCAAATAAGCGCTGACGAATTACAGAAAATATCAGAATCTGCGTTGGCAGAAAAGTTATATGATCAGGCGTATGCAGCCTATTTGTCTAAAAATAAAGTGATTGTAGACAAAACCCTTCCCTTGCTGAAGCAATTGTTGAAAAATAGAGGGGCAGTCGTTCAAAATATTATGGTCCCTTTTACCGATGGGATCAAACAAATTGGTGTGAGTGTCAATTTACAAGAATCAGTGAATTCAAATGGTTTAGTCGTCGTTTCAGAAATGGAAAAAATCATTACCGTAGCGATTATTGATCAAATTTGGAAGGAGCATTTAAGAGATATGGATGACTTAAAACAGTCGGTCCAAAATGCCGTTTATGAGCAAAAAGACCCGCTTCTCATTTATAAATTCGAAGGCTTTGAAATGTTCAAACTTTTTATTGGTAAGGTGAATCAAGAAACGATGTCATTATTGATAAAATCAGAAATTCCAATTCAAAATGAGCATGAAGTCAAGGAGGCGAATCAATCAAAATCGGCTCAGAAATACAAAGAATCAAAAGCAGAGACCAAATCAGCATTGGCCTATCAAGAATCTAATAGGAAACCAGTGGAGAAGACAGCACCAATAAAGACACAGAAAATAGCGAGTAGAAATGCTAGAGTCTCCGTTAAGTATACAGATGGAATGGTCAAAAGGGACATAAAATATAAGTTGGTGGAAGATGATTTGAAATCAAATAAATGCGTTTTTGTAGACTGATTTTTTTATTTTCAGTATTCGCGTTTGCTTGTAAAGTGAGTAAACCGGTAAATAAGGTCTATAATGAAGACTTAAGTGTGTATCGGTTGGAGCTGCCTAAGGTAATCGATGTGGTACCATTACCTAAAACCTTCAAAGAGCCCGTGGAATTATATGGGCATATAACCAAAGAAATTGACAGCATTAGTCATTTAATGGTGGCTCAAAATAAAAAACTCAATCTAAGAGACGGTTTTGTTATCCAAGTCTATTCCAATACCAATCGAGATGAAGCCCTTGATATACATAACTATTGTCAAGATATTTTTCCAGAGTTGTTAATTAATTTAACCTATAATCAGCCTAATTATAGAATAAAAATTGGTGCTTTTCATGAAAAATTAACCGCTACCAGGTTTTTAAATGATATTAAAAAGACCTTTCCTAAATCTATAGTAATAGCAGAAAAAATCCCAATTATAGGACCAGATGAGTGAACTAGTTAAAAGCATTAAATCCATGTCTGAGTCTTTTTTTGAAGAAATTCGGACATTTAGAAGACATTTACATCAGCATCCTGAATTGTCTTTTGAAGAGTACCGTACGGCAGATTTTATTGAGAACAAACTGAGAGAAATAGGGATAGAGAATATTCAAAGAATTGCTAAAACTGGAGTTACTTTTCTACTTGAGGGATCGAGATCAGGTAAAAATATTGCCTTAAGGGCAGATATAGATGCACTTCCCATTTTAGAAAAAAATGAAATTGATTATAAATCTAAATATGAGGGTCTCATGCATGCTTGCGGACATGATGTCCATACCTCATGTTTGATAGGGGTGGCAAAGATTCTGTCCCAATTAAAATCTGAATTTAAGGGAAGCGTCAAATTCATTTTCCAACCGGGTGAGGAGAAAACTCCTGGGGGAGCTTCCTTATTAATCAAAGAAGGGATTCTAGAGAATCCAATTCCAGAAACTATTTTAGGACAGCACGTCATGCCTTTTATAGAGGCGGGAAAAGTAGGCTTTCGTCCGGGGAAGTACATGGCAAGTTCTGATGAAATTTATTTGACGATTGAGGGAAAAGGGGGCCATGCGGCCATGCCCGAAAAACTCGTGGATCCGGTTATTATCACCAGTCATATTTTAATTGCTCTGCAGCAGATTGTGAGCCGTAAGTCTAGCCCTAAAACACCTTCTGTACTTTCATTCGGAAATATATTAGGTAAAGGAGCCACGAACGTGATCCCTGATTATGTCGATGTGGCGGGAACCTTCCGAACGTTTGATGAAAAATGGCGGGCTGAAGCATTGAAGTTAATTACTCATATGGCAGAGGGGATAGCAGCATCTATGGGAGCAAAATGTAAAGTGAGAATTGAGAAGGGTTATCCCTATCTATTCAACGATCCTGCTTACACTGATAGGAATATATCAGCTGCTCAAGAATATTTAGGTGCTGAGAATATTATTGATTTAGATTTATGGATGGCTTCCGAGGACTTTTCTTTTTATTCTCAAAATGTCGAGGGGTGCTTTTATAGATTGGGAACCCGAAACGAAGCAAAATCTATTGTCTCCGGTGTACACACTCCTCATTTTAACATAGATGAAGATGCTATGAAGATCGGTATGGGCTTGATGAGCTGGTTAACTATTCAAGAGCTTAACCATTAATGCTTAAGAGATAGATTTTTGCTAAAAAAAGAAAAACATCACTAAAAATAGTTATATTCTAGTAAAGTAATTAAAAGTGAATTCCCTGATAGACAAAATAATCTCATTAATAAAGGTCAAAGGTGATCAGGTAAAACTTGAGGTGATCTCAAAATTTTCTACCTTTTTGGCAGGTTCGATTTTATTTTTAACGTTGGTAATCTTGTCATTGCTGATGCTAATTTTTTTAGCTCTGGGGATAGCGGTTATTTTTAATGAGTTTTTAATGAGTGCTTATTGGGGATATTTTATTGCGAGTGCCTTTTTTTTCTTAATGATCATCATGGTTGTATGGATGATCAGATCTGGAAAAATTCAAAATTGGTTGGAAGAAGCGATCATTGAATCCAGTTATAAAAAAAACCATGAGTAAGCACTCTAGTAAGTACGATAATATAAAAGCACAATTGAAATCAGATGAGGAGTTGTTGCGTTCAAACCTAGTTAAGACATCTCAGAGATTCGAGAGGAAATGGTATTCGAGACTTTTAGGCATTAGTTTAGCTACCGCTTTTATAGGGTTGGGATATTTACTGTTCAGGCCCCAAAAAAAGGCTGCTAAGAAAGTGAAAAATAAAGAAAGCTCGTTTCACAGAAGGGGCTCTTTAGGAGGTGTTCTATATGCCTTTATACTGAATCAGATGCCCCTAATTCTCAAAAAAATATATAAGGAGATAACAGGGACTAAGAAAACTGAGGGCTAGTTAGGGAACAATCATTAACTCTCTGTTTGTCATTTTCAGTGCAGTGGTACCAAACATCATTTTAAATCGACTGAAAAAACAGGCCGTATCTTTGTAGCCTAGATTTTTTCCTACGTCTTAGATCGATTTTTTGGTTGTTCTCAGTAAGACAACTGCCTTTCCCATTCGTTGATCTTCTACATAATCCTGTGGATTAATTACGGTAAGCATTTTAAAATATTGATCCACATAATCTTCAGAAACACTCACTACTTTTACCAATTGCTTATTAGATAAATCAGCGTCAAGATTACCTTTTATAAATTCAAAAATTTTGATCAATCTTTGGTCTTTATAGGCCCATATTTAGCGCCAGAAGCAATATTTGTTGACCTACCTCCCGGAACAAAAAGAATCTGGTCTGGGCGTACTACATTTAAGTTTTCACCAAAATATAATTCACTAGACTTTGCCAGTATAAGGGTGTTATCAACATCATAAAAATCTGTAATGTATAAAGGATTTAAAATATTAATATCATAAGAAGAGGCAAATTTAGCTGAGAGGGCATTGATGATGTGATTGTATTGTTCCATGAATGCAGTAAATTGTAAAATGATTTATTGTTGGTAGCTGGATCAAAAAAATATTTCGTTCTAAGTGAAAATCAAATAAATAAAACGTTATTTTGAAATAAAATTAATCTAGGCAAGGGTAAAATATAATTATTTCAAGAGATTACGCGCAATAATTATTTTTTGAATTTCCGAGGTGCCCTCATAGATTTCTGTGATTTTGGCATCTCGCATCAAACGTTCAACATGAAATTCTTTCACATAGCCATAACCTCCATGAATTTGCACGGCATCAGTGGAAACTAACATGGCTACCTCAGAGGCGTACAGTTTGGCCATTGCAGACTCTTGGGCGTAGTCTTCATTGGCATCTTTAAGTTGCGCCGCTTTCAAAGTAATAAGCTGAGCCGTCTCCACCTTTGTTGCCATTTCGGCTAATTTAAATTGGATACCTTGATGTTCACTTATTTTTTTATTGAAAGAAGACCTTTCTTTCGTATAAGCAATGGCACGTTCAAGGGCACCAGTCGCAATACCGACGGCTTGAGCGGCAATTCCTAAACGACCGCCATCTAGGGTTTTCATAGCAAAAGTAAAGCCAAATCCTTCATCTCCTATTCTATTTTCTTTGGGAATCCTTACATCTTGAAACATTAAAGAATGCGTATCAGAACTACGAATACCCATCTTGTCTTCTTTTTTACCCACCATAAAGCCAGGCATTCCTTTTTCTAAAATGAAAGCATTAATGCCTTTATGTTTTTTTGAAGGATCACTCTGAGCCATTACCAAATAATAGGTAGCTGATTTTCCATTTGAGATCCAATTTTTGGTACCATTCAAAAGATAGTGATCACCACAATCGACTGCTGTTGTTTTTTGGGCAGTAGCATCCGAGCCGGCCTCGGGTTCGGAAAGGCAAAAGGCTCCAATGGCCGTTCCTTTGGCCAAAGGGATTAGGTATTTTTCTTTTTGCATTTCAGCACCGAAGTGCTCAAGTCCCCAGCAAACTAAAGAATTGCAGACCGACATGATTGTCCCTACTGAGGCCTCAACTTTGCAGATTTCTTGTAGGGCTAAAACATAAGAGACTGCATCTAGACCACTACCGCCATACTTGGGATGTACCATCATACCAAGGAAACCTAATTGGCCCAATTTTGCTATTTGATCAGTTGGAAAAATTTGTTGATTGTCTCTATCAATTACTCCTGGGAGTAATTCTTTTTCAGCGAAATCTTTGGCTGCTGCTTGTACACTTTGCTGTTCTTCAGTGAACGTAATTTGATTCATCTATCAAAAATAAGATTTTTTTATTATGCATGCATAATAAATTCAAGATAAGGATTGTTAAATGTATTTCAATCACGACTCCCACCGAGATAAATCATTACCCAATAGAATAAGGTTGCCAACGAACTCAGTGCAGCAATCAAATAGGTCTGCGCAGCGGTGTCCAAGGCATCTTTTGCCATCGCATGTTCTGATTCCGTGACGATATTTCGACTCTGGATCCATGCCAACGCTCTTTTACTGGCATCGTATTCGATAGGAAGGGTCAAAAATGCAAATAAGGTGAAAATTGTATAACAGGCAATGATGACCAGAATACTGGATTCCACAGAGAATAGATTATTCATGAACATGCTCCCAAAAAACATGGCCAAAAAGATAAAATTAATCACCTTGGCACTGATGTTTTGAACAGGGACCATGACAGATCTCAAGGTGAGATATTTATAACCTGTAAGGTGCTGGACAACATGCCCACACTCGTGTGCAGCCACAGCCGCTGCTGCTGCTGACCTCCCATGAAAGACATCAGCGCTTAAATTCACTGTTTTCTGTTCAGGGTTGTAGTGGTCGGTAAGTTGCCCTTCCACGGAGATTACTTGTACACCTACTATTCCGTTATCTCTTAGCATTAATTGTGCAATTTCATTGCCTGATAGATTACTTGATAAGGTGGTTTGACTGTATTTTTTAAATTTATTCTTGAGTCGTTTGCTGACTACCCAGCTGGCAATCATAAAACCTATAATTATTATAAAAAGCATCTATTATTTTTTAAGTTGATCAATCAATTTAGTAGTCGAATATCCGTCTGTGAATTCAATGACTGCGACGGTTCCCCCAGCCGCTAAAACACTTTGGGCGCCAACGATTTTCTCTTTGGTATAATCTCCACCTTTCACTAAGACATCTGGCAGGAGGGTATTGATGAGCATCAAAGGGGTATCTTCATCAAATTCAATGACCAAATCAACGAATTCAATGGCAGCCAGCATTCTAGATCGTGCCATTAGATGATTAATGGGTCTTCGATTCCCCTTCAATTTTTTGACTGAATTATCTGAATTTAATCCGATGATTAGTTTGTCCCCTTTTAGCTTAGCTTTCTCCAAATAATCAACATGGCCTAAATGTAATATATCAAAACAACCGTTGGTGAAAACTACACATTGCTGGTTTTTTTTCCAAGTGTTGACGGCATTTTTGGCCTGTCCGAGATTCATGATTTTATTTGAGGTCATTACGATTGTTTTTTTCAATACCTAAAGTTATCACTAAAGAGATTCCGCCAAAAATAACTATGGATAAAATTTGAGAACTATGCAGTAGCGTTGCGAGAAAAAGGCCCGTTGTATTTTCAATATCGTATAAGCCCAGCATCATTGCAATCATGGCGTGATAGGTGCCAATACCCCCTTGGACCGGTAAAGCTAAAGCGATGCCTCCACTCACTAAAAGCATGAATCCAGCAGTTAAAGAGAGGCTTGAGGTTTCTTCTAGCGCAAAAAATATCATATAGGACATTAAAAAATAGGTGAGCCACATCACCGTTGTTGTGATTAAAAAAATAGATTTACTCTGAATAGACTTGATGGTCAAGATACCTTTGAGTACTTCCAAAGCCATTTTTTTAATGCGTTGGGACCAGGACTTATTTGTTTTTAAAATCACGAAAACAAGAGTACTAAAAGTAATTAAAAGAATTAGTGCAGCATAGATTATTTCATCTAAGGGAATATGATAGGTGCTAAAAATGTTCTCAAAATAGGTAACAATTAAATCAAACTCTAAAAGGAGAGCGATGGTTAGAAAAAAGAATAAGACCAAGCTATCGATAATGCGTTCTGTCACTACGGTTCCAATACTGAGACTCACGGGTATCTGATTGGTTTTCTTTAAAACCGCACAGCGTACTACTTCTCCTAATCTTGGAAAAGCGAGGTTGGCCATGTAACCCACATAAACGGCTAAAGTCAATCTAAAAGTATTTACTTTTTGATCCGCGGCCCTCAGTAAAAGCTGCCATCGATAAGCCCTAGAGACATAGGCCACTAAGGACAGTAGCATCGACCCAATGACCCATCCATAGCGAGTCAGGTTTAACTTAGATAATAAATCATCCAGTTGAACATTTTTAAAAGCATAGAAAAGTAATACCAATCCTAATAATAGTGGAAGAGAGAATTTTAAAAAAGGGATCATTTTCCTCATCAAATAGAGTTGTTTTCACTAATTAAATGTAAGAATAAATGGACGGGTATGATTTTTTAATTGATGCCATTTGGAAATAACGATAGTTGCCTTCTGATATTTGAAAACTTCAAAGAACATAATTTTGTCATATTATTCTAGTAAAAATATATTATCAATCAGTCTTACACCTTCAACATATGCTGCGACGCACAGGGTTATTTTTTTTCCACTTTCTAAGGATTTTAACGGCTTGAATGTATTCGAATTTAGTACTTCACAATATTCTATGGATAATCCTTCTTGTGTTTGGTAAAAATTATTGAGCTGAATTTTTAATGCTTCTGAGGCATGAAAGGTTTCGAAATTATTTTTTGCCCAAATCAAGCCTTTATAAATTTGAGCCGCAATTTTTATGCCTGATGGAGATAGAAGAGCATTTCTAGACGACAAAGCCAGCCCATTTTCTTCCCTGACAGTTGGAATACCTTCTAGTTTTATGGGGTACGAAAATTCTTTGACAATATGCTTTATTAAGACGAACTGTTGTATGTCTTTTAAACCAAAAAAGGCAATATTGGGGTTGATGAGATTAAAGAGTTTCATGACCACGAGTCCAACACCTTCAAAATGACCTAGTCTGAAGCGACCCTCGAGTTTGCGAGAAAGACCTCCAAAATCAATTTTCACAGAAGGTTTTTTTGGATAGATCAGTTTTGCATCTGGATTGAACAGGAGGTTCACGCCGGCATTTTTGAGTTTATCGGAGTCCTTTAAGAGGTTGGACGGATAATTTATAAAATCTTCAGCTTGGTTAAACTGTAAAGGATTGATGAAAATACTAACGATAACATAGTCGGAATGTCTGCGAGCTTGCTTGATTAATTCCATATGGCCATTATGTAAAGCACCCATCGTGGGAACAAGACCTATTTTCATTCCCTTTTTAGAGACTTTTGACAATTCTTCTTCAAGAGAAGTTAATTTATTTACGTTGAGCATAAAAGGACCTAAAAAATCTATTATGGTTTTTTATAAAGAAATCATTTAATTGATAATGCCGTAAAAATATCGTAATTTTACACTCTTTTAAGTAAAACAGTATTAAATATCTTAGTTATGTCAAATTTTAAAATCTTATATGTTGCTAGCGAAATTAATCCTTTTCTTAAGACATCTGAGGTAGCCGATTTTGTCCGGAGCTTGCCACAAGCTATGTTAGAAAAAGGAATGGAAATTAGAATTCTCGTACCTAGGTTTGGTTTGATAAATGAAAGGAAAAACAGATTGCATGAAGTGGTTCGATTATCCGGAATAAACATTTCTGTTGGAGATGAAGAAAAACCTTTGGTGATTAAAGTCGCTTCGATCCCTAATGCTAAATTGCAAGTATATTTCATAGACAATGAAGACTATTTTCATAGAAAGGCTGTTTTTTATGACAAGCAAGATAATTTTTATAAAGATAATGATGAACGCGCAATATTTTTCTGTAAAGGCGTTTTAGAAACGGTTAAAAAGTTGGGATGGGCACCTGACGTAATCCATTGTCATGACTGGATGACAAGTTTAATTCCTCTTTATGTTAAAACAACTTACAAAAACGATCCAATTTTCCAAAATGCAAAGACGGTGTTTACCGTTCATGATACCAAATTTAATCATGTATTTGGAGACGACTTACTCGAAAAAGTCAAAATGATTGATATCGAGGAAAGTATGTTAGATCTCTTGAAAACTGCAGATTATGAGGGTTTTATTAAGACAGGGATGCAATATGCCGACGCCATAAGTAATGCTGATGGAGAAGCTTCAGCTAGTTTTAAAACTTTGATAAAAACCCTCTCACAGGGAAATGATATTAATGATATCAAACAAGATGAAAATTTCGAGGAATCTTATTATAAATTGTACAATGAGCTTATTGGATAAGGGGAGTTTTTTAATCATAGGGCTGCTCTTATTAATTACTTCTTCCTGCGAACAAGATGAAAACATCATCAATGTGAATGTGGAAGGGGTTACGAATACGAGCTATATTGAATTCAACTTACCTACGAGTGAAATATTTATTGATAGTTTAAGGACAGATGATTCTGATTTTATTTTGGTTGGTGATTATGAAGACCCGCTTTTGGGGACACTTGCTGCTGAGGCGTACTTTGAGTTAAAATATGATTCGGGTGCGGTCATAGCGGACACCTTGTCACTAGATTCAGTGGTTTTTATGCTTAAAATTGAGGATCAGCTTATGAAAGATGCTTTAGCAATCTTCAATATAGATATATATACATTGAGTGATACCCTCTTTTCAGAAGCAATTTACCTAGCAAATAAAAAATTATCTTTAGATAAGAAGGTTCAAGGTGTAACAGAAAACATTTATCAAACGGATTCTTTATTGACTTTTTCAGGAGTTGAATTTGGAAGGTATTTTTACGGCGACATTAAAAGATTAGAATCAGTAGATTTATATAATTATAGCAATAATTTTTCTTTTGTTCCGGCTTCCGAAAATGAAGCCTTCGTATCATTTGATTTTGCTTCGGATGAAAGTAAGGTTTTGGTCTATTCGAGGGATCCTAATGACTCTTTATTTATCACTCAGTTTAAGTTTAGTAATCTTCATTTCACCCAGCTGAATAGAGATAAATCTAATACAGATTTAGCAGGAATCTCAAATCTAGATAGCTTACACTTTGCTGATGTTTTCACGATTATTAATCCTTTGCATGGCTTATTTACGGTGTTGGATTTTTCGGAGGTAATACTTTTTATGGATCAATCAGAGAATTTTATTATCAATAGTGCAGAGTTAGAAGTTGGTTTGACTGAAGCTTCTATAGATCCTATAGAAAGGGTAAACTTTTTTACATTCAATGAGGTGGGAGGTATAAATGGAAATGCATTTGCTTCCCTTGACCGACTGACCCAAGGTAGTTTAAATTATGTTGAGATCTTCAATCAAGCGGCCAATGATTTTTTACTCAGTGAAGAGAGCTTTATTTCCGGAGCAGGCGCTTTTTCACCGGTTATCTCCGAGGTATCTGAATTAACCTATAATTCCATGATTACTTTGTCTCTAGAAGATCAATACCTTCGAAAGACGTTTTTAGAAAATGATTACTTTGAAAAATTGGTCATGATTGCAGAAGATAGATTAACGCTCAATCAATCATTTGTCGAAAGGGGATCAGTGACTGTTAAAATTTATTACACCAAAGTCAATTGATTTAATATGTGTGGAATTGTAGCTTATATTGGAACTAAAAATGCCTTTCGAGTGCTTATCAAAGGGTTAAGGAGATTGGAATATAGAGGCTATGACAGCTCGGGCGTTGCCCTGATTGAAGAGGGATTAAGGGTCTTTAAAAAACAAGGCAAAGTCAAAGACTTAGTCAAGGAGATCGGTGATACCAAATTACGAGGGGCCATCGGTATAGGACATACGCGCTGGGCCACACATGGCATACCCAATGATGTCAATTCACATCCACATATTTCAGAAAGTGGTAAAATATCCATCGTTCATAATGGGATCATTGAAAATTATACAGCCATTAAAACTGATCTAGAACTACGAGGTTATGCTTTTAAAAGTGATACCGACACGGAGGTGGTGGTATGCTTGATTGAGGATATCCAAAAAAACAGCCAGCTCCAGATCGGAGATGCGGTGAGAGTAGCATTATCCAAAATCGTGGGCGCTTATGCACTCGTAGTTTTATCAGAAGACCAACCAGATAGATTGATTGCTGCAAGAAAGGGAAGCCCTATGGTTTTAGGTCTAGGTGAAGGGGAGTATTTCATTGCTTCAGATGCTTCACCTATTATAGAATACACAGATAAGGTTATTTATTTGAATGACGAAGAAATTGCTGTGATCACCCGCGAAGGCTATGAAATTAGAAATTTACAAGATGTTCCCCAGTTGCCTTACATTCAAAGGTTAGATTTGGAACTTGAAGCTATTGAAAAAGGAGGATATGATCATTTCATGCTTAAGGAGATTTTCGAGCAACCCCAATCAATAGCAGATGCCATGCGTGGTAGACTCTCCATTGATGCCCATAAATTAGTATTGGGAGGGATTCAAAAACATGCGGAGCAACTGGTTGAAGCTAAAAGGATAGTTATCATTGCTTGTGGTACCTCTTGGCATGCTGGTTTGGTTGCCGAATACCTCCTTGAAGATTTATGTAGGATTCCAGTTGAGGTGGAGTATGCCTCTGAATTTAGATATCGAAATCCTGTTATTGAGAAAGGAGACATAATTATAGCCATATCTCAATCAGGGGAGACGGCGGATACCTTAGCAGCAATTGGGCTTGCTAAATCTATGGGAGCCATTATTTTAGGGGTCGTTAATTCAGTAGGGTCTTCTATCTCCAGGCTCACCCACGAGGGTGCCTACTTGCACACAGGTCCAGAGATTGGCGTTGCCTCAACCAAAGCGTTCACAGGTCAACTTGCTGTGCTAATCATGATTGCCTTGAGGGTAGCCATGCGTAAGCAAACGATTTCTTTATCTGCTTATCAGGATCTTTTAGAAGCGTTGCATCAAATTCCCAATAAGATCACGCGAATCCTTGAGAAAAATGATCAGATAAAAGAAATTTCAGCATCTATTGAAGAGGTTCCTAATGCTTTGTATTTGGGTCGGGGATATAATTTTCCAGTCGCCTTAGAAGGGGCCTTGAAATTAAAAGAAATTTCTTATATCCATGCCGAAGGCTACCCAGCAGCTGAAATGAAGCATGGGCCTATTGCCTTAGTTGATGAAAACATGCCGGTCATTATTATTGCTATACGAGATAAATCTTATGATAAAATTGTATCCAACATACAGGAGATCAAGGCAAGGAAAGGCATCGTGATTGCTGTGGTTACTGAAGGAGATCTTTTGATTTCTAAAATGGCAGATTTTATTATTGAAGTACCTGATACGCCAGAATGTTTGATGCCCTTGTTGTCTGTGATCCCTATGCAGTTGCTGTCTTATCACATCGCACTGCTTAGAGGTTGCAATGTTGATCAGCCAAGAAACTTAGCTAAGTCGGTTACGGTGGAGTAAGTTTATGGGATGGAAGTTGTAACCCCAAAATCATAATTATAAGTTTTTCAATATCAATTACTACCACCAAACTTTGGGAATCAAATTATAGTGATTAC
>MDTB01034900.1_pt1 | contig 12882 bp, 9 predicted proteins | sample 811161 | NCBI WGS metagenome assembly MDTB01 (sample SAMN05326650, study PRJNA326480) | marine metagenome | isolation source: seawater | place: Mediterranean Sea | collected 2009 | reverse complement strand
TGAAGTGCCAAATAAAAGCCAGAAGCGAAGACGGCGGTTGCTCGACCACTTGATTAGGAAATGGATCGACGGCATCTTCCAGCAATTTGAACATATAAGAGTACTACGGAGATTGGGTGGGCTTGCAATTATAGCATTCACTAGAGCTTGAAAAATACAGAATCAATGTGTTTTCAATAAAACCGAAAGATTACTGTTCGAAATCAATTTAGACGCCGGTCAACATGCTTAAGCGCATGTGTCCACCCAAAAGTACAGGTATAAAATAAAGTGTGGCAAAGCTTCTGAAGTTTTCTGATAAGTCACTGCGCATATTGCACATTTTGTATTTATATCTGGGTACATCCGTTAATGACTCGAGAATGCGGAATGAGCCAATTACAGAAGCAGTAAGTCTCGAATTAGTTAGTATACCCAGAGCGGCTGAGCGACAAAAAACACTTAAGAAAAACTTCACAGGAGAAATTCATGGATTAAGGAGACCCAAATGATGTTAACCAATTCGACATAACTCCCATAGCAGTTGATGAGACTCCGACAACTATTTTGGCAAAAGATGTACGGCCTGACTATGGAAAGGTGTATGTCACTTTCACCCTCACTGCACATGATGAGAGCCGAACTTTTGGAACGCTTGCTGGCAATGGTAGAGGTATTTAAGATGAAGACACTACTTTTAGCGGCAAAATACAAGGCGTTTTCAAGAGGCGAGGAATGAAGATTAGCTATTTTTCGCTGGATCAAGTATCACACGGAGGTAATTTGTTTAGTGATGGGACAATCGATCTCAGCAGTAATGAGTTAGCCTATAAAAGTTTCCTTTTACCGTAAGTTTTTTTAAAGGCTTGGTCTTCTGGGATCTATAGCTCTGATAGCCCCCAATGGAAGAGGCATCTATGTTTAACTGTGTGTGCGTTTGCAGATAAAAGAAAAAAATATGCGGATTCCTCACATTTTTCTTGGCCTAAGTAGCAAAAAACAGGCCAAGGCAATGCCGAGTTCTGGCGCGGGGGAAGACTCGCCATAAGCGGCATAAATTTGACGCCTTGGATACTTTTAACGGATTCGATATAGCCTCCCAGGAGAGCTATGAGTCACGAAAAACACCTCACCCACTGAGTTAATATCGAAGGAAGATATACGCCCAAAACCGGATAGATCGATGATGCTCTGCTTAGGTCGTCCCTCATTCAATTTCAAGACAACAATCATTTGAAATTTAAGGGAAGCGACTAGTAAACTATTATTCAATTCGGGAAAGAGGTTGTTTTGCTCAACATACCTAATCTCTCGGGGAGCTATCGACGGCAAGTAATATACAATCGGATCTTGGTATTCGGGAATCCTGTGAGTCCCGATGACTCCGCCTCCATATTCTTCTCCAAAAGTAGCTAACGGCCATCCATAGTTCTCTCCGCCCTCCAAAACATTGATCTCATCTCCACCTTGGGGGCCGTGTTCGGCAATCAGGACGGCTTCAAACTCCTCTGCAAATGCTAATCCTTGCGGGTTACGATGACCTATGGAAAATATTTCTCTTTTCAGTTCCGTATTTATGCTATTTCTTGGGTTAGGCACCAACATGCCGTCCTCTTGAATCTCAAATCTCAGAATTTTGCCTCTGTGATCATTAGCATCCTGTGCACAAGAACGACAGTTTCTGTCACCCGATGTCACGAAAAGATCATCGCCGATAATCTGGACATCTCCCCCAAAATGATTAGCACTTATCGAGTTGGTATCAGTCTTGAAAAGTTGCCGAGGAGTATCAATTGAAAGCCCCTGGCGAGTCGATATATTAGCGAGGTAGACCCCTAAGTCCGATGTTTCATTATCGTTTATAATGGCTGCTGCAAATATTACGTCAAAAGTGCCATTGTCTCTACGAAGAAAGTCAAAATTGAATAGCCCTCCCTGTCCTTTAACGGACAGATCAATACTTTCCTTAACGTCAAAACGATGTACTTGCTGATCAATCAAATCATATATAACGAAAAAGCCATCCTGCCTGGTTGCAAGGAAATGATCATCTTCTAAGAATCGAGCGCCCCACAACTTTGAGTCTTCCGAATGAAGCTCTTCTACGATTAGATTTGACTCAAGCCTCTCCCAATTTTCATAATCGAATTCTGAGTCAGCTAAAGGAAGATATGGACCTAAATTAAGTTCATTCCGATCTAGGACCGTGATCACCAAATCTTTTTCGGCACTGGCGTCGCCGACAGCTGCGATAACAGTAATTTCATAAGAGTTGTCATGATCATGACTGGAGGGATTTTCATAATCAGGGGCGTCTTTAAAAAATAGTGAAATGCCTTTGTTTAGTTGAAACAGGCTGGAATCGACGCCACTTATTTGCAAACTAGCAAGCTGAGATGCCGAAGTTAACACTTCTATATCTGTTACAAATGTGGCGTTTTCGGATATAGATAAAGTTTCGTCTAGCACGATGTCTAATGGCGCAATTGGTATTTTCTTGCCTGCTGGGTCAGAACCGTTGCCACATCCGCAAATCAGACAGAACAGGGAACTCAGAACTAAGACTCTACGCTTTTGAAGTCGCATGTTCCGCTCAAAAATATGATTAAAATTTCCTTCATTACGGCCGGTCTCCGCTATGAGTTTAAAATATTGACGCGCTGACTTCTATGTAAGAGCTAACGTGATACAGCCGGGTGACACTCAAGGTATGCCAATTCAATCGATAGCCTCACCGAGAATGAATATCAACTAATCCGGGTTTCAGGACCAGCGGACTTGGTCTGGCCATTACGACACCCCTGGGCATCAAAATACTTCCATGGGATGGGACATCTATGTTTTTGTGTGTGTACCCTAGCAGACATAAATAAGTTTCACTATCTTGCTTGAATCCGCATAGTCCCTAATCGGGGACTCAGGCGAGGGCTTTTTGGTATATTTACCAAACATACCAAAAAGTAATATATATAATTTAAATTATACATATATCACATAACAAATCAGTCCGTATATTGCAGCATTAGTTAAATTCCATCCTCAGGAACAGGAGTGCAAAGAAAATGGAGTTAGTCTACGGAGCAATGATTTTAACGTGTGTGCTAATCGCTGCCATTGCAACACAAGATTTTTTGTTAAACGGCAAGCGGTAACGAATAAGATATAGCTTAAAAGGCCTCTCGTCCCATAGGCGGCTCTTGGAAAAGGGCTCATATTACTTCTTATTTTTTGCGTGGTGTGAGCCAATAGGGGCTAATGATACAACGACTGCGCGCCCAGTCTGGAGACGAAAGCCCAGAATCCGAGACGATTAAATAGGCGCCCAACACACTTCGATAAAATTAAACCAGCTAATAAAATTGGCACTAAAGACACCAGATGAAGTCCCAGTATGTCCCTTCGAGAGATGTTGCACGCAGTGGGGATATTTCGCGGTCGCAAAGCATTGTTATCCTCAGGCCAGCCAGCTGACTCTTAGCACTTAGAAGCAGTTTTGAACAGCCTTTTTCTCGAATGAGTTCGAAGAATCTATACTTTATTGAAAAACCCGCTTGCGTTGTTGTCTCAGCCGAACAGATGGTTTGCATCTATCCAGTCCTTGGTGTCTATAAGAGCGAACTCTTCTGCTAGGTCACAAAAGGTAATCTGTGGCGCACGTTGTGTTAGTAATGCGGATTTTTAAGCTCGCGCTTTTGTCAGAGGATCAAACCCATATCCAATGGGTATCTTATAATCTTCGCTAGTTCTCTTGCCTGTTTAAGCGTAACCGTTGGATAACTCCCCAATCCGAGTTCGCGCCGCTTTTCGCCGATGGTGTCTCTGATAATCCAAGACTAAGCTGCGGTCGCATTTGAGCCATTTGGAGACGAGCATTTGACGCTAAGACCATGAAACTCTCTAACGGCATGCAAAGGCCACTCGGATCCTTCATGAGGCTTTTAAAATATGTTTCTGCCTGCGAGCCTGAGGGTCAGGAAGGTCTCGAACCAAATCGTCGTGGCCCACCATTAGAATTGGTTATCGCAGATGTAGCAGAAAAACAAAATTTTAGTGTAACGTTTTGTATTACAATGAAAAGAAATTTCAGGTGATCGCCTGTTACTACTAGTTGATGCCCGGGCAAAAACATTAAACATACATAAAATCAACAGGTAAGATATCTTTTTGAACGATAACGAATAACCTTCCAACCATAAACCAGTACCGAACTGTTTTTTGAGGCTTTTAAGACATCATTCGCCTAAAATAAACCAAGCATCACATGGGAAGAAGGCCAATCATTGAGTTGGTGTGTGGCAGATACAAAGAAGATTGTTCAACTGGCCTTGATAACGTCGGGTTTGGGCCAGGTCAGGCAGCCTTGAGTTATCTTCCATAGTATGCTACCAGAGAAGCCTTGGCTAACGTATGTTGATTTATATGAAAACCCACCAGAGCGGGCGACGAATTTTCATCAATGCCCAGTGTTTTAACATTCAAAGCATGAACTGTAAAGACATACCGATGGGCTGGATCGCCCTGCGGCGGACACGCTCCGCCATAACCTTTGGAACCAAAACTAGTGACACTTTGAATGCTCCCGCTTGGCGCTAATTTCAGAGCGGGGTTTCCGGCATTTTGCTTTACCGTGAAAGTTTTTTTGTCTAAATCAAAAATCAACCAATGCCACCACCCACCGCCTGTTGGAGCATCGGGGTCGTACATTGTGATAGCGAAACTCTCAGTACCCTCGGGAGCTTTGTCCCAATTTAAAACTGGAGATATATTTTCCCCATCACATCCGAAACCGCTAAAGACTTGTCGGCTTGAAAGCTGCCCAATAATATCGTCGCTCGTCATGTGAAAGCCCTCTGCAAAAATCTCAAGGGCGATCAGACAGAGACTCAAAGAAAATGCAGTAACAGTCTTTTTCATCATCAATCTCGAATTTTATTAGGAATCTACCAAACTAAATTATTAATGATGAAAAGTACAGCGTACCTCAGGTAATCTTTTGATCTTTTGATATAAAAATACCCTCAAAAAAGCTGCAAAAATTGCAGCTTGATCCTATAAACGATTCGCTCGCATGTCTCGCCAAACACAGCCTTTCCCATCAAACATTGCATATTGGGCCAAGACTTCTGCAAACGTTTAAATTTTGAACGGACATCCTCCCCAGTATCCTTGGGAGCTCATTTTGGCTGGCGCACTAGCCCCAATCCGTGACTTTTCGTTCGAGACCAAAATGGGTCACCAAACTTTCTATGTGTCTACGCATGTAGTCGGCAGACCGTAACATACAGCTGAGGCATCAAACGTATGTCAGGATCTTTCATAATCAGAGCTACTCGCCCATGCACTGACATCATTACCGATTAAAGTCTAAATCTCTTGGGCTAATAAACCTCCTAAAAGTCAAGTTTTATCCTTATCCCCCACGTGCGCGGGTCATTTAACTGAACCACTGCTCGCTCTTTGCTGAAAGTGTCACTGCCCGTGAAATATTCTTCATCGGTTGCATTTGTCACGTAAGCCTGAAAGCTTAGACCGCCGCGAGCCATGGAATAGCCCAGACCTAAGTCTAAGGTCCAGAAATTGCTTTGATTTGACCAAAAATATGGAACGGTTTCCGTGTTGTAAGACTCGGACCAGTAAACCACCGCTGATGGAGTGATGGTCCCGTATTCGCCTAAATTCATTTTATGGGACGCTTTGAGCGCGACGGTGAGGTCAGGAGCGAAAGGTGTTTCGAGCCCAGACACGTCCATCGTCTTAGAGCCGTCTTCAAGGGTTGTTATTCTGGCATTACCGTCTGTCTCAGTGTAAACATACCTTTTGTAAAATTCTTCGAACTCTGAATCATCTATGGTTACGGATGCACCCAGCATTGTGTTTTCCGAGGGCTGCCATGAGGATTCGATTTCTAAGCCTCTGGATTTTACCCCCCCGCCTGGGACTGACCTCGATCCATAGACGTCGGATTCTGGGATCAGAAACAGGAGGCTGGTGGTAAGGTTTTCATAACGGCTCTCATAAGCGGTCAAACTCACAGACAGCGAATTTTTTAGAAGCGAGCTTTTCACCCCCACCTCAATTGAATCGTTCTCACTGGCATCCAGCAGGCTTCCAGTGCCCGATTGAACCTCTCCGGACATGTAACCAGTCGAGAACGACGCGAAAATACTAGTGTCGTCGGCAATGTCATACATGATCGAGGCTCTGTAATCGAAATGAGAATCATCACCCAACTGGATCGAATCGTTACTGGGAACGTGGGACGGTCTTGGCGTGCCCTCGGCAGTAGTTGGGTCTACAACTAGTCGGAGGGACGATCGTTTATCCTCGCTGTATCGACCTCCGACGGTAACCTCTAATCTGTCGGTCAGAACAAACACAGACTCTGCATAGATAGCCGCCGATTCCGCCGTAAACTCAAAACTGTCATTTGGCCAGGTTGCCCAATTCACAGACTGCGGGGCAGTATCGGAAGTAGTGCCAAAAATCCAATTGTACGACTGTTCTTGATCAAAATAGAAAACACCAGCCGTCACCTGAAACGAGTCAAAATCCTTGGAAAAGTTGGCATCGATCTGATTGGACTGAGAGTCTCTCGTTTGGCCAGAAATCCATCCCAAGCCAGTTTCACGTCCGCTGATAATATATGTTCCCGCGATAGAGAAGTCTGCGTCTAAGATATTGTAACTGGAGTAGTTGAAGTTACCCGCATTGATCCTAAACTCTCCTATGTCGGACTCATAGGAGTAGGTCAAAGATATCGTGTCTTCTTTGATACGCCGATTGGGCAGGTAATCAGTGCTTACTTGTCTCATGTCGCTAATGACTGCGGCCGATGGATCAATGGGATAAGTTCCCATCACATCTCTCCCACCTTGCCAACCGTCTCTCAACCCTCCCCTTGGGTCCAAAATCCCGCTAAAGCCGTTGGTTTGTCTCGTGGTTGGATTAACCGGTATGCCTATCACTTTATAACCAAATTCTCCGGCCCCGTTAGCTCGGTCGTTCCAGGCCGAGCCGGTTATTGTGAGATCTGAGTGCCCGCCGAATAGGAGACGCGCGGAGAGCCTGAAGAGCTCGTTATCAGCATCAACCATCCCGCCTGCGGAATCATATGTGTTGGGCAAGTAGGCATCATGATGCGTCGTGGACCCCGCAAATCGAAGCGCAAACGAATCTGTTAATGGCACATTCAACACAGCCATTCCCTTTGCCAGATCATAGCTGCCCAACGTGGCCTCTATGGAGCCACTAAAAGAATCTAAACTTGGCCGGTTGGTAATGACACTAACTGCTCCACCTAACGCATTTCTCCCAAACATAGTGCCCTGCGGCCCTCTCAATATCTCCAGCCTCTCCACGTCCAAAAATGATGCAATACCTTGCGAAAGTAATGGCCTGTAAAGTCCATCAACATAGATTGGGACTGCCGGATCGTGCTTGTAAGTTCCGGCCGAGCCGGCCCCTCTTATTATAATCTTCGGATCGTTTCCGACATCTCTGATTCGCACACCCGAGGTCAACTTTTCAATGTCTTGGATATTTTCTACAGCCGTTCTAGCAAGCAGATCTCCCTGAATGACGGCTAAAGACATTGGAATATCGCTAATTAACTGCTCTCTCTTATTGGCCAGAACAATGACTTCGTTAATGCCATCCGCAGAGGACACCGGAATTAAAGTAGTGAGAAGAGCCATTGCAAGGCTGTAGGTAATGAATAGTCTATTCATGAATGTATAATCCTCCGTGCGTTAGATCAAAAGTACGGACCATTACCGGCAACTGGTTTTCATTCAAGGTTAAAATTAATGTGATCGAAGTTCTCAGCCTCGAGTTTATGTTCGACTTCAATCCACTCAGCGTCGGTTTTGAAGGTTTTCCGAATCAATCTTGATACATAAAATCAAATAGAAAAGTGGCCAAGATATTTACGCAGAAAAATAGAAATAGCCAAAGACTTTGGCGATCAAATGACCCCGGCAACAAATACCATCCGTCTTCTTGCACTTTTCTGCCTTGTAGTTCAAATAAATGTTTCTGACCCCTGATGCTGAATTCGTGCGGTTCCTCTCTATAACCATCCAATAGAATGCTCGCAAACCATCCTGTAATTATGCTGACTACGCCGCCAATTAATGCATACCAAGGCCAAGCTATGTCGAAATAGATTTCAGCTATCACAAGTGCAGAAAAACCGGCTACTACGCCAATTAACACGCCCCTCTCGGTTGCATGCTGAGAATAGAACCCTAATAAATAAAGTGATAATTTTGCCCCAACAAAAAAGGACCCGAATTTGCTGAGCAACTCCAAGACGGACCCTTCACTGTCTATGAGGAATATCGCTGGCACCACAGCGGCAAAGGTCCAGAAACACGTAAAAACTCGAGTCAAACGAAGATAAAATTGTGGTGAACTGTCGTTTTTTTGAAAACGTTTAATAAAGTCTACCATGGTAACTGTAGCCATGCTGTTCACACTTGAGTCCAAACTGGACATGGCGGATGCAACAATGGCGACCGCAACCAATGCTGTAATTAACGGAACGGAACTTGCTTTTACAAACTCGATAAGAATGAGGTTATTGTCCTCAAACGCATTGCCTTCATAAAAGGCAAAAAGCATCACTCCGATAGCGAAAAAAATAAAGTAAATAGTGGATGCGACGTATCCCATTAAGAGATAGGCCTTCTTGGCATCTCCAATTGTCTTGGCCGCCAAAGTACGTTGCACCATCATTTGATTTACGCCGTACACCACAATGTGGTAAATCGACATGGCCCCAAGTCCAGTCCAGATCGTAGACACATCAGCGGGGTCTGTCGAAAACTCCAGTAGACGGAGCATGTCCATGCGTTCCAGTTGTTCGAGTCGGTTGATCAGACCGTCAGGTAATTGCAACGAAACTAATACAAATACTAAGATTCCACCGATCGCAAAAGCAGCGGTTTGCAATACATCAGTCCATACCACGGCTGTAATCCCACCTGATGAGGTATAAAAGAGCACCAGAAAGCCGACGCCAATGATTGTGAGAGTTAAGTCAAAGCCGGTTAGATATCCGATGATTAGTGCGGTCGCGTATAGCATTACACCCGTGTAAGCGAAATTGCTGACCAAGAAAACGGCAGCCATGAGAGTTCTGGATGCTAAGCCAAAACGGCTCTCCAAGTAGTCATAAATGCTCGGCACACCGCTGTTGTAAAAGAAGGGCAAAAATACAGTAATAACGAAGATGATCGCGAGAGGATAGTTTAGGTGTATCAACAACACACTGAGACCGTCGGTGTAGGACCATGCTGGAGCTCCTACAAAGGACAAAGCACCCACATACGTTGATACTACCGAGAGTCCTATGGCCCACCAAGGCAAGTCGCGGTTGCCAAGGAAGAGCTGTTGGTCAGAGAAAATCTTTCGACTGGAAGCAACCCCGATTCCAAATAGACACAAAAGATAAACGCCAAGAACAAGTAGCACTAAAGTGGCAGACATGAACAAGCACCCAAAAGTCAGTGCAGTTACTACGCCTTGCAAAGGAGTTTGCGTCACAGCTCACAACCATGATTGCTGATAAGAATCGCTCGAAAGGAGCGTTACGTTACTGATTTCTTATTCAAATTCGGCACGACGCAGTTCGACCATCAGGTTTCGAGTCATAAAGAATATGGGGCATCAAATTTTTGCCACAGCCACTAAAATTTATGCAACGATGCTTTGCTGACAATTTAAGACTGAGATTTTCCTCCTAGCATTCGCTCTCAAGCGTATTCAAACAATTGACTTTTCTCGATCCTCAATGACCGCTGGCGAGTGCGGCATCCTCCAGTGATGGGGACATTAATCCCAATCGAGTGTTTGAACGTAGCCAGACAAGAGGAGATGCAATGAGAATTAGCGTAGCAAATAAAAAAGCCGTTTTCTTTGGATCTATGGGGGTACTTGTAGAAACGTCCGATCTGCAACGTCAGGCCTACAATTTGGCTTTCGAATGGGCCGGGATCAATTTGTCCTGGAATGTAGGGACCTATTGCCATTTGCTCAAACGCTCCGGCGGGTTACGGAGACTCCGCAAATGCCTCGGGCATAAAATACCTGAGGAAAGACTCATCGAAATTCACAAACGAAAAGAAAGAGTTTTTAGCGAAATGCTCTCATCCAGCTTAAGACCAAGACCAGGGGTTAAGGAACTCATAGATTGGTGTAAAACCGATGGTAAGAAAATCGGCTGGATCACGGCCACATCTGAGGCTAATCTCTCTGCAATTGGGTCCGCAATCAGACCGCATGTTGACATAAATGACTTCGATATAATCACATCTAGCGCTGACGCCAAAAGACCGAAGCCCTGTGCCGATGTCTACGAGTTCGCGCTGAAGCAAACGAACTCAGATGCACCTGATGTTCTGGCGATCGAAGATACGCAAGTATGTTTGAAATCCGCCATATCAGCGAACATTGAAACGCTATTTTTTCCGAATGAATTTTCGCATTGCAAGCCAAAACTGGCAGATTACGTTATACATGACCTGAGAAAAGGTATCATCGAATTGAGTTGATTCGATCTGCTCTTCGTCGTTGTTCCGCAATACTTGAGCTAGTGAATCAAATTGTAAAAAGGGATCATACGTCAGAGTATCTGCGGCTCACCGAGCAAAAACCGAATTTAAATTTGCAAACCTTTGATTACTTTGACGTGAATTGGTGGCAAGTGGCCAATGTGCCCCGTGCACATCTAAACCTTTTAATTTTGTTAGCGATGGGGTTTGTTTTATGGGGTGTAGATTCGTTTACTGACAGAAACTAAAAAAAGAGGCTTGGGAAACCACCGACTAGAGTACTGCGAGACTTTGCATTTCGCATACAAGAATCTCTGACTTAAGGCGGTCTAGTCAATGGGTTGCATATGCCTTTAACTCCCTCTTAGGCACTTTCAACTCTCTGAGTCATACCCATTGTCAGTCCATAGACGTTGAGACATATGTTCAAAAAAGCGGATAGGGCCCGAGAGGTATGGTCTCGCGATTAACTTGTCAACGACTCAATCATGACCCAGTGCCACGCTAATAACTCGCTTGGCAGCAAGCTTCATTTAGTCCGCATTTCTAAGACATGACTCGCCTGTTGCATTGATCCGCTTTGGGCTCTGAGGACCTGTTTTTGAATTGCAAGCTAGTGTGTCGTTCTGTCGGTGTAAAGAAGAAGCATCCTAGCCTTGTGGTTGGCTGTTATTTGAGGCAATGAGATGGACCCGTCGTTCGTGATCTCTAATTTTTTTTTGAGCCCAGAGGATCGAGCTTGCTAAGTACTCTTCTTCCGTAAGTTCATGCCACCCTACGCATTCATTGATTGGGCTTCTGCCGCACGCACATAACATAATAACCACTCCCAGTTTTCCCATCGGGTACGCAGTCTACCCCAATCTCGATCAGTAACTGCCCATCAGCACTTTAATTACAACTTCAAACTCAGTTTTTAATACGCAAAGCATTACGGTGTGGGAAGATCATTCGAATCTAGCAAATAGTAATAGCCCAATGGGAGTATTTTGCACCTTTGCTTTTTTGAAACGATGCTTGCTTTAAGTTAGAATTATGTCAAGCTGGGGTTCTTTACCTCTCCATAGATCATGCTTTTTTGTCATATAAAAAATGCGTTTTGTCTATTTTTACTTTGACATAAGTTCTGCTATGTTAATTTTTCTATAATCTGGGCGTTTAAACATGAGACTAGTTTTAGCAAAATCGATGACGTGGTTCTTCAGATTGATAGCGGATACTTTTTTTGCAAAAAGGTATGGCCACAGAGCAGTTGTACTCGAGACCGTTGCGGGAGTGCCAGGAATGGTCGCAGGCATGCTTTTGCACTTCCAAAGCCTCAGGAAAATGAAGACCGGTTACGGTGAGGATATCAGAGAAATGTTGGCTGAGGCTGAAAACGAACGAATGCATTTGATGTTTTTTATTGAAATTGCTAAGCCAAACTTTTTAGAAAGGGCCCTAGTCGTAGCAGCTCAAGGGACTTTCGGACTTTTTTATTTGTTGTTATATATTATCGACTCAAAGTGCGCGCATCTGATGATATCCCTCTTTGAAGAGGAGGCCGTGGTCAGCTATACGGAGTATCTTGGTCTCGTAGAATCCGGTGCAATATCCAATATAGATGCGCCAGATCTCGCCAAACGATATTACAAAATGGGATCAAAGGCCAAACTCTCGGATTTGATTAGGCATGTCAGAGCGGATGAGCAGAGACATAGCGAAGTCAATTATCAGTTTGCTACGCGGTCCGAAGGCTCGAAGGTCGCCACTGAATCGTCTGACTCTGTAAAGAGCTAGGAGACACTTGTCCCAAGGATTTGGTCACGCCCGACGAGTTAAAACATGCTTCACAAAATACCTATCATGAAAGCCATTGAACAAAATTTTTATAGCCAGGCTGTGTTTTTCTTTTTTCGATCTCCAAGCCTCAATGTTGCCAAAACATAAGGGATTGTAATCATGTCTTACCAGGCCCGCATGGGATAAAACATCTGTTTTTATGCGGATGGACTTCAGCAGATACAAAAAAGAGTTTATTCACAAACGTGTTAATCCCGGTCGCTTTTGATACCCTATCGGCTCATCATTTCATTGGCTGCGGCAACTAAAGTTACACATTCAGTTCATTAATGATTAGTCCAATCACTCGTAAGGCGTTTCAGATGGTCACATTGCATGGATTCTCAATATCCAACTACTATAATATGGTCAAACATATGTTGCTATTTAAAGGTTGCTACTTCGAAGAAAATAAACTCTATCCGCAAGACCAGAATCTTCTATAGATCTGTCCAACAGGCAAAGTGCCTGCGATAACAACCTCATGTGGAGCTCACCTTTTTGAGACATCAGTTATCCTTGAATACAT
>MDTB01230578.1_pt1 | contig 12883 bp, 14 predicted proteins | sample 811161 | NCBI WGS metagenome assembly MDTB01 (sample SAMN05326650, study PRJNA326480) | marine metagenome | isolation source: seawater | place: Mediterranean Sea | collected 2009 | reverse complement strand
TATAAAACCCAGGCTTCTGTAATACCTGATAGTACTGTGTCTAGATATGTTAATGATATAGCTCCTAATATGGGCCCTAGAAAAGTTCCTATACCTCCTATGTAGGCCATAAATAATACCATTCCAGATTGAGCTAAACTTACAGATTCAAATCCAATATGTTCGTAATTAATAGCATGTAAACTTCCAGCAGCTCCTGCAAACATAGCTGATAAAGAAAAAGCCATCCATCTTATTTTTCTCACATTATATCCAACAAACTCTGCCCTTTGCTGATTATCTCTTACAGCATTACACATAGTACCAAAGGGAGTTTTAGTCAAAAGATACATTAAACCAACTGTAAAAATACACCAAAATAAAATTAAGTAATAAACTTCGCTTTGTGGTCCATAAGTTAAGCCTAATAAATCGTTACCAATTACTCTATCAGCTTGAATTCCATCTTCACCATTAAAAAAAACTACAAAAATTAATGTTAAAGCAGTAACAAGTTCACAAAAACCTAAAGAAATCATAGCAAATGCAGTACCCAAGCGTTTTGTAGAGAGATACCCAATAATTATCCCTAAAATTAGACCTACTAAAGCTCCAATAAAAGGAAGTGTAATTAAAGGAATAGATGGTAAATAACTAGAATTAATTCCATTTAATATATGAACTGATGCGTAACCAGCTAAACCAAAATAAATAGCATGACCAAAAGATAATAATCCTGTTTGTCCAAGTAACATATTGTAGGCAACTGAAAATATTATTAAAACTCCTATTTTACAAAATAAGGTAAGCATAAAAGAAGAAGTAAAAAACACAGGAAGAAGTAATAATAATACAACTAAAGACAAAGAAAATATAAGTTTATAGTTTTTAGTTAAACTAAACATCTCTTTTACCAAATAAACCTCTTGGCCTTGTTATTAAAACTAATATTAATAATAAGTAAGGAACTATAGGTGATAATTGTGATATAGTTAAACTAGTAAAGTGATAAAGAGTAGAGTTAATGTCTACTTCATAACCAAAATAGTTAAAGAGAGTATTCAAATTTACCTCTAATGAAATTGCTAGTGTCTGTATAAAGCCAATAATTATTGATGCTACTAACGCACCTTTTAATGACCCTAGTCCACCAACTACTACCACCACAAATACTATTGGGCCTAAAAGAAGAGCCATTGATGGCTCTGTTCCAATTACATTTCCTGCAAGCACTCCTGCTAGTCCTGCTAATGCGCAGCCAAAACCAAAAACATTACTAAATACTTTTGGAACATTATGACCTAATGCGGAGACCATATTAGGATGAGTAAGTGATGCTTTTATAATTAAACCTGTTTTAGTTTTAGCCAAAATACGATAAATTGCTAAAAAGATTAACAATGATAAAACTAGTCTAAACATACTGTATGCAGGATATGACATTCCGCTTAATTCTATTAGTGGAAAGTTCAATATTTCTGGAACCTTATAAGGAACAGGTCCTTTTCCCCATAACATTTGTACAATTTCTTCTATGATAAAAAACAAACCAAAAGTAAATAAAAGTTCTGCAATATGGCCATATTTATGAATTTTTCTTAATCCATATTTTTCAACTAAGCTTCCACTAAAACCTACCACTATAGGTGCTAATATTAGAGCAATCCAAAAATTACTATAGAAGCTTATTTGATATCCTAAATAAGCACCAATCATGAAAAATGAGGCATGAGCAAAATTTAAGATTCCCATCATACCAAAAATTAATGTGAGACCACTTGAAAGCATAAATAAAAACATGCCATACAGTAAGCCATTAAATATAATAAAAAATAAAGCTTCTAAAGGCATTTTAGACTTAACCTTTTAAGGTCTTTTCATTTGGCAAGAACTTTCTAAGGTAATGTCTTCAACAGGTATGTCACCTACATTTACATAAGACATGTCAGAGTCAAAATCTCTATAAATTAAAGCTGGTCCAGCTTTTTCAGAAACTAAAAGTGCTTGCATATCAAAATGAATCTGATGATCTTTTTTTCTCATAATGACTTTTCCACCGTCAGTACTTTTTCCTTCCATACCTTCTAGAGCATATGCAATATCAATAGGCTCTAAAGAATTAGTTTTTTCTATAGCAGCTTTAAACATATCCAACATAAAACGAAACCTATCAGCATCAGGAGTAAAACCTTTAGACTCTAGATGACCTATTTCAAGTTTTTTATACCATGAGGGGGAATTAGAGTTAGTAGGATTAAACTCTTTAACAACTACCACATCATTTTTTAATAAGTTCTTTTCCATTGCTGCTAACCCAGCTGGTTGAGATATATAAATACCAAAAAGTTTTACTTTAACTCCTGCATCCGCAAGAGCATTTACTAACCTGTAAGCATCTGGACCCCAATTTCCTGTTAATATACTATCAGCTCCACTTAATTTAATTTTTGATACATAAGGAGTAAAGTCTTGAACTTTTCCAAATGGTTGAATCAATTCATCTCCAACTATCTCAATGTTAGAAGCTCTTTCACCTAACATTTTTGTAGCAGTCTTTCTAAAAGTTTGCCCATAAACATAATTTTGATTAAAAAGATAAACTTTTTTAACACTATTATCTTTTGACATATGTGAAACCAAACCAGCTACTTTCATATCTACATTCGAGTCAAATCTAAAATGAAAAAATGTACAGTTTTCATTAGTAAAGCTTGTAGTTACAGCTGAATTATTAAGATATAAAACTTCTTTACCAGGATTTCTAGCATTATATTTATCTAACTGTTTAATTATATTTAAGGCATGACTTGACCCACCCCCTTGAGTAATAAATCTAATACCATCATCTATTGCTTTTCTTAAAAGTTCAGTGGTTTTCTCTGCTTTCATAGCATTATCCATAGCTACTATTTCAATTTTTCTCCCATCTAAAATGCCACCATTAGCATTTATGACATCAGCCCAATATGAAAGACTATCAACAATATCTTTACCTACTGCTGCATATGGACCTGAAAGGGGCTCAATGGAAGCTATTCTAATAGGATCTTTTAAACCATCTTTTGTTTCTTTTTTTTCACAGGAAATTAAAAATAATAATGATGAACTAGTAATTATAAATAGTAAAAATTTTTTCATAGAGTCCTCCCAAATCCAATTTAAATGTTACATCATAATTACTTTTTAGCAATATCTATTATCTGCCAGGTACCTGATGCGCTAAAGACTATTTTTTTTTCAATAAACATTTCTACCTCTACAAAAATAACTCTTTTTCCAGATTTTTTTATTTTACCTTTTGCTTCTAGCCATGAACCTACTGGACAATGCCTAATGAAGCTTGAGTTTAAATTAACTGTAACAATAGATTTTTTACAACAGTTATAAGCAAAAAAACCTCCAACTGAGTCTGCAAAAGACATTAAAAATCCTCCGTGCGCTACTTCATTTAAATTACTTTGTTTTTCTCCAATAAACATTCCAAATACAGTATTTGGGTAGGCATACTTGATGAAATAAGGACCTATATGTGCAGCAAACTTGCCTTCAATAGTATTATACCTTGTATATCCTTTAGGTGTTTCGATTTTAAATGACATAATAGAATAAATATATATATTAATGTTATGAAAAGTATAGATTTTTATTATGATTATGGAAGTCCGACTGCCTATTTAGCCTGGACACAGCTTTCTGGTTTACCTAATGATAAGTTTAAAGTTTCTTTTTTTCCTGTATTACTAGGGGGAATTTTTAAGGCAACCGATAATAAACCTCCTGGTTTGGTGGTTTCTAAAGCTAAATGGATGTTTAAAGACATAAATAAGTACGCTAATAAATATCAAGTTGAATTTAATATGAATGAGGCATTTCCTGTGAATACTCTCTACCTAATGAGAGGAGCAGTTTATGCAAATAAAATTAACTTATTAGAAAAATATAATAGTGTAATGTTTAAAGCTATGTGGGTGAAAAATATAAACTTAAATGAACCAAAAAACATTATTAGTGTTCTTGAAGACAATGGCTTTATAAGTAAAGACTTTTTAGAAGCTGCTGAGGATAATACTATTAAACAAGCTTTAAAAAATAATACTTCTAAGGCTGTAGACTTAGGAATTTTTGGAGTTCCTTCTTTTATAGTTAATGGAGAGTTATATTTTGGTCAAGATAGAATGGAATGGTTTATTAATTAGGTCAAGTCAAGTTAATTAAAAAATTTTTAATAATTTTATTAACTTTTTCAGGTTTTTCCTGTTGCACCCAATGACCTGCACTTTTTATGATAAAAGTACCTTTATATTCTTCACAATATTTTCCGGGGTCTTTATATGCATCATAATTTTTTATAAAAAACCTTACTGGGTCATATTCGCCACCAATAAAAATACTAGGTTGATGTATTTTTAAATAATCTAATTCTAGAAGTTCATTCCAATCAAGATCTTGCGCTCTATATCGGTTTAGGGAACCCAAAAAACCAGATTTTTTAAAGTCTTTTATTACGTGATTTAGTTCTGATGATTTAAGCCAGTTAAGTCTATTTTGTGGAAGTGGAATACCATCGAGTAGACCACTATTTAAGCCAGTAGTAGTTTTAACTTTATCAATATAACCTTCCGCAGAGCACCAATAATAAATTTTACTAATAGTATTAAATACATTTTCTTCTAATTCTAATTCTGGTTGATTTATTTTTTGAAAATAATTTTGGTAAAAAAAAATATTTTTATACAAATTTTTCCATAACTGTATATTTGATATTTTTCCTCGTTTTACATATGGAACACTAAGACCAATAACAGCATCAATCTTATTTTTATAGTAAGCAGCAGTATTCCAACATATTGGAGCACCCCAATCATGACCAATTAATATTGCACTTTTTTCTTTAAAAAAACTTATTATATCTAGAATATCTTCCATAAAAAATCTCATAGAGTAACTAGGTATATCTTTAGGACTATAACTATCAGCATAGCCTCTAATATTAAAAGCTACAGCTTTATAACCTAAGTCAGAAATTAATGACAGTTGGTTTTTCCATGATGACCAGTTTTCAGGCCATCCATGAACTAATAAAACTAATTTACCACTTCCTCTCTCGACATATTTAAAATTTTTATTATTAACTGTTAATATTTTTTCATTAAAGTTAGCCATTATAAAATTCTTAAAAACCTCTGTACGGTTTTACCTCTAAAATATCTATATCTAAATAATTATTTTTAATGAAAGGTAAATCGCTTAACTTATTTAAAATTTCTTCTTCATTTCTTGCCTCAATTATCATACAGGCACCTTTACCTCCTTTTATTGAGTATAACTCTCTTATGAACTCTTCTTTGAATAAAGCTATTGCTTTTTTTGCTTCTTCATCTGCAAATACTGCAAATTTTTCTGCATCTATATCTTCTTTTCTTTTTCCTATAACAAAAAATTTCATTGTTGACCTCTTATATTAATTAATATTTATTATTTATATGAATAATAGCAGTAAAACTAACTTATTAGAATTAAATTCACGGATAGTTAATTGTAGTGAATGCAAGAGATTAGTTGATTTTAGGCAGGAAATTGCAAGCAAAAAAAGAAAAATGTACAAAGATCAAATTTACTGGGGTAAACCAGTAACTGGATTTGGTGATAGCAATGCTAAATTAATGATAATAGGTTTAGCTCCAGCAGCACATGGTGGAAACAGAACTGGTAGGGTTTTTACAGGAGATAAATCATCAGAATTTTTATTTACCTGTCTTAATAAAGCAAAAATATCTAATTTATCAACATCTACATACAAAAATGATGGATTGAAGTTATTTAATACTTATTTAACATTGTCTTTAAAATGTGTTCCTCCCGGGGATAAACCAACAAAAGATGAACTTCTAAAATGCTTCAAGTATTTAAAAAAAGAAATTAGTTATCTTAGAAAAGTTGAAGTAATATTATCTTTGGGAAAAATTGCTTTTGATAGCATTATTAATTTTTATAAATATCAATACAAAAACCTAAATACTAACTATAATTTTAGTCACGGTGCAGAGTATAAATTACCTGATAAAAAAATATTAATTGGGTGTTATCATCCTAGCCCTAGAAATGTAAATACTGGCAGAATAGACATAAAAAAATTTGTTACATTATTGAATATAGTAAAAAATAAATTAAAAAAATGAAGAAAAGATATTTTTTTAATAGAAGGATTTTTTTAAAAATATTTTTATTTTTTCTTTTTATTAAAAAGAATTATTCACAAAATAATAGAAAAAATAAAATAATTTTTGGCTCTTGCTCAAACCAAAAATTTATTATGAAACACTGGAAGAAAATTTTGTCAAAAAACCCTGAGTATTTAATTTTACTAGGTGATAATGTTTATGGTGATTTCAACAATAAAAATGCAAATGAGCTTAAAGAAGCATACTCCATGCTTGATAAAAATTTAGACTTTAGATTAATAAAAAAAAAGATACCAATAATACCAATATGGGATGATCATGACTATGGTAAAAATGATGGAGGAAAAAAATGGAAATATAAAAATATATCAAAAAATATATTTCTTAAATTTTTTCAGACTCCAGTTAATGACATTAGATACAAAAGAGAAGGTATTTATAGAAGTTATAAAATAACTATTAATAAAAAAATAATTAAAGTTATAGGATTGGATACGAGATATTTTAAAGATGACTTTAAAAAAAATAATAATGATAAAATAAATGCTAAATATATACCTGACTTAGATAGTAAAAGAACTATTTTAGGCGAAGAACAATGGAATTGGTTGGTAAATGAAACAAAAGATATTTATGATGTAGTTATTATATTATCATCATTTCAGCTTTTGAGTAAATCTCATGGTTGGGAGAAATGGTATAACTTTCCATTGGAAAGAGAGAAAATTCTAAATTTATTAAATAAAATTAATAAAACAAAAATAATATTATCAGGAGATAGGCACTTAGGTGGCTTTTATAAATTAAATGATTTATATGAGTTAACTTCTAGCTCTTTAAACCAAAGGGTATTTAACACTAATGAATATGATGAATTTAGATTAGGGGATACGGTAAATGAAAATAATTTTGGTATATTAGAATTTACAGAAAATAATATTCTTGCCAGTCTTGTTTCTAGCAATCTTGAAATAAATAAAGTATATAAATTTCTAAGTATAAAAATTTAATTCTTTAAATAACCAAATATTTCTTCTAAATCTACTAGTTTTTTTCTAGTAAAATTATCAAGAGCCTTATCAAGTTCTATTTTATCAATTATTTTCCAGCCTTCTTTATTTATATATTTAATAGAATTATTTTTTAGGAATTCTATGCTTCTTTCTCTTGAATTATCTTTATTAGATGATATTTCATTCATGATTTTTTTTGTCATTATAGAGGCACCTATTTTATTTGTACCTATAACTCCTACTGAAGCACCTGAAGCCCATCCATTAGTATATATATTATTTTTTATATGGCCGTTATTATTTAAGAAGAAACTTTTAGTTGGATCTAATTCTAAACCTTTTATTGGAAAAACTTTATAGCCTATAGCAGATATAATCAAATCTGCTTGTATAGTTTCTATTACATCACTTTTTAATATTTTGTTATTTACTATTTTATTTTTAGTAAAATTCAATGATTTTGATTTATTTTCACTTATTATTTTTAAAGGATTACTCAGAAATTTAAATATTATTTTATTCTTTTTTACAATCGATGCTTTTTTAAAATCAATAAGTAATTCAATATTTTTTTTTATTTTAGTATCAATATCCCCCTCACTTAGTATTGAATCCAATAAATCTAAATCATAATCTACTGTAGGTTGGAAATCCTTAAGTTCTCCCATTTCTCTGAGTTCTGATATAGTAAATTTTGCTTCTTTAGGAGTTCTTCTACCTACTATATATATATTTTCAATTGATGATTTACTTAAACCCTCTAAAGTATAATCCATAATATCACTTTGATATAATTCACTCTTAGTTTTTGATAAAATACGAGCACAATCTAATGCAACATTTCCGTTTCCTACAATAATAGCATTTTTATAATTAAAATTAGGAGATAGTTTTGAGTGTATAGGGTTGCCATTATACCATCCTACAAACTCTGCTGATCCATAGACATTATCATAATTTTCTCCTTCAATATTTAGTTTTCTATCTTCAGTTGCACCACATGCAACTACTAGTACATCGTAAAATGATGATAATAAATCTATACTAATATCTTTACCTACTTCAACATTGCCAAAATATTGAACTTTATCTTCATACAAATATCTTGAAAAAAGTCTTATTATATTTTTAGTTTTTTGATGATCAGGGGCAACGCCATACCTGACTAAACCAAATGGTGCTGGTAGTTTTTCATATATATCAATATTAGTATCAATATTTTCTCTTAAAAAACATTGAATGGCGTAAAATGCTGAAGGACCTGAACCTATTATAGCTATATTCATCTAAACAGAATATTTAATATTAATATTTATTCAATCAAAAAATAGTAAATAGCCTAAACTAATTTTTAAGCTACTAAAAAATTAATTTATTGCTAAACTTTAATCTCCATTTTTTAGGTATAGATTGTATTAAGATAGATTTAAAAGCTATTTTTAATATTTATTTGTTATGATTTATATTTTAAGTTAAGTGACTTTGTTGTAAAATACTTCTTTTCAAGAGGGCAAAAATAATTTATTTTTAAATTATGTTAAATGATATAAAAAAAATTAGCTTAAAGGTGACACAAAATAAATTTTATTTAATAACTATATTATTATTATTATTTATTAGTTTTCAGCTAGACGGTATAAATGATAAATTAAAAATTATTATTGAAATCGGCAAAAATTTTAATCTCTAAAGTTAATAAATGATATAGGAATTTTTAATTCTAATGTTTGTAAAAAGTTGATTGCCAGCTGTAAGTCATCTCTTTTTTTACCTGTAACTCTAATTTGATCGCCTTGAATAGAAGGTTGTATTTTTAGTTTTTGAGACTTAATACTCTTAACGATTGATTGAGCTTCTTCTTTATTTATTCCATCATGAATTGTAATAATTTGTCTTACTTTATTGCCAGAGGCCTTTTCAATTTTACCAAAACTAACAGATTTTGTATTAACGTTTTTCCTAACTAGGTTATTACTGAGTATCTCTTTAATTTGTTTAAGTTTTAATTCTGATTCAGCTAAAATAAAATACTCATTATCTTTCAAATCTAATTTAGAATCACTACCTTTAAAATCGTATCTAGTGGATATTTCTCTATTTACAGCATCAACAGAATTCTTAAATGCTTCCATATCTATTTTATTAACTATATCGAATGATGCCATACTAATATTATATATCAAAAATTATAATTAATACATTTATTTCATACTTAGTATGTTTAATTTGTTTATTTACTTAAATAGTTGAGTTATATTGAATGTATGTTTCATTTTTTTAATGTTAAAATAAAAAATTTAATAGAGTTATTCTTTTTATTTTTACTGTACTCTAATATGTGTTTTTCTGAAGATTCTAATTTAATAAAGAAATTAAATGACACTGGAAATCATACTATTTTTGCATCTATTTTAGAAAAAAATCCTTTATTTTTATCCCTAATAAACAATACAGTTCCTTCTACTATTTACGCTCCAACCGATGAGGCTTTTGCAGATATGCCAATAAAATTTATGGAAAAAATTAATAGTAATAATATTAAATATACTACAAAATTAATACTTACTCACATTTTTAGCGGAGACAACCTAAATAATAAAAATGAAGATGGCTTGGTATTAACTTTAGATGGAAGTTTATATTACACTTATAGTGCTAATGATTTATTTATAAAAGATATAGTAGTCCAAGGAAATTTTTTAAAAGTTAATAACTTTACCATTATACCTGTTAGCTGTGTAATGTTTTTACAACAATCTAGTAAAGATTATAGATTGGATAAAAAAATTCAGGAAAGTTATAGATATACTACGTGTTGTTTACAAACTAAACAAGAATATGATGAATTTGTAAAAGGATTATAAGCTAATCATTTAATTTTAACATTTCGACAGCATTATTGGACGGATCTTTTACGTATACGGATGATGTACCATCCCTATGTAATTTAAGTTTTCCATATTTTTCTGCATTATCTTTTACGAAAGCTATATGAGGGGGATGTGTATTTGGCAAAACTAAGGCTAGAGATATATTATCATATTTTAATAAAGCCCAGGTATTGTCTTTGTAAGTGATTTCGCAATTTGAGTTATTTTGATACCATTTTATAGTATCTTCTATAGAATTTACCTCTATTGCTATGTGATGTATCTTATCCATTGTTTAAATACGCATATTTCTGATTCTAGATCATTATAAGTTAATATTTACTTATATTTATAACAGATTTTATATTTATACTCAATTCACTTAATGTTTTTGAATTTATACTATCTAAATTATATGATTTGATTATTTTGTTATCTCTTAATTTTAAATTATGAGAATATAGTGGATCATAATATTCTGTAATTAATAAAAAAGCTAAATTATACCAGTTTTTATTTTTAAAATTTTTTTTCCACTTTTTTAAAATATCATTACTAACTTTTTGCTTAGCATGTATAAATAAATTTTTGAAACTATTTTCCTGTTGTATATATTTTTTATAATCTTTTAATAAAAAATTTATTCTAGCTTCTATATTCGCTGATATTTCTATGGCTGGTGATTTTTTTATCTTATTTAATATTGATTTTGGTAAATAAAGGTTTCCTATTTTACTACTTTCAGATTCTATAAATATTGGAAAATTAGTATTTAGTAATTTTAATTTTTCATAGATCTGACTTTCGAATAGTTTTTGGTTAGGCTGAGGTTTGTTGGGGATATTACCTAATAAAGATCCTTTATGACTAGCAAGTCCTTCTAAGTCTAAAATTGGTAGTCCTATTTTATCAAGATAATGTAATATTTTAGTTTTAGCACACCCAGTTGCACCTTTGATTACAATAAATTTCTTTTTTTTAGTTAAATTATTAATGCTTTTATTTACGGTAGCTCTATAAGTTTTATAGCCACCCTTAAGAATAGTTACTTGCCATCCAATTTCAGATAAAACTGTTGCAATGGATTTAGACCTTAAGCCACCTCGCCAACAATATATCAAAGGTCTCCAATTACCTGGTTTATTTATAAATTCTTTTTTAATATGAATAGCGATATTCTTAGATATTAATGATGCTCCTAATTTTTTTGCTGTAAAAGCATTTTTTTGTTTATAAATAGTGCCTATATACTTTCTTTCTTTATCTGTTAATACAGGTAAGTTTATAGAAGTAGGAATATTATCTTCCTTAAATTCTAAAGGACTACGTACATCAATAACTTGATCAAATAATACTTTTTCCCATCTTTTAATATACTTTATTGGCATTATAAAATATTTATCTTCATATTTTTTGTCTGAGTATTGCCTATTAAGGTACATTTAATACCTTTCTGGTGTAATTCTTTAATAACTTTTTTTTCAGAAGGTTTTAATAAAAATAGAAAACCACCGGCTGTTTGAGGGTCAAACAATGCATTTAATAAATACTTGTCATTATTATTTACTTTTATATTTAAGTTATTGATTATACTAGACTTATTTGAGTCATTTATACTAGATTTTACTTTATTTATTAGTGCTAATTTAGCGCCTTCATATAAAGGTACTTTGTTTAATCTAAGTTCTAGGCCATTTAAATTTTTATCTCTTAATAATAAATTATTAGCATGTATTGCTAAACCGAAACCTGAAATATCTGTTACATATTTTACTTTATATTTTCTTAAAGTTAAAAAAGTTTCAAAACTTGAATTGACCATTTCTTTTATAACATCTTCTGCATAAATTCCTCTGATTAACCTTTGTTCTATTGCTGAAAATACTAAGGCTGAACCAATTTTCCCTGTCATATAAAGGTTTGCTTTTTTTAATATATTATCTTTTGATATATTTGTATTTTTACCTACTATTGAGAAACCAATGTAAATTTGATCGTCATTAATATTAAATGAATGTCCTCCTGTAATTTTGCAATCTGCCTGTTGCATTACAAGGTTAGCCCCTTCTTTTAAAAGTTTTAGGTCTCTTTTATTAATTTCATTTAATCCTGGAGGCAAACTTACTATCATTTGTGCAGATAAAGGAAAAGCTTTTGCTGCGAAAATATCATTTAATGCATGTTTGGCAGATATCCTACCTAAATTAAATGGATCAGTTATAATGGATGATATTACATCTGTTGTTTGATATAAATTATTTGATTTAGGAATCTTGTCAGCATCAAGAGCTCCTTTTTTTATATTCTCTGAAAATATATCCTCTAATACGTTATGTGTAATTTTATTTCCACAACCTTTACACTGCATTTTATAAGCATAAGGTTCAGTATTATTATTAATTTCTATAATAGACATTTTTTTAATAGAGTATTTTTTAATAAATCTTTTATCTATAAATTTCTTTATTTTCCATAAATATTTTGACTTGCAAGAAAATATTGATTTTATTGCTAATGCTTTTCCCCCAGAAAGTCCAATTATTGATAAATAAGTTCTTTGAGGAATAAAGTTTATTAAATTTTTATTTAAGATTGCTCTCCTTATATTTTTTTCTAATATTTTTCCTTGCTTTACTGCAAATACACCAGCTTTTGGGGTTTTATTTTTAATTATTTCTGCAATGTCTCCAGTTGCAAAGATATTATCTTTACCCTGTATTAATAATTTTTTATTTATAATAATATTACCATTTTTTGTAAGTGGTAAATTAGATTTCTTTAATAGTTCTAAAGGCCCAGCGTTTGTTGCTAAAACAGGAAAGGTGCATTTAATTTTACT
>MDTB01171603.1_pt1 | contig 12883 bp, 11 predicted proteins | sample 811161 | NCBI WGS metagenome assembly MDTB01 (sample SAMN05326650, study PRJNA326480) | marine metagenome | isolation source: seawater | place: Mediterranean Sea | collected 2009 | reverse complement strand
GTCCTCCGGCCACTTGATAGGGACAATCACTCCCCCACATTAAGCGCTCGGGCCCGAACGCTTTATACACTCGCTCTATCAAAAAAGAGAGGTCTTTATAAGGGCTCGATTTCTGTCCTAAAGCATAGAAAGCCGAGACTTTTACGTAGGTATTTGGATAATCAGCCAACGAACACAACTGTTCTATATGCTCTTGTTCAATATTTCCTCGGTTACCGATTCGACAGAGATGGTCGACAACTATCGTCGTCTTCGGGAACCTCTCACACATCCCTTTTAACGCAGGTAAATATTCAATATCAATGAGCGGGCATAAGGCCACTTGTTGATCTTCAGCACAACGAAACATGCGTTCATAGCCAGAACTTTTTAACCATCCTCTACACACATCCAGCGGATATATCCTAAAACCACGCACCCCTTCATTAATTAGTTTACACATCGCCAGATCAGGTCGTTTTGAATTCGAATCCACGATCCCGATTCCCGAAAAAGTGCCTTCATATTCCTTCATTACATCCAGCATATACGAGTTATCGTATCCATAATAACTCATTTGAACCAAAACAATACCCGTAATTCCGTAGGGTTCTGCATGTTTCAGAATGTCGCCAGGAAGAAACGTTAGGGGTCTAACATCTGCTTCACTATAATTTCTACTTAAGGGGTAACTTGCGGTATCTTTAGTCCAAACATGAACGTGCGCATCAACAAAATTCATTAAAAAGTTCTTGCAAAATAGATTACGAAAAATGTTATCGGCGTATACATATCAATTTCTGATCGTTTCGACCGAAATGCGCTTACCTGTTTTGTGAGATTCAAACGCTGCGTCGACCACAGCCTGAACACGATATCCTGTGATCCCATCGCAAATGGGCTTCTTTCCCGCGTTAGCTGACATGACAAAATCATCAATCATTGGTAAATCAAAATATGGAGCAGTCAAAGGATCGACGTAAACCTGTTCTACTCCACTTTCATCTTCGAATTTTATGGTTGACTGCCCAAATTCAAGAGCATCTATCATTATTCTACCTTCCGTCCCATCCACTTGAACCATGTCTCGACGTGGGCGAGAGCACAATAATGTTGAATGAAGGCCGACAATACCATTCGTGAATTGTAAAACGACGACATCAGTATCATCAACAGGCCAGTCATGCTCAACCGTTTCAACCAAAGCACTTACAGTCATGGGCTCCGCATCGGCCAAATTAATCAAGACCTCTAAACGGTGAACCGCCATCTCCATCATCGCTCCGCCAATTCCTTTAGAAACGCGCCACTCACCAGGCGAGATATTAGACCATCCACTGTAATGAGTACGCACTCCAACAACCCTTCCAATTTTTCCTTCGGCAATAAGAGCCTGTGCCTTGATAATTTGTGGAAAAAGACGACGTCGATAAGCAACGCCAAGCGTAACATCGTTTGCTTCACACGCACTGATCATTCTTTTACATTCTATCCGATCATGTGCCATAGGTTTTTCACATAATACGTGGAGACCCGCTTCAGCCGCCTTCAAAGTATACTCATAATGATAGTCAGTTGGCGTTGAAATAATTACAGCATCTAATTCTTTGTCGCTCAGTAGTTCATCCGCTGATCCATAAGCCCTACATCCACCGAATCGATCCGCGAAAGAACGTGCTTTTTCATAATCTCGACGACAAACTGCCTCCAATTCTGCTTTGTCTGACTTCATAAGACTAGGGGCAAACGAATTTTCGGCAATATCGCCACAACCAATTATCCCAAATTTCATTTTTTGCAATCCGACCTCATAAAAAGTCCTATAGTTATACTGGGTTAATTTCGGGCCATTCTAGTTCAAAACCATCATCCAGCATTTGATTCTGCAAATCCCGTAGCAACTCATTTTTTTCGCATATCTGCCGAGGCGAATAATTCCCATCAAGACAAAACGAGGCTATGAATCCCGCTGCTTCGCCAATATTCCACTCCACCGGATGAAGACGATAACAACCATTCGTGATATGAGTCGTACCAATATTTTTACAAGCAGGCAAAATATTCTTAACTCGTTCAGGAACAAGAGCCGACAAAGGAATTTGAAAGGGAAGAGACGCAACATCGATGTAATTATCACGACCGGTACTGGGATGTAAATCAATTCGATAACAACCTAAACCAACACTATCATCAAATGCTTGGGCTTGATTTGATCCACGAGCCTCGAGTCCAACGTGTTCCTCGGTAACTGTTGAGAGTGCCCGTATTCGTCGAGATTCACGAATGTAAGGAGCTTTAGCAAAACCACTTTTCGTACCTAACACATCAGGACAAAGATACAGGCCCGGAAAACCAACTCCTCCATCAGGCCGAGGAGCCTCCGTTTGCATCCAGTAAAACAAGCTCATAGACATTTCTCTTGCCTTCTTGAGGTGATCACAGACCTCTTCTTGACTTGCATCAATAATGCTACCTTCGATGTAATCGTTTTGAGGCCAATTCACTAAAACTATTTCATTTGGTTCACAACCTTCTGCGTATCCCGAACGTTCGACAAGACGCCGATAACGCCAAAACGAACCTTCACCATTTGCGGGGTCAAAACTCGCCGTGGTCGGTTCAAGTGAAATAGGGTTGGAATACGTCCAATCAAACATTTTACCAGGCCACGCCGGAGTTAAATTAGGGTCGTATGTTTTCCAATCGTCATAATTTTCTGGGCGATCAATAGTATGATCAACTTTGGGATCGTAACCCATCGCAAAACACCAAGTAAGTGCCTGTACATTATTTTCGTCGGCAACGGAAGCAGCATGCATCTCTCCAGTTTGACTTTGAGATTCGGCTCCCGTGACATATTCAACACCCGCCAATTTAATCCCGTCGCCTAATTCAGTCGCATCAAGAAAATAATCAGCAAAAATGACCTCTTCATTTCCACTAAAAACATTTGAAACTATCGCGCTCCTAGCTTCGTCACCATCCATTTCAATCGACATAAGACGTGTTGCCAAGCGAACATCCAACAACCCGACGGATACAGCGTAAGACATCATGCTCTCCAAAACGGAGCTATATACTCTCGGCTCAGCACACAGACGCGAAACACTTCCTCCTCCGGGATTAAATCTACTATCCATCATAGCGTGTGTGTTGAGAGGATAAAAGGCTTGGTAATATGCTCTTACTCGTCGGCGAAATTCTCTATATCTGGCCGTGCATCCAAACGATTCAATCCATGGGTGTTCATCAGGAGGAACTCCCTGGGCAGTTAACTGTCCACCAAGCCAATCGGTTTCTTCGACGATTATTACTTTTTTCCCTCGGGCCGTGGCAGCTAAGGCAGCAGCAACAGCACCCGTTCCACCTCCAAGAATTGCAATGTCAACCTTTGTTACTAACAATTAAGTGACCCCTTGACCGAGTCAGATTCGAATAGAAAAAACATTCCAGCCTACTTTTTAGACACTATAATTGAATCTTAAAATATGCCCCAAAACGATTTACCGTGACATTGTAATCTGAAAAAACAATACTTCGTCGATAATCTACACCAATATCGAAACGGTTACCCAATATTACTGCAGCACTAATTCCAGGGACAATAGAAAATTCCGTATCCCAATTATCCCTTTTGATTGTTTCGCTACCCAAAGAAAACCCTAATTTAACATCTGGGATTCCATCGACGGGGATTTCACGAGTTACCCCAAAACCAAAAAAATCGGTGTTTTGCTGATCAATTTGGCTATAGACGGCATTAAAATTGAAAGAATCTAACCTGTAACCAACCTTTAGATCATAATAGAGATCAGTGATTTCACTTTTTAACGGGGATTTATCTTCCGATTTAACGCTGGCCGAACCAAAAGAAACCTGAATATACCAAGGGTTTTTTTTGCCACCAAACGAATACCCACCGCGCCCAAATTCACTTTCTTCAGGACCATCCGTGCGACCCGGTTCCTGTGCGTAATTAGAAGCACAAAAAACAATGGTGAAAACAAGAATAAGATTGAACATCATATTTATAAAGCTCCTAAAAACCTACACTGCGTTTTTTGAAATGTTTAGAAATCTCTTTATGATCTGTCCAAATAATCTCTGAAGTGGCAATATCCGTCAGTTCGAAAGTTGCTTTGTAGTAAATAACCTTTTCTCTTCCCACTTCCTGAATTGTTGAAGTGATCACGCCACCCATTAGGTAACGCGCGCCCCGTTGATTTCCTGGCCCCTGCGCTTCATCAGCTAACACATAACCGGAACCCTGGTAATCGTATTCTTCAGCGATTTCCTTCCTAGCCTTCTTATCTAAAAAGGTGCATTTACCGCTTCGAATTAGGGAGGTCTTCACATGGTCGTATAAAGATTCTAAATCAATATGTTCGGCAGTACGATTTCTTGGCATCTCAAGGATAACCACGGGTTTCTCTATTTTACGTTGGTCGACCCATGTGCTTAACGAGCCAACCATTTTTTTTGCGATTAACTGCATGTCATTCTGATTCCACTTATCGTCGAGCATAGAGATTTCATTCGGATCACTATACTCACCGCGCGTGAAAGCCATCGGACCTCCGCACGCAGAAAACACCAACAAGCCATAAGCGGCGACACCTAAAAAAGAAAGTTGCATAGCCCTCTCCTCATTTTTAAAAAAAATTGCGCAGACGCGCGTTAGTTCCATTCACAGTCGAAATAAGCTCCCTTCCAATGCCACCGATCAAACAAAACAGGATCTTGACTGTATCGAATCTTCAAATTACAAGAAGCCAGAGATGAACTCACTGGATATTCGAAAGAAAAAGATTCAATATTTTCCTCCACAGATATATCTTTAGAAGAATAAATATCAGGACGCATAGAAGTAAATACGAGCGCTTTCCGAGAACCGTATGTCTTAAGCGGTATTTCTGTCGAAAAAGAAACTCTTCTTGTTTTTCTCGACAATAAAGGATTGCCACTATCGGTAAAAGTATCTATCTGCCATTCACCGGTTAAAATTTCTGCTATATTACCCAAAAAGACCCTTTCTCTTTTCCCATCTGGAATAATCAGATAGAAATAATTCTCACGGTGACTTGCCCCAAAGGTATTTCGACCACCATTACCAAAAAAATCAATGTCTATTTTAAAATTAAGACTTTTATTGGGAGGTAACGAATGAAGGGATACAGCAGCTAATACGTCTTCAGAAACCCCTTTCTCTTTTAGCTTTATAAGTGATTTCACAGAAGCGTCACAGGCACAACGACGCTCCTCTAACATTTTGATTATGGTAGCGTCTTTGAATTCCTTTGAACTCAGCGATTTTATATCTTCCAAACCAAGCGGTAATTGTTGAGATCTTTGGTAAACATCAGGTAAGTCTCTTCCGTCCCATTCGATTATATTAACTGCTTTATTCAACAACTCAGCAGCCTCGATTTTATTCTCGAGTGGCTGTGCACAAGTTTCACCTACTGCTACCAGCATAATAAGAAATTTGATCCCTGTTTTTTTATACATTCTATTGACCTCGCTTACAAAAACACCCGAAGGTTTATAAAGGACCTACCATCTTTCGGTAACTGACCCGTTGAAAACTCTTTAACTTTTAAAATACGTCCACTTAAATCTAATAATTCGACTTTTAACTCAGAAGATTGCGAAACACCGGGTAAACGAACAACATGAATTTGCCTCGGTAGAGATAACCAGTTTCGGGTATCAGCCGATTCTGTAGTACTCCCGAAAATATTAAATAACCAACCAAACAAAGCTCCTACTCCCCTACGAACATCTTCATTTTTGTCCTTATCATCGCCTGAGTCAGCTATCGCATTTTCTATAGCTTTGGATGCCATGTATTTCGAAATGTTGCGCGCAATCGTTTTCAGCAAAATGTGGTCATACTTCTCAACTAATGCCTTTCTCGCGATAGCTTCTAAATCTTCCACTATTACTCCGTTGTAACTTTGCTGATTATTGCTAACACGCACAGAAAACGTTGGTGACGTACGATCTTGGTATTCCGGTAATGCAACACGCAGCCAGTAGTCAATAGAAGACCTGTGATATGCGCGGGGATATCTGTATCTCGATCTTGCTCGATCAGAGACTGTCCAAATAGGTAAACGTCTATCTTCCTTATAAATCGGCAATTCAAATTCTATCTGTTGTTTTCTTGGGACAAATCCGACCTCAACAAATACAACAAGTTCATCAAAAGCAGGGCTCGTAATTTCTTTCTCATCAACCGAATAACGATTCTCATAATCAATAACATGATCTTGATAGCCTAAACGTTCAGCCAAACGAACCAAGTCGAGAACTAACATTCGTGGCATCTTCGTGTTAAAAACGTTTGCATAAGCATTATAACCTTTTTCAGCGAGGCGGTATGAAACATATGCGTCGTTCAAATCCCCTTCAGCCTCAAAAAACATTCCCGTCATATATTGTAAGAATGCATCGTTCCTGTAGCTTAGATCGTATTCACTATCATGCGAATATTTGGCCAACTTTAAGTTTGCTTTTCTACATTCTACGAGCACCGATTGCCTATCCCCTAACCTCTCATAGTTCATAGCACGATAGTAATGAATCATAACCCGTTCAAATTCCTCACCACGATATGCTATTATTGCATCGTTTGTTAGCAATGAGGCAATAGACCTGGACAATGATTTTGTATAGAGACGATCAATGGTTTTTTCAGCACGGTCGAATTCCTGATTAGACTTTCGGTATTGTCCCTTGTAATGAAGAATGAGACCGCGTTCCAAAGAATAAAGTAGTTTGTTTGTAAGACCGTCAGGCTTTTCGACTTTTGCCAGGGCACCATCATAATCCTCTTGTGCTAACCGATTTAGCGATGGAGACAAATAACTCGAATAAGATGCAGCACAACCATTAAAATACAACACCGCTACACAGCATAAAACTATCAGCACTACGCTCCCCCTGCACGCATAGGCGTAAAAGGATATATATCGTTTAAATCAGACGCCACAAACATCGTTTTGGTTCCTTAGACTTTTCTGTTTTTGATATACTGATTTTGATTAAATTATTTACCGGTAATTTTTCAACAAAACTTGGAAAACATCCCATGGAAAAATTGCCCTATGCTATTTTCGATCTTAAAATAGAAAACTAACTTATTAAGCATAGCTATTGGATAGATATGAGAAAACCTAACGTGGTCGTAGTTGGCTTCGGATTTGCTGGTCGATGTTTTCACGCTTACCTCGTAAACATAACCCAAGAATTAAATTTATACGGGATTGTGACCAGCCGAAATGAGGGACGAGAGGCCGCAAAAACAAACTACCAAAATCTTAAAATATACGATCATTACGACGGTGTGCTAACAGATCCAGATGTCGATCTCATTATACTCGCAACGCCAAATGACCTACACGCAGCCCAGGCCATCAGAGCAATGGAAAGCGGCAAACACGTAGTCACCGACAAACCAATGTGTCTATCTTTGGCAGAAGCCGATGCGATGATAGAAGCAAGCTCGAGATACGATAGACTGTTAAGTGTGTTTCAAAACAGACGTTGGGACAGCGATTTTTTAACAATCAAACAAGCGATTTCGTCCAACCTACTAGGAAAACCATACATCCTGGAACTGTTCTGGGGCCAATATGGTGAGCCAAGCGGCTGGCGTAGCCAGACTTCTCACGGCGGAGGAAAATTCTTCGATCTAGGCGCACACTTAATAGATCAAACTTTACAACTTGTAGACTCTCGACCTTCGCATTTACATGCATGTTTTCATTCGCCAGACGCATGGAACGTGGATGTTGAAGCACACGCGACGGCAACAATAATATTCTCAAATGGCGTTGAAGCTCGCGTCGAAACTTCCTCTCTAGCTAAATCCTATAAACCACGCTGGCGAGTTTTTGGAACATTGGGAACATTGACGAAAGAGGGTATCGACCCGCAGGAACAAGCCATGATCGCAGGCAATATTGACGCAGCAAAAGAAAACCCCCAACACCGCGCAGTTGTCCACATTACTTCAGATACACAATCTGAAGTAATTTTAGATACTGTCCCGGGTAGATGGCGTTCGTTTTATGAAAATATTGCTCACGCTATTGAAAACCGAGATGAATTAGCCGTCACACCAGAGAGTTGTAGACAAACGATAGCAATAATTGAAGCAGCTCGAAAATCGGCCGATACTGGCAAAACTATCAAACTAACATGAAACTAAAACCAGGTAATTACGGCAAAGAAACATCTTTTCAAGTACGAAATTTTGATATAGACATGGTCGCAGATGATTATAACAAAATCGAAAAACACCCACTTTATTTGATTTTAGATAACCTCCGAAGCGCATTTAATGTAGGATCGATTTTTAGATGTGCTGATGCAGCAAGGTTAGCCGGTATATATACTTGCGGTTACACTGCTCACCCACCCCACAAAAAACTCGATAAAACCGCCTTAGGAACGCTTGAGTTTGTGCCAACCAAACATTTTGATACCACTGAAGAGGCCTTAGCTCATGTATTGTCAAAAGGAATCACTGTTTGGGCATTAGAGACCACTTCCCACAGCGTTGATTATACAAAAGTGAATTATCCAAAACCGCTCGCAATAGTGTTAGGGAACGAAGCTTTAGGCATTGAACGGAAAATACTGGAAAAATGTCAAAAATTACTTCAAATTCCAATGCATGGTTACAAAAATTCGCTTAACGTTGCTAACGCAGCGTCAATTGCCACATTTGAAGTATTGAGACAATGGGCCGTCGACAACAAAATAAACATCCCCACAGGTTCCTAAAAACCTTTTTTAAAAAATATGGATTTTAGATTATTACTATCAAAAACTAACTATCCACAAGTAAACGGCTTAATACTCAAACGGTTGTTCTAAAAAACGTTGTGCTTTACTATGCGAGTCGGAATAGGATGGTAAGTCTAGAACGCGTCTGTAAAACCCAATCGCCTCTTCTCTCTGAGACAAACGATCGGCAATCATCCCCAGATTTAAATTTGCGAGGGAGGCAAACGCTAAGTCTCTTTTTCGAAGCGGAACCGACAATAAATTTTCAAGAGCCAAAAAATGATCCCGAGCAGATCCCCAATTTTTTCTAAAATAAGCCAATCGACCAAGATAGTAATGAGACTCGATCTCACCATGAATATGATATCCTGGATCTCCGGCACGTACACATTTGATATAATCAGAATATAACCGGCTACCGCGTTCCCATTGTCCGACTTCAACCAAATTCCTTGCCAGGTAACGATGGTAGAGAGCATTATCTGAATATCTTCTATATAGCGACTCTAAATAAGGTAAAGAAGAATTAAAATCATCTTCAAAAACTCGATAAATTTGGGCTAAAAAATATGCCGCCTCTGCCTTTGCATAGCGCCCTTCGTGAGCAGCTATTCTAAGCTGCTCCAACCCCAGCTCTCGATCACCGTCAGGCAAAAAAAACATAATCGGACGTAATATTTTGTGCCGTTTAGGCATAACGTCCGCAAAATAATTGTAAAGGCCTTGACCAAACAAAATATCCTTGTTTGTAACCTCCATTTCTCGACTCTTATTAAGGAGAGGTAAAGCTCGTAAACCATCCCGAGCAGCTCCCAGATAATCTCCGCGATCTCCCCGAAGCCTCCCCCGAAAACCTAGCGCACCACCTTTAAACAAGACAGAATCAAAATCAAAAGGGTCATTTTTTAATCGTGCATTGCAGACCTCTATACAACGTTCCAACAAAACATAGAAATTTTCGTCATGAGACTCATCCTCTAAATCAATTAAGACCCGCCACCATGCTACCATGGCTCTAAAAAAATAACCTAGCGGATTCTCAGGATCTGACTCAATGATTTCTAGGAAATGATTATCAGCAGACTGGAAATGCAGACCATAAATCAAATCTATTCCTTCTTGAATCCGTGAATCGAAACCACGCAATGAATAACTTTCAGACTTAACATCAGTCGGCCCCAATAAAAAGAATGCCAACAGAGTATAAATTGATGATCTTAGTTGTGACCGATTTATACTGATGCAAAAACATAGACACGTTCGTGTTCCAAACATTAACATTGACTCATCTTCAGACATATTGTTTAAACTAACTTAAAAAGGACCATCTAATGAATTCATTTGATGTTGCAGTCATCGGCGGTGGTTCAGCGGGTTACGCTGCCGCCCGAACTGCATATGAAGCCGGTGCTCGAGTTGCAATTATTGATCAGGGTCCCTTAGGTGGACTTTGTATTCTTCGTGGCTGTATGCCTAGCAAAACAATTCTACGTAGCGCAGAAATCCTGTCTTACATGCGTCGTGCCAAAGAATTTGGTCTGTTAAATGTGGTCCCGCAAGCCGATCTAAATGCAATTATGATTCGAAAAGATAATCTTATCAAGGAGTTTGCAGAGTATCGCATACAACAATTAAGAGATGCTCGCTTCACCCTATTTGAATCTACCGCTTCTTTCGTCTCATCAACCGAGCTAAGAGTAGGCGATGCGAATCTCACTACTTCCCAAACTATTATTGCAACTGGGTCGAGTATACACTCTGTAAACATACCGGGACTTGAAACAGCAGGATACATAACAAGCGACGAGGCACTCGAACTACGTATAGCTCCCAAATCTATGTTAGTTTTTGGTGGAGGCCCCACCGCTCTCGAATTAGCACAATTTTATTGTCGTATCGGAACCAATGTTACTCTAATACAACGTAGCGAACACGTTCTCTCTTCGGGAGACAAAGACATAGCTTTGCCGCTAGAAAGACAATTACGCTCCGAAGGGATGGAGATATTTACCGGCTGCCGAATCGAAAAAATTGAGATAGAAGAAAAAATGCGTGTCGCGCATTTCAAACAAAATGATCTATCAAGAAAATCATCGGCTGAGGTGATTCTTCTCGCCCTTGGACGTCGACCTAACATCGATCAACTTGGTTTAGAAAATGCGGGAGTAAAAATTGAAAGTGGAAAAATTACTGTTGACTCCGAAATGCGTACTAACCAACGAAATATTTTTGCTGTAGGTGATGTTAATGGACTCCACGAGGTCGTACATGAAGCCGTTAAACAGGGTGAAATTGCTGGCTACAATGCGACGCAAAAGAGAAAAAATGTACGAAGTATCGAAAATGATTTACCTATGCAGATAACATTTACAAATCCACAAGTAGCAAGCGTAGGACTAAGCGAAAAAGATTGCTTAGCCAGACATATACCTTACTTACGTGCTATGTATCCTTTCAATGATCACGGAAAGTCCATGTGTTTAGGAGAAACAAACGGGCACGTGAAACTGATATGTTGCAAGAATACTCTACGGATAATAGGAGCTCATATAGTGGGCCCGGAAGCCAGTGAAATCATTCATGAACTCGGCGCCATTATGTATTTTCAAGGTACCGCATTCGATATTTTGAAAATTCCGCACTACCACCCTACTTTAGCCGAAATCCTAACCTATCCCGCTGAAGAGGTCATCGAGCAATTTAACAGCTAATTATAATCACAACCGTTTCAGAAAAAGAAGGTATCCAGCTTGCTCTAATCGTAATACTCTTGCCCCAAGTGAGTAATCAATTCCTCTCCCATCATAAAGCGAAGAGTATTCTTCAACTTCATCAATTGGATAAAAATATCATGCTCAGGATATAGTTCAGGGGCTGCCTGTGGGCTTTTAAAGTAAAAAGACAACCATTCTTGAATTCCGCTCATTCCAGCACGATGAGCCAAATCAGCAAAAAGCACCAAATCTAGTACCAAAGGAGCGGCCAAGATGCTATCGCGACACAAAAAATCAACTTTTATTTGCATAGGATAACCAAGCCAACCAAAAATATCGATGTTATCCCAACCTTCTTTCTCGTCGCCACGCGGTGGGTAATAATTTATCCGTACTTTGTGATAAATATCTCCGTAAAGCTCCTTATAAAGTTCGGGTTGCAGTATGTATTCCAAAACATCTAGCTTACTCACCTCTTTTGTCTTAAAAGAATGCGGATCATCGAGCACTTCTCCATCCCGATTACCAAGAATGTTAGTCGAGAACCACCCCCTAACTCCCAACATTCTAGATTTCAAGCCAGGCGCTAATATAGTCTTCATTAACGTTTGACCAGTTTTAAAATCTTTACCACCTATCGGAAGACCCTTTTCTTTAGCTAACTGCACCATAGCCGGAACATCAACCGTCAAATTAGGCGCACCATTTAGGAACGGAACGCCTTCTTTTAACGATGCATATGCATAAATCATACTGGGTGCAATGGAGCGATGATTTTCTTTTATGGCTTTCTCTAAACGCTCTAAATCTGTATGTATATCGTCAGGTTCGAGGTAAATTTCTGTGCTACCGCACCAAATCATAACTAACCTGTCGACATTATTCTCTTGTTTAAATCGTTGAATATCTTCCCTAACTTCAAGAACCATACTCCATTTATCTTTACCCGACTTTACATGCGAACCTTCCAGTCTACGCACATAATCTCGATCAAAAACAGCCTTCATCGGCTTAACTGCACGAAGACGGTCTTCTACACCGTCCAGAATACCCTTTTCCAAAACACCAGCATGCGTAGCTGCCTCAAAAGCATCGTCCGGAAAAACATCCCAACCCCCAAATACCAAATCGTCCAGTTGAGCCAACGGAACAAATTCGTTTATTAGTGGAGATTTAGCCTCTGTTCGCTTACCCAATCTTATGGTTCCCATCTGAGTCAGTGAACCAATAGGTGAACCTAACCCTGCTTTTATTGCCTCAACTCCCGCTATAACCGTGGTAGCCACAGCTCCCATGCCCGGCATCAAAATTCCCAACTTGCCTTTAGGTGCAGAAATATTACTGGATTCGTTCATTGTTTAGTTTGCTCCTGTACAAAGTTTGTTGTTACCTAT
>MDTB01241053.1_pt1 | contig 12884 bp, 8 predicted proteins | sample 811161 | NCBI WGS metagenome assembly MDTB01 (sample SAMN05326650, study PRJNA326480) | marine metagenome | isolation source: seawater | place: Mediterranean Sea | collected 2009 | reverse complement strand
TAATTCTGAGTTTTTTTACATCAAACATAAAAAAATTTAATACATTCACCTCTTCATTATCGGTTCCTGTGTTTACAAATGCAAGAGTCTTCTTGTCATTTTTTAATTCATATCCACTCTTATAGATGCTAGGTGGTTGATGATTTAGTTTATTTTTAAGATTACGAAAATTATCTGTGAATCTATCTTCTTCCTCAAGTTGCTGTGCTGGTTTGTTAGTGTATCCCCCCCACCAGTGCCTGTAGATAGTAAGTGAATCTAAACGTTTTCTTTGAGAATGAACTTTAAGTCGAAACCTTACGTCTTTGTATTGCTCGGTTCTATCCATATCAAATACATTAGGCCATTTATCTCCCCATATTGACTCGGTATCCCCAAGGCACAAACAGAAAACAATAGCTTCCAAAGCTTTTTCTGTTAGCATTCTGTAATTATTATCAAAATTCTCGTCTTTTATACAAAGTTTGAGGACTTGTCTAATTGTTTTTGTCTTCTTCTCCAGACCACGAAAATATTTTTCAATCTTTTCTGGTAGAGGATTTTTATTTGTACCAATTGTTTTATAACCTTTAGGAGTACCAAACTTCAATTTTCCAATTACAAATTCTTCTGAAGTATAGATATGCTTTTTAAAATCATCTGGTGAAAAATGCTGCGATTTTCGTTTACCAGAATAATCAAAAAGCCTAAATTTGTAAGTACCACAAGGTGTACTTGGTTTTTTTGTTTTTCGAACGGTTATACAGCGCATGTGTTTTGTTTTTATATTGTTAGCGTCACGTAGAGGAAAATAGGTTGTATCAATTTTTCCATCTCCATTCAATCCTCGCGGATATTGGATGATTTTAGTTTCACCTTCCATATTCTCTAAAGCAAATGTCATTCGTACAGCATAGTAAACAGGCCCTTTACTATGTGGCGGTAATATGAACATATAACCATTCTCTGATGATTCAAACTCATTCAATTTAGATGGCATACGGGTTAAATGAAATTTCTTGGCATTCAAAAAATGTAAATCAACATCTGACTTGCTGTTGTCCATCTTATCTTTGAAAAGTTCATATGAATGGAAGCAGTAGTCCTCGTCATCATCTTCAGCATCATCTTTAACGCGTAGCTGTTCTACGTGGAAAAAAGCTTCTTTATGATTGTTAAGGACACCATAAGCTGTCCTTAACAATACGTGTCGTTTTTCCTCTTTGTCATTATGTATCTTTAACAATACTTGCCCATAATTAGCAAATTGAGGGTGGGTGACAGCACACATCACATTCCCTCCACTGATTTCACAGTGGAAATCTACCGTGTGACCATTGTTGTGATCTAAACTCTCATTCGTACGAAGCATCATACAACTCATCTATTGCAATAGCTATTGAATGAAACGCTTAAGCAAAGAAAACGATATAAAATAAATATAATATAATATTGTACGGTAATCGGTGTAAATTCTTACTAGTAGTTGTTTTATTATTCCATACAATATTTACATGAACACTGTGGTCTTCTTCGTGTATATTATTATATATGTTAGACGCACATATTAAAAAATAAATTTTAAATATTTAAAATTTTGTAACACGTGTTAGAAAATTTGTAACTTGTTAGTGATGCTGTGTCCATACTAATATTTAAAAACTAAAACTAAATTAGAAAAATTAAAATTCAAATCTTGGTTTCTATTTATTAGGACAACATAGCATCATAAAACTAAACATTACCATAAGACAGCACTACAAAAAATTAACGATGATTTTTTTTGTTCTTTAATGCTATTTGTATGGTAACTATGACAGCACTCTATTTTTTATTTAAAATTTTAAATTTTAAATTTTAAATTTTAAATTTTGATTTTAAATTTAAAAAATAGATGCTTTTTTAAAAATATATATCTTATATTATATATATCATGTAGAACACCAGATTCATCATATACAAAAATGAAATAAAAAACAACCTATACGAAAACAAAAGCAAAATAAGAATAAACAAACGTATTATTTAATCAATCAAACAAACACAAAATATAACAACTATGACAACTTTAGTGAGTAATCCAAATATTTCTTCACCAACAACAGCGACATCGACTTTTACATCCACGTTTACACCTGCGGCACCGAAAAAAACTAAAGCAAAAGAAAACAACAGTGATCAACGAGAGTGGCTTCGAATGCGAAACACACCCAATGGTGACGATAGATCAAAATCTCCTACAGTTACAGAAGAATGGGCAAATTTGTTATTGGAAACACCAGAACAAAAAGTACAACATCGTGAACGAAACTATTATGGAACGAAGGAAGAGTTGCTTAATGAACTTAGCGATGTGAAGCGCAAATTAGGCTTCACGCCATTATATCCAAAATCACCATGGACATCAAATGATTTCGCTGCTAAACATCCAAATAGTATGCAAGACCAGAGGCAAAACACTCTCTTGAACATGAATAGAAAATATTCAACCATTCGTAAATTAACTAATTAGCTATAATGGGGTTAATACCGTCATGTCTTGAAAGAGATAGTGAAAAAAATAACGAAGAGATAAAACCAATGAATAAGTTACGTTTTAATGGGAAAGAAACAGTATACACGAAGAGGAAGAAGCGAAAAAAAAGAAGATTCTGCCACAGTTGCCACAAACAATTTCATTCTTGTAAAAAAAACACCCAAGATGATAAATTTGGAAGAGTATCGATCTTGGCAAATTCGTGTGTATTAAAAGATACGTATTTTAAAGGTAAATTAAATTCAAACAAATAATATTGTATTTTTTTATATTTTTAAAATAACATATTACTAATTCGAAAATATTTCTACGAAAAATAAACAATACAAACAACGCCCCTCAACATTAAGTGATCCTTTATCTTTTATTATTACCATCAATACTTCCAAGTATTTATTTTTTCGTACTCGTGGCCTCTACTCAATTGATTGTTTGTGGCTGCACATTAATTGGTTATATGTTTGTTTATTTTTGTAATAACATACAGATACGTCACCCATATTAAAACGACCCCCATCCATCCCATTGTCGCTTAATAAATCAACCATTTGAAGAATCTTCTTTGTTGCCAGAGGGGTACAGCCGATTCGCAATCCATATCCCTTACTGTTGATTTTTGCAGCTAAGGCTGACGCATTTACACTACGTATTTCGTCTGGATTACGTATGGTTTGATGTATTGGTTGCCCATCCATTGAACCAACAACTCGTGTTTGAGGTACTGGAGTATTGTTCGTTTTCGGAGGAATGTTTGCAGCATTTTTTCTTGCACGTTCATCAACAGGTTGTACATTAAAAGATACTTTTTTCTTTTTGTTCGCAACGCGAGGGGTAGCACGTTTTTTTGGCTTGGTCTTTCCATTTTTGTAATATTTCGCTTGTAAAGCTTGATCTAAATCATCCCATGGTATCCAACCGAAACTGAGGCGTTGACCTTCACCGTTACTAACAGTGACATCAGTGCCGTCATCGTTCAACCATTGTACGCGAAAATACTTTCCTTCATGGCTTCTACGTTTTGGGTTTGTAGAAAGAAATCTATAATTCCATTTTTTTTCTTTGCTTGCAGTGGTTGCTTTAACCATTTTTGTATTTTTTGCTTTTACTTTTGCTTTCGTTTTTGTTTTTGTTTTTGTTTTTCGTTTTTGTTTTTGTTTTTGTTTTCTATATTGTTGTCTCGTTGTTCTATGCCTCTCTATATAGATTTATATTACCGTGATACGTATCTATTATTTTTATTTTGTATGGTAATTCATTTTCCCCCAAAGTAATTTTCATTTGATCCTCCAATGCTATTTACCTTGTAAAAACAAAAATAAAATAAACGGTGTTTTTTTTAATTCGATAACGCTATTGTTATACTAATTATGACATCAATTTAAATATTTAAATATTTAAATATCCCAATGCTATCCAATGCTAATAATTCTATGGCCAATACTTCAAATTTTTAGTTCTATAATACTGACGCTACGCTATAATACTAAAGCTAATAATAAAAATATAAATAGTAATAAAAATGAATAAACCACATATACATAAAGGAGTACACGTCTTTGATCATCATTATAAAAACATATATGCTTTCAACATTATATCAAATTGAACCGGAACTTATTATTGGAGTTATTATATTATTTTAAAACAGGCTTCGTAAACAATTTGGTTTCGTTTTTATTAAAATAAAAATCGGAGACAACAATGATGATGCCCATACCCATGGAGAAAGACGTGGAAGGTCAGGAAAGGTCGGCAAAAAAACAAAAAGTAAACGATAACAAAGTCAGTTACCAACCTCAGCGAGAAAATAAAACAACATCTAGAACTGATAGAATGGAAGTTGAAACTCGGGATTCAAAGTATTTGAACCACGAAGAAGATCTGGTAACATTTGTTTATACAATTAAAGACTGTGTAAACGGTAACATAGTTGACCGCGCTAGCGATCAGGGTAGTCGTACACTTACAGAAATTATCACAAAATGGAAGGTAAACGATGCATATTGGGAACACCCATTGTTTGGGTGCTTAACTAAAGATGCTTTCAATTATTTACTCGTCGCAACCGGTTTATGTCGTTTGGAGAGCTATACATTTAAGCTGTATAACGAGATTCAACTTAATCCTTTATCTTCGTTTGTTGTTCCTGAAAATGTTACCTCTGTACATCACAAAGATGATGGTGGAATGGTAATAAACTATGTCGAGCCATTTTGCCAGAATTGGTACAACCCCGGAGCTAATACGCATAAATCTGTTTATGTTTCAGCAACAGAAAGACGTAAAGCAAATTTTTATGGGCACTTTGTAACTTGGAAAATGCATTCTTTGGTTACGGATGCAACTGAAAAAATCGTCGATTTTATTCACAACAATGTATTTGTGCTTGATTTGGAAACCAATTCCGATACTCAAGGTACAATGACACCAGCGTCACAAGCGTGTTTACAATTGATAAAGGATGTCGCGAATGTTGTCTTTGATGATTTATATGCAACAGAAACTAAAGCATTATTTGCTGCGTTTGGTAAAAATTGTTATTTTCTCAATGATGATATGCCGCTTGAACAAGGATTAGATTGGGACAATAGAACCGATGGATTATTACTTCGTCCGCGAAGAATGCATTATGGTGACATACAACTTGATAAATGTAGAAACCATCATTACAAATTGACGGCTTTAAGTAGGATGCATGACCGCGGATTTAGTGGACCTTCAGGACCTACAGCAGAGCTAGATCAGCGATGGCAAATGGGACATGAGGCTATGGTTTGTAGCACAAATGGTTTGTTTTCGTGTCCTGAGACGTGTCCTGAGACGTCTCCTAATAATATGAGCGGTAAAACATATTTGTGTAAGGATTGCATTTGGGCAAACTGGTGCGAGAATAAAAACTTAAGTCACACATCTGTATATGGCACTGAAAATATGCCTATTGTTCGTTGTAAAAAGCATCTACATGATACATTACCAGCTTTTTGTCAGAAGAATGAGGAAATAGCTGATTACATACAGCATATAAGCGGTGTTCCTGTTCCTTGCAATATCTCCCCGAATCTAGATATTCTTAACCACGAAGCGCCGTGGCAATCTCAGAACTTTCTTGGTTTGCCATCAAATATAGATTGGATAAAAAACCAAGCTACTGAGTTAAATCAACGACAACACATGTTGCACAATGAACTGCGAGAGCAGTATGTCAAATCGAACTTTACGAAGGAAAAGGTACTTTCTAATGCAAAATTAAAGGAGGTACCGCCATTTTTTCATAACGTATGCGATGAATATTGCTTGTTTATGAAATCGTTCTATAAAGAAGGAACGTACCTCCGCAGTTATGATATGGACCCCGATCCCAACCTTCCCTTATCAGCAAACATGCAGGACAGGCAAAAAATCATTCGACAACAGATAAGTATGCGCCAATCTTTTTACCGTGGACCATCTTATGATGATCTGATGAATATATTTAACAATCCGTTGTTGTTAAAATGGTACCTTGATGTGCTACCATTTGACATTTATCAAGTTGATGACGACTACAATATTGGTTTCGTGAAAGAAACATTTCACCTTGACAATATGACATCCAAAGATTATTACATTTTCTTATTTTATGTTGAGTTTCGTGGTAAAAGAATTGTTTTTGTTGATAAACTTCGCAATAAAAATAATTTTATATCTAGAGAGGAGATACTAAGTACAACCTTTACAAAATATTCGCAAGCTGAACAAGGGAAGGTAAAGCAACAACTTGTACTCGCATTGCTTATTAAATCACCGATTCAAGAGGATGACCTTCATAATTTAAAACAGAAAGACTATACCACGAATCTTAAAGTAAGACTGTATCCCATTGAATTAATGTTTTCTAAGGATATAGACAAAGTGACTGAGGTAATGCCATATGATGCTTATGCGTTTCATGCCAGTGGTATAGACTATTGGCTGGAGAAAAATGTAAACGCGTCGATATGCAAATTCCCTACGCCATTTCAGATACGAAATTGTGATACATTATTTGAATTGTGGTTTGTAAGTGTACGACAGCCACTATCGAGCCAACCCAAAATAACAGAGTCGTGTATCCATATACATGGCATTGACAAGAAATCTATAGCAAATAGGCCATATAGAGTATCAGATATAGAGTTGGGTATTGGAGTATTTTGTATTAAGCACGAAATAAAAGTATTGGGAAACTTTAATTCTACAATTGATGTAACGCAGTTGCAAAAACATAAGAAACCAACATTCCACGGTGTAAGATTGTTATATAACAACAGGTTGGTCGAGTTTATGTATCAATATTTTGTTCAGCATATTGAAATATTTAATAAAGAGACAACGTATTTTAAAGAAGTTTACTGTTCTACGAGACGTTCATACTTTATACATGATACATTGACAGTCTTAGAGAACGGTTTACATGAAGAAAATGGTCAACTTATGATAGTTATCCAACCTATCGGTACTACTAAGAACCTCCATAAACATAGTGCAACTGAATATATGGGTAAAGTTACTGATCCATATTATCAAGGAAAAAAAGAGTTATTCCCAACCTTTTTCTTAACTGTAAATGGATCGTTTAAAGATTTACCATATGGTGGAAGAAATGCTAGAATGATGTTTAATGGATCACACAAGATCGGAAATCGTAATCACTCATTTATTATTCCAAAAAATCTGGACAGACCAAGCTGGGCAGGAGCAGCTGATCCTAGACAAATCGCTTTTAGCAATGGTGAAACCAGTTATCGTGACATTGGCAATGGTGAGATTGATGTAATTAGTGACATAAATGTACTTTTAAAAGCAAGATTATCGTACGAAAAAGATATACATGATACTTTGAAAAAACAAGAAGAGTTAAAACAAAAAATCCTCAAAAATCAGACTGTGGAAAACCACATTTTTTCAAACATGGAGTCCATCAGATTCGCATTCGAACGCCCGTCGATGTTCGACCGGTGGTGTGACGGTTGTGACTTTAAGTCGTTGCCGCAGTATAAAAAGCTAGTTAAACAGAAAGCCAAAATCGAAAGCGAAACGGAAAGCTTGAAGAAGGAACTTAAAAAGATGGAGATAGAGCACCCAAAAACGTGTAAAACACTACTTGATAAGTTTCGTCAAGACTCTCAAATGGAGATTCCTAACGCTAGAAACATTCATTTTGAATTGGCGCACGGGAGTTTCCGTTTTTTTAATTTACCAAGGATTGCCTTTATTCAAAGTGATAAAAAACACGGTGTAATGTGTTATATGCCGCACTGGCCAACGCTGTCTACATTGCCAAATGGTCATATTGTTTGCATGCGAGGTACACAATACGAGAGATTGATAAAAAATCAAAATATGCCGATCAGCGTATATGAGAAACAATGGTTTAGACGTGGATATGTACCTGTTCAAATAGCAATGGAAGGAAAACCAGATATCGATAACTGGCTCAAAAACCAAGCTAATGCAACGAAACATATTGCCCCGTTACATGTTACAGCGGCCGTGAACTATTACCCATTTCGTGAATCGAAAAAATACACACCGCTACTGGAGCAAACGTTGTTACTAAATATACTTAAGGTATTTACAGAAGAAAATATAAACAGTCTTGTAAACCCAGAGGCTAGCCCAGAGGAGACAGAGGATATGGAACTACAAGAAGCCAAAGATGTTTACGACAATTTTAAAATATATGATAAGGATCCAAGGGTATATAATATAGGAGATATTGTTGTTCACAAACGTACTATGACAAAAGGGCATATCATGGCTGTCGATACTGCATGGATAGTTCCTTATTACATCGTAAAGTTTGATTCAGGTCCAACGAGTCATGGGGGCCAAAGAGTAATTCACACCCTCCTTGACTTCACGGGACGGACTCTTCATGATTCACAAGGCAGAGGGAAAAATGAAGACGAGTTACCAAATACTAGTGATGCTGAAAGCAACTGTCAAAAATTGACTAAAGTAAAAGCTGCAACAATGATCCAAACATGGTGGAAATCGTTTCTCAAATGCCCAACATGCTTTGACTTCTATCGCAAAGATAAGACAACAACATTACCATGTCATCATACATTTTGTACCAGTTGCTTAAATACATGGACTAATACAAAATATGATAAGAATTGTCCATGTTGCCGACGTCCAATACCAGATAAATACATAGCTAAACGAGTCGAGTCAGCTAGCGAGGCTGACAGTGACGACGAGATGCCGGAATTAGAGTTAATTGATTCAAGCAGATTTGAACATCAATATACTTGGCGTGGTCGTCATCGTGTAAACTTAGGATATCGTGTAGGATATGTAAACTTAGGATATAGCCTTCTAGATATTGAAATTGACAATGAACATATGGAACCTGACACGGACCCTGACACGGAGCCTGATGAACCAATAAATGAACAAGCAAATGATACCGAAATTGTGTTGCCTCTACCTTTAAGCCAAATGTTAGACATCAATCGTGAAATATATATAGCATTGGAGGACCAGTTAAAAGCTTTACATTTACATCATAGAAGATGAGAGAAAAAAATGTATATTCAAGTGGCATCAGTTAAAGCAATTAAAACTTAGGTATGTTTACCAGTGGCGTCTTTGATCCTTCGGAGGCAAAGCAAAAACTACATGCTAAAAAACGACAAAAATCAAAAAATAGAAAAAATAGATGCATAGTTGTCAGATTTATGCTTGATGATGAAGATTCAGGAGATTCAGGAGAAGATGCAGAAGATTCAGAAATCATTACAATATCATTTGACGACTATCAACCAGACAAAAAGTCAGAGAAACAAACACCAACACAGTCGCAACTCGGTTCCACTCCATTTTCATATGCATTCAAAATATTCAATCTCTTTTATCCAGACTTAAATCCGGAGGACAACCCAGAAGCATTTACAACACTGGCTACATTAATGTATAATTTCTGGTTGGATGTTGCACAACTTGCAAACGAATTAAAGGAAGAGGGAATGGACATAGAAATGCAAGATTACAATGTGGTCCAAGCGCGAGATGTAGAAACCGCAAAGGAATTTATGAAAACAATAGTGAGAGAGATTCGTATCCTAAAAACATTTGATCAAAAAAGTGACAATGAATATACATCAACATTATGTTGGGAAGAGAAAAAAATTAATGGAGAGAAAAAAAAACAAATAAAACTATAACCAAGTTTAGTTTTTAATTTAAAACACTTTATGCTTTAACACATGAACCTTTCTCATAATTTTTCATACCTTTCTTCTTTTTATAACCGTTCCAACATGGTCCTTGGCCTTTTGTCTTTTGTTTTGTTTTCTTTCTATTTTTTTGTTTTTTCGTAGACTTTCCTTTTTTCTTATTGCGGTGCTTGCTTTTAGTTTGTTGTTTGTATTTTGCCATAGTATAACCTCACTATTATAGAATTAAATATAGTATATACATTACTTATTTAGTAAATTGGTATATAGTCATCTTTTTAAGCTTTTTTTTATTTTATTAACTCTGCTCCAGATGATTTGTTCTCATAGATTCCATATGTTCCCTCTTTAGGTCAGCAATTTGTTGTTCTAAAAGAATCGTTTCGTATTTTTTCAATTCATAAGTACGCTTCAGATTATCTAAACGTTCGGTGGTGTTACTTGATTCTAAGTTGGATATGCGTCGATGTAGATGCCGCATTCGAGTAATTAACACGGAACAGATGTCATTCACATTGCTCTGCCAGTCACGATCGAGTGCCGGCATAGGCTGAGTATTACTGGTGGTACTTGTTTCCGTATCTTCGGTGTCTTCTTCTTTTTCTTCTTCTGTTGATTCTTCAGGCAACTCACGCAACTCGCGCAATTCGCGAATACGTTCCTCAAGCCTAGTTGTTTCATTTCTTCTCAATACATTTCGCAAATGGTAACGAGATGTAATAGGTCGGTCATATACAGCAGGTGATCTTTCAGTAGTAGCTCTTTCCTCGTCAGACTCCATTTCACCATAACAATCTTGAAACGTCTCACTGTCTGTTATATAGGACACCTCAGAACAAGAAGACACTGCATTTGTTTCACTTTCTGTATCAATTGTATCTTGTTGACATCTAGAACGAAGCAACAGCATATATGCAAGTAGTTGTAACTTATAAAAACAGGCCTCCTTACGCTTTTTTACTGCATATAATGACATTTGACGCAATTCACTTTGTAGTCCATGGTTGTCGCTCATCAAGTCGGACATGTAAGAATTTTCCATGTCAAGCTTCATATAATGATGTGCATCAAATCTACATGACGGGCATTTAATCGTTTCTGGAGTGACAGTTGACATTCTTCCGTAACATGAATTACAAATAGGATGCCCACAGGTAGTCATCTTAAACTTTCTTGAAATGCCACAAAAAGAAGTCTGAATTGGAAACATCGTTTGGAAATTGTGTAACGCTTGATAACAAATTGGGCATTCTTTTTCGAGGGTATAAAAACTTAAAACGTTGCTTTCACGGTTGTAAACATGCATGGATGAAGATGGCAGCTCCGTTTCCGTTTCTGCTTCGGATTCTTCAACACTTAAAGCACCACTTGAATTTAATTCAGCGGTTTGGTTTTGCATCTTATTTTAATCACTTAAAGTTATATAGGATGTTCTACATATGTCATTATGGGTCCTATATAACCATTTTTAGTTCACTAAAACTATATCGTATCGTAACTTATATCTAAATCGCTATTCGGATTCCAAACAATGACTCTGTCTACGTCTTCATTATTATTACTTTCTAACATGCTTTGCATCGCTAATCGTCTTAAAGCATTCCACATTAACTTTGTCTCTTTACGTACCAGTGTCTTCACTTGCTCCTCTATGTAACAATAAAATACTAAAACAAGAAGAGTAGAAAAACAACATGCAATAATAGTTGAAATAAGAATGGCAAATACTGTACTACTAAGAAACACCATATTTGTTTTATCTGCTTGAAGAATCAAAACACTAGAGTTATTATCCATATAAAAAATAAAATAAGTAGTTAAAATTTTAAACGGTGTACAACCGGTATAATTGAAGGAACATAAAGGAGAAGCAACCTATTAATGTCCTCTTCGCGTAGAAACATTTTTAGGTACCACCGAACCTCCTCATATTCAGGCTCTCGTACTATATCATTTAAATCAATACCACGTAACTGGAGACAGAATTCCATTCTTTTGAAATCTTTGTCATAGTCATGACCATGCTCTATACGTATCTGGTAAAACATATCACCTTCATATATCGGTGGAGGCACCTGTGCTCCTCTCCAAAATTTCTTGTCGAACACGCTCAACTGAGAATCTATATATCTCTTATCGTATTCGGCCATTGTAACTGTACTAGCGGAACCCCTTGAGCGAAATTGATTTGGTATAGTCATTTCTAATATACGTGCTTCCATGATTTCCATCGTGAACGTCACGGTAAACTCAACTTCATCATGGAATGTGCCATATCTCCATCGATAATCTCTAACCGCATCCTCTACCTGATTGTACAACTCTTCAGGATCAAGATTCCGTGACTGCAACCTCGCTTTAGTCGCTGCTCGAAAAGCAGCTGGATCATAGGACTCTATTGCGTTAGGTAATATTCCATCATCATCATCCACGGTGTATGGTGTATCTACAGGTAGTCGATCTATGCAAAAATGATATTTACCCATTTCTCGTTGCACTTCTCCAACCCAGTCTGGATCATCGCTTATGTGCCAATAGGTATAACGATAAAATTTTAATTCTTTTTTTATCATAGGTACTTTTTCCCAATAGTTCACTGTTCCTGAACCGAAATTAGTACCTTGTCTAATATTGTTTAAAACACCGGTAGAAAAATCAGAGAAATTACTTTGAGGAGGAGCATCATCGGCAATATTAGCTCTATTATCTTCTCTAGCAGCATGACCTGCGTCGGTCAATTTATAAAACTGTGATCTCCGGCTTGTTTCATTCCCAACCGATGGGTCCTGTCGTAGTACAAATTCACGTTTCATTATTGTAAGATCATATTGATCATTACCAAACTTATAATATTTACCATACCGATCAAGCATCCCAATATCATCATTGTAATTATATGAAGTGGAATCAAGTGGTAGTATCACGGAATAGTTTCCATCAATAGTTTCCATCAATCCCATTCCGTCACGATCCATGTCTTTACCTTCAACTATTATATTTATTGCATCATAATCATTGAATCTTATACCCCTAGCCCTAGCCGTAGGCTCGTTTTCCATGAGGTTTTCTTTCATCCACCTCTCCAACATGCGTCGAGTAACAACTTGGAAATCAAATGTTGCTGAGCCTGAGTTGCTTGATATGGTCAACTCTTTCTTAAAAAACTC
>MDTB01067173.1_pt1 | contig 12884 bp, 12 predicted proteins | sample 811161 | NCBI WGS metagenome assembly MDTB01 (sample SAMN05326650, study PRJNA326480) | marine metagenome | isolation source: seawater | place: Mediterranean Sea | collected 2009 | reverse complement strand
TTTCATTATTTAATGTTTAGCCTTTTTTTGCTAGATATTGAAGCTAAATATGGATTTAAAAAAATATATAAGATCAATACCAGATTATCCAAAAAAAGGAATACTTTTTAGAGATATAACTACTTTAATAAAAAACCCTGAGGCATTTAAATTTACGGTAGACAAAATTATAGAAATTTCAAAAAAAATTCAATTTGATAAAGTTTCAGCAATAGAGTCTAGAGGATTCGTATTTGCTTCGGCAGTTTCATATTTAGTTGATAAACCTTTAGTTCTTTTAAGAAAAAAAAATAAATTACCTGCTGAAAGACACTCTGTTGATTTCAAATTGGAGTACGGTGAAGCTACAATTGAAGTTCATAAAGACTCAATAAATGAAAATGAAAAGATTTTAGTTATAGATGACCTAATAGCAACAGGTGGAACTGCAGAGGCCGCTGCGAAACTTATTGAAATATCTGGAGGCTCTGTTGCTGGTTTTATTTTTGTAATAAATCTATTTGATTTACCTGGCAACAATCTTCTTAAAAAAAAATCTTATTTTACTAAAAGTTTAATTGAGTTTCCTGGCCACTAAATCTCTTTTTTTGTCCAAGTTTCTGGTGTAAGTTTATTATCAATTTCAATATTGATGTGATACTCGAAAGGCTTCACTCCTCTTTTTTTAATATACTCAAAAGTTTTTTTAATTCCTTCCTTCAAAGATACTTGCGTTTTATAATTTAAAAGTTTTCTAGCCTTATCTGCTGAACATATTGCATGTTTTACCTCTTGAGGGCGATCCTTTTTATAAATTGGTGGTAAATTAACTCCAGTAATATTTGAACATAATTCAGCTACTTTATTTATAGTTACAAATTCTTCATCAGGACCTATGTTTATTATTTGTTTGTTAAGTTTTTTTTCATCCAACATAGGAATTAAACATGTTAAACAATCATCAATATATGAAAAACATCTTGTTTGTTCTCCGTCTCCATAAATTATTGGAGCTTTACCTTGTAACATTCTATTTATCATGATTGAAACAACGTTTCTAAATGGGTCATCATATTTTTGTCTAGGACCTATTATGTTATGAGGAACTGCTATTACCCACTCTATTTTATTAAGCTCGCATAAATTAATTAATACCTGCTCAGATGCAACTTTTGAAATTGCATATGGGTCAACTGGTTTTGGTGCCATTGACTCTGTAAAAGGGTATTCTTGTGATCCATATCTAGCCATAGAGGAGCAAAAAACAATTCTATTGACCTGCTCATTTACTGCTGCTGAAAATACTGAAACCGAGGCCAAATAATTATTTTTTGTTATTTCAAAAGGGGAAAAAACTGACAAACCTTCATGTGCAGTAGCAGCACAATGATATACAACGTGTACACCTTTCATAATTTTTTTAACTTTATCGAAATCACAACAATCAATATTATGATAATTTATTTTTTTTGGAATGTTATCTTTATATCCTCCAATCATGTTGTCAATTCCTATAACCTCATGACCTAATACAGATAGTTTTTCTGCTAGATGAGAACCTAGAAAACCAGCAACTCCGGTAACAAGAATTTTGTAATGATTATTTTTCATTTAAGATTTTTTATATTCTAAATTAATAGAAATCAACTTTAATATATTTTTGGTCTGTACCAAGACTTTCTCAATAACATTGAATTCAACATTCCTTTAAACCTGCAATAATAAATATCTTTTTTTTTATTGTTTAAAGTAAATTTAAAAAATATAATTTTAATTATAGCCGATAAAAATTTAGGAAAAATTTTAATTACAGCAAAAGGATAGCCATAATGTTTTCTATGAAAATAAAATGTTGACCACATCCAATGCCAATTTCTAGATTTTTCCATTTCATAATTTATCGATTCTTCATGTGAGGTGCCACCCGCATGATTAATTTTAATATTTGTATCTAAAAAAATTTTTTTATTATTTTTTATAAGTCTTTTACATAGATCTATTTCCTCAAAATATATAAAAAAATTTTCATCAAAAAATCCAATTTCTTTGAATTGCTTTAAGTTTAAAAACATTGCAAAACCTTTCACGTTTTTAACTTCAAATATACCCTCTTTAATTTTATTTGATGTTTCTAAAGAGGATTCTTGAATATATGGAGCTATGATTGCAAAATCTGGATTTTTTTTTGCTGTTAAAAAAAAATTATCAATTGTTTTGTTTTGAACTTCAGTGTCTGGATTAATAATTAAGGCAAATTGAGTTTTAACAAGTGACAGACCTAAATTATTACCTTTTGCGTATCCTAAGTTTTTATCAGATAAAATACATCTTACATTTGAGTGGTCTTTTTCTAAAGTATCTTTTAATCTTTTGTCATTAGAGTTTTCAATAACTATGATATTAAAATTGTTACCTAAAGATTCGATGCACTTAAGTATCTTGTATTCACTTTTAAAAGAAGTAATAACCGCTGTAATATCTTTATTGTACATTTTATGTGTTATTAATTGATTTTGTATAATAAACCTTTATTTTAACACAATTACACTAAATATTCTTTATTCAAATATGAAAAAAATAATTGTAACTGGTGGATCTGGCTTTATTGGCAGTAATTTAGTTAATTATTTAATAAAAAAAAGATATTATGTTATCAATATTGACAAGTTAACCTATTCTTCAAGTACCTATAATAAAAATAAGCTTCCAAAAAATAGATATAAGTTTTTAAAACTCGATATAAACAACAAAATAAAAATTAAAAAAATTTTTAAAAAATATAAGCCAGAATGTATTTTTAATCTTGCTGCTGAAACTCATGTCGATAGATCCATAGATTCACCATATCAATTTATAAACTCAAATATTCTTGGGGTATTCAATATTTTAGAGGCTATAAGAGATCATAATAAAAAAAATAAGAAAATTAAATTGATTCATATATCAACTGATGAAGTTTACGGAGATATTAAAACAAAAAAATCCGATGAAAATTTTCCTTATAACCCGAGCTCTCCATACTCAGCTTCTAAAGCTAGTGCAGATCATTTAATTAAATCTTATATTAGAACTTATAATTTACCTGCGGTTATTTCTAATTGTTGTAACAACTTTGGTCCATACCAATTTCCGGAAAAACTTATCCCAAAAATAATTTCAAATATTTTATCAAACAAGCCTCTGCCAATTTATTCAAAAGGTCAAAACTCAAGAGAATGGATTTATGTAGATGATCATTGTAATGCCTTATACCAAATTTATAAAAAAGGTAAAATTGGAGAAAGTTACAATGTTGGTTCTAACATTAATCTTAAAAATATAAATGTTGTTAATAATATTTTAAAAGTTTTAAAGAACAAGGGTTTCAAAATTGGAAAAAAAGTTAGAATCAAATTCGTTAAAGACCGACCAGGACATGATTTTAGATATTCATTAAACAGCAAAAAAATTCGTAAAAAAATTAAATGGAAGTCAAAAACTAGTTTTATTAAAGGATTAAGCATGACTATAGATTGGTACTTAGAAAATAAAGGATTTATAACCTCCATTTCTAAGAAGCTTTATGCTAATAGATTGGGATTAAAAGTATGATTAAAAAAGGAATTATATTAGCTGGTGGTCTTGGTACCAGAATGAGTCCAATTACAAAATCTGTAAACAAACAACTATTACCAATTTATGATAAGCCTTTAATATATTACCCTCTTTCAATACTTATGCTAGCAGGTATTAAAGATATTTTAATAATCGTAAACAAAGGTCAGGTGGGACAGTTTAAGAAAGTTTTAAAAAATGGTGAAAATTTTGGTATTAATATTCAATACAAAGAACAAAAAAATCCTAATGGTTTGCCAGAAGCTTTTATTATTGGTGAAAAATTTATTAATAATAATAGTGTGGCGTTAATATTAGGTGACAATTTCTTTTATGCTACAAGTTTAACTAAAACATTACAAAAAGCTACAAAACTCAAGAATGGTGCTAAAGTATTTTTACATCCTGTTAAAAATCCCAAACTTTATGGAATTGCTACAATTAAAAATAAAAAGATAATAAACTTAAAAGAAAAACCTTTAATAACTAATTCTAACTTAGCAGTAACAGGTTTATATTTTTTTGATAAAAGTGTTGTAAAGTTAAGTAAAACTCTCAGACCATCAAAAAGGAGAGAATTAGAAATTATAGATCTTTTAAATAAGTACAGAAAAAAAAAACAAATTAAGTGCAGAATTTTTAGGCAGAGGTGGAGCGTGGTTAGATGCGGGATCTATAGATGATTATTATGATACTACTTCTTTTGTTTCAGCTATTGAAAAGAGACAAGGCTTTAAAATTGCTTGCCTTGAAGAAATAGCTCTAGGAAAAAAATGGATAAACAAAAAAATCCTTAATGAGAGTATTAAATTTTACGGTAATTGTGATTACTCAAAATATTTAAAAGGATTATTATTTTAAATGATCATTAATATCATGAAAGATAATAGGTAATTCTCTATATTTAGCGTTTTTTTTAAACCAATAAGACATAAATCTTTCTGCTAGAAAACCATATATTCTTGTTAATCCATATCCTTTAAGTTTATTAAAACCAAAAAGTCTCTCGCAATTTTCTAGCCATGTAAAGATTTCCTGATAATAAGATTCTAAAAGTTTTTTAGACTTACATATAAACATATTGTGAGGGTTGAATGATACTTCTTTATTAACAAATCTTCTAAAATCATCTCTGTTTTCGTTATTTAAAAGATCTATAGCTTTATCTAAATTGTTTCTTCCATGCATTAGATCAAAATGAAATTTAATATTCCTGGCATTTTGGTTAAATAATATTTGTGGATTAGAAATTATCAACGGAAGACCTTTCTTTAAAAACTTCATTATTTTTCTCTTATTGACAAAAAAAGGATCACCTAAAATTACCTCAAAATCATTTAATTCATTTGGAATTTCTGTAAGAATTTTAGATTTTAAATTATTTAAATTAAGATCTTGGTTTGAAATAAAATTTAAAGCCCAAAACTTTCTATACTGGCAAAATCCTATCCAATTTGAATTTATGTTTTTTAAATGATTTTTCCATAACCAATAATGAAAAGTATATTCCCCATAAAACTTATTTTTTTTTGAAATATTTTCCCCTTGTTTATCGCTAAGACAAACATCAGGGAATTTTTTTTCACCTAATCCTACTGGTATGTAATTTAGTTTTTCAATAAAATTTAAATGGTTAGGTTCAAGCGTTAAACAAAACATTTCTAAATTTTTATTTTTCATAAATTATTTTATATTAGGCCTATAAAGTGATTTTTTTAAAAAGATACTGCTTAAAACACCTGATAAACTTGCTTTATGCAATTTAATGTTCAAAGAGTTTAGTCTAATAATTGAAATTATAATCCCAATAAAATTTTGATAAATATTAGGTAAAACTTTTTTTAGAGCGTATAGATAACTATTATGTTTTTTAAAAAAATAAAATTTAGACCAACTAAAATGCCAATTGCGATTTATTAATATTTCTTGATTATATTTTTTTTTTGATGATCCTGTTCCTATGTGTTCAAAATTTAAATTTTTTATAATATAAAATTTATGATTTTTTTTTATAAGTGCCTTACACAAATCAATTGTTTCGAAATACATAAAATAATTTGCATCTAAAATATTTGTTTTTTTAATTTTTTTTTTATTAATAATACAAAAACACCAATCTATTTCTTTTACTTTTTGAATATTAAATTTTTTAATTTTTTTGTTAATACTTCTATTATTCAGATAGGGTGTAAAATTCTGAAAAATTTTTTGATTTTTATACACTGGAGCTGCTAAAGTAAAGTTACTAAATATTTTTAAGAAATTTTCAAGTTGATATAATAAATTTTTATTTATAATAACATCAGGAGTAAGTGTTAAAATTAAATTATTTTTGCATTTTTTTAAAGCTAGATTAAATCCTCTTGCGTAACCTAGATTTTCATAAGGTATTATAACTTTTACATTTTTAAATTTTTTTTCAAAATTTTTTGTTGTTTTTAATCTAGAGTTTTCAATTATAATAATCTCATATTTTTTTGGAATTTTAACTAATATTTTTTTTAGTAAGTGATCACTTTCATAGGATATTATTATTACTGATAATTTCATAATTGTTTGCTGGTAGCGAGGGGCGGATTCGAACCGCCGACCCCAGGCTTATGAGTCCTGTGCTCTAACCAACTGAGCTACCTCGCCGCTCGCAACTTATAATACTTTTAATTTACGTAATCAATAATCTCAAGAGAATTCGTCGATTTTAAATAAATTTTTAATTAAATGATTAAGTTTATTTTTAGATATTTTTTCTGTAGGCAAGCCAATAAAAAAACCTCTGTTTTCTATTTCTTGAGATCCAGGAAATTTTTCACCTTTTTTTTTCAATTTATATAGTTTAATGCAAGGTTGATTTAAAAAATTTCCACTAATAATAGGTCTCGTTTCAATGTTATTTGTATTTAGCATTTTAAGAAAATTTTTTTTATTCTTAATAAATCTTTTATTTACTAAAATAGGCAATCCAAACCAACTTGGAGAAAGCTTTTCTATGGGATTTATAAAAGTAAATTGTTTTTTCCACTTTTTCGATATAGTTAGTCCTCTGATTATGCTAGCTCTGTTTTGTGATCTTTGGGACTTAAATTTATTCAATTTTTTAAGCTGGCTTAAACCAATAGAGGCCGTCAAGTCCAAAGGTCTAACATTAAAACCTGAATTTATAAAATTGAAACTTTTATTATTTTTTTTATTCAGACCTCTGTCCCAACCGTGAGCTCTTAATGAATGAATTATTTCATAATCTTTTTTATCATTACAAACAATCATGCCACCCTCACCGGAGGTAATTTGATGAGAAGGGTAAAACGAATATGTACCAAATTTACCAAATGTACCCAGAGATTTATTTTTATATTTTGAACCTAAAGACTCACAGGTATCTTCGATTAATGTAAGTTTATTTTTTTTCACAATTTTTAACAGTTCGATCATATTTGTTGAATTTCCAAGTATATGCACTGCTAATATTGCTTTTGTTTTTTTGGATACTTTTTTTTTAAGATCTTCTAGATTAATATTTAATGTCTTTGCGTCCACATCTACGAACTTAGGTTTAAGACCTGCTTGGATAATTGGCCATAAGGAAGTTGACCAACAAAGAGCTGGTATTAAGCATTCATCATTTTTTTTTAATCTAAAATGGTTTTTGGGGTTTACTAAACAAAAAAAAGATAAAAGATTAGCAGATGATCCGGAGTTAACCATTAAAGCATATTTTGAACCAACATATTTAGCAAACGCTTTTTCAAATTTTTTTGTAATTTCAGACATTGTTATTTTTCCTTTAAGTAAAACATTAATGCCGGCCATAAGGTCATTAGTTTCAAAAGCATTATCAATCAAAGGAAAACTTTTATCGCTGTATATAATTTTTCTGTTCTTATGTATTAATTTTTTTAAAAATTTATTTTCTAAATTGTTCATTTTTTTATAAGATTTAAATCATTTTTTACCATATCTTGAGCTAATAATTTAAAATCAATTTTTGGTTTCCACTTTAATACTTTTTTAATTTTTGAAATATCTGCCAATCTTGCGTTACTATCTTTTTTTCTTTTTAATTTGTCATCGACTTCTAAAAAATTCTTATAATTAAGATTTACATAATTAAATGCTAATTTAACAAAATCTTCTACGCTATGTAGTTTCCCAGTTCCGATTATAAAATCATCTGCCTTTTTTTGTTGGCATATTAACCACATGGCATAAACAAAATCTTTAGCATGACCCCAATCCCTTTTAGCTTTAATGTCACCAAGTTTAATTTTTTTTTGCAAACCGTTTTTGATTCTTGCGACTGATTTGGATATCTTTCTTAGGACAAACTTTGGATTTTTTATTGGAGATTCGTGATTAAAAAGTATACCTGTAGAAGCATGCATATTGTAGTTTTCACGATAACTTTTAATTAAATAATAACAAGCAAGTTTTGAAATTCCGTAAGCTGAGCTAGGGTTAAATATAGTTTTTTCATTAATCTTTCTTTTTGGATTTTTTATATATATTTCTGAAGACCCTGCAAAAAAAAATTTTGTTTTTTTATTGATTTTATGAATTGATGACAACAATGAGTGAGTATAACTTAAATTTATATTAAATGTGTAAAATTCATTTTCAAAAGAATGGCCATCATGTGACTGTGCGGCGAGGTGGTAAACTTCATTGGGTTTTATTTTTTTTATTTTTTTTTCTAATTCTTTTCGATTATTAAAATCAATTTTGTGTAAAGTTACTTTTTTATTTTTTATATCCAAATTTTTATATTTATAATTTTTTCTAACAAATCCATGAATCTTATAGTTTTTGCTTAAAAGTAACTCTTTTAAATAAGTACCATCTTGTCCTGTAATACCAGTTATTAATGCAATTTTTGACATCTTAAATTATTGTGTATAGAAACTATTTGCATTATACAAAACATTAATATGAAAACAAATAGAGATATTACTTATCTCAAAAAATGCAAAATCTGTGGAAACAAGAACTTAAAGAAGGTTCTTTTCATAAACGAGCAATATATATCGGCAACTTTTGTTAAAACTAACATAAATAACAAGCTTACTAAAATCAAAACGCCTTTGACTTTGGTTCTTTGTGATAAGTCAAAAAAAAGCGATGGGTGTGGTTTGTTGCAATTATATGAAATTACAAAACCAGATTTGTTATACAGAAAATATTTTTATAGGTCTGCAACTAATGATACTATGCGAAAAGATCTCAAAAATGTCGTTTCAAGTGTTGAGAAAATAGCAAAACCAAAAAAAAATGATATAATTGTTGATATTGGCTCCAACGATTGTACCTTGCTTAATTTTTACAAAAAAAAATACAGACTTGTAGGTTTTGAACCAGCCAGAAACATAAATTATATTAATAAAGGAAGAAAAATTAAAGTTTTTAAAAACTATTTTAATTATAAAGATTTTCAAAAAAGTTTTTTAGATAAAAAAGCTAAAATCATAACTTCTTGTGCAATGTTTTATGATATTGCTGAACCAATTAAATTTGTTAAAGATATAGATAAAATGTTACACAAAAATGGTATTTGGTGTGTCCAAATAAGTTATCTGGCTTCTATGATAAATTTTAATAATTTTTATGATATCTGTCACGAACATTTATCATATTATTCTATAGAAACGTTTGAAAAACTATTAAGTAGTTTCAATTTAAAATGTTTTTATGCTGAAACTAATGGTGTAAATGGTGGAAGTATACGATTATATATATCAAGAAAAGACTCTAAAATATTCCAAAAAAAATCTTATATTAAAAATATAAATCAATTAAAAAAAGTTGAAAAAAAGATGAATTTAACTAACCCAAATACGTTTAAAAAATTTCAAAAAACAATTGATAACATTAAAAGTAAAACTAATAAGTTTGTAAACAAAATTAATACTTCTAATGAAAAAATATTTGCTTTAGGTGCTAGTACAAAGGGAAATATTTTACTGCAACATTTTGGATTAGATAAATCTAGAATACCTTTTATTAGCGAGAGAAACCCTGAAAAGGTTGGATTGCGTTGTTTGGGGTCTGACATAGAATTAATCTCAGAAAAAAAAGCGAGAGATAAAAAACCTAAAGCTTTTTTAGTTTTACCCTGGAATTTTAAAAAAGAAATTTTAAAAAGAGAAAAAAATTATATTAAAAATGGTGGAACTTTGATGTTTCCTATGCCTTATCCTCATTTAGTTAGTTATAAAGGAGAGAAAAAACTTTAAAAAATTTATGTTTTTGAAGAAACTTTTTACGAAATTTAAAAACAAGAATGAATATCAACATTTAAAAGATGAGGATAAAATTTTTAAAAGCGCTGAAATATTTAAGGCTAATTTTAAATCTCAAATCGAGGACATAAATAAAATAATTTTAGAGCAAAAAAATCTTAATTTCTTACATTCAGGACATGCGGCAGATATAATAAATGTTTTACCAGTCATTAAAGAGCTCTCAAAAAACCACACTTGTAACCTTTTTATTAATATTAATAAACCAATTAATTATTATTTTAAACATCCAGCTGGTAAATATTACTTAAATGAAAAAATTTTTAAAATGTTATATCCACTGGTCTCTAATCAAAATTACATAAATAAATTTCAATTATATAAGAATGAAAAAATTGATATAAACTTTGATCTAATAAGAGAACTACCAATTAATTTATTGTTTGATAATACTAGATATGCAACATTACTTACGGGTATACATCCGGACTTGTCATCAGAGTTTTTAGATACGGAATTTCATAGATCAATTAAAGACTACGTAGTAATTCAAAGAACTTTTAGATATAGAAATCAATTTATAAATTATAAATTTATAAATAATTTTAAAAAAATTTTATTTATAGGTGTCAAAGAGGAATTTGATGATCTTAAAAAAAGTGTAAACAATTGTGAATTTTACGATTGCAAGGATTTTATGGAAATGGCCCAAATTATAAAATCCAGTAAGTTTACAATTGGAAATTCATCTTTAGCCTTTCCGATAGCTGAAGGCTTAAAAATCCCTAGATTACTAGAAGGTTGCCCATATTTTCCAGCAGCCCAACCTCATGGTAAAGATGGTTACGACTTCTATTTTCAAGACCAATTTGAAAGATTGTTTTCTAAGTTGTATGAAAAAAACTAAACTAATTTTTTAAAAAAGACTTTCTTATATTTTTATTCAAAGGTTTTTCAAAAAAAACAAATACTAAATATGAAATTATAAAAAGTAATAAAAAGTAAAATATAAAAAAGTATGTAGTGTTAAATATGCTGTTTGCTAAATTCAGCTTATTAAAAATAAAAATTAACGTTAATTGAGTGGGAACATGTAATAAATAAAGACTATAAGTCATATTCCCAAGTATATTAGAATATTTTTTTAATATTTCTTTTTTTATAAAATCCTCAAAACTTAAAAAAAACATAAGAATTGCTGGACAAAATATATAGATTTTAAAATTACCTATAAAAGATACAGCTAATAAGAAAATACTTATTATGAGATTTATAAAATTTTTTTTTATGATTTTTTCATATAGATAAAAGACGATTACTCCTGAAAAAAACAGTCTCGCACATTCTAAAAACAAAGTCTGAATGGTATCTGACTTATCTATCGCTATCAATACTAATGATAGTAAAACTAATACAGTTATATTATATTTTTTAATAGTACTTAGTAAAAGAAAAAATAAAATATAAATCCCAATTTCCACCGATACACTCCATATAGGAGCATTAAAAGAGTTGCCATTTTCAAACCCCCAAGCTGATATAAAAAATATTTGTAGAAAAAAATGATAAGCATCATTAATTAAATCAAATTGAAAATTTCCGTTACTTTGGAAAAATAAAGATTGAAATACTATTACATAAATTAATGTTACAAAATGTAAAGGATACAATCTTGCGAAACGATTAATTGAATATTGTTTTAAAGAAACATCTTTCATTGATGATAAATAAACATAAGCAAAAACAAATCCAGAAATTGTATAAAACACATGTACTCCATAAAATCCAAATTCATATAACTTTTCTATGATAGAATTAAAAGGTAGATAATCTTTTATAAAGCTATAATTTTGATTTGAAGTTATATTCAGTGGAGAAAAAAAATGTCTATAATGATACAGTAATACGGTTATTGCTGTAAAAAATCTTAGTAATTCAATACTAGTATAACGTTTCATAAATTATAATTTTTTTTCAAGCACATTAAGATCTATTCTTATATGACCCATTTGGTTATTAAAATTATATTTTTCAGGAATTACAGAAATACAATCGTAATTTACATTGCATTTCTTTGCTAAGTTTTCACACATCTTTCCAGCTCCTGAGGGTTTAAGTTCTAACATTCTTAGTTCTGGATTGCTAAACATAATATTAGCAAACCCCGCTCCATGAAGACCAACAATTTTTTTCGCGTTAAAGAAAAGTTTGATTTGATCTTTAAAAGAATAATCCGATAATTTTATTACTGCAAAATTATGCTTTGACAACTTATCTATCACTTCCTTCTCATTAATAACTTGCCTTAATTTTGAAATATTAGGACTGGCGTCACCTCTGTCAATATAAAATTTTGCAGGAAATTTACTATCAATAAGATTTAAATTTTTTGTAAACTTCTTTTTTAACCAATCTATAATCCATTCTGGTAAATTTTGTATTGCTGATGTAGCATTGTTGCTAGTGACGTATGGATGATCTGATGCAATAATTTCGTCAGCCTTAATGTGCCTATATTTTAAGCTTGAAAGTTGTTTTTTTTCAGGAATATCAATTAACTCGAGTGTTTCTTTTTGAAATCGTCTTGAATTATCAGGTAGTAAAAAATAATCGATATCATTAAGGTCAAATTTATTTTCGACTATCTTAATTCTTGGCAATATATCAAAAAGCCAATGCCAATAATTATAATTTCCTGCTCCTCCCGATAACAAAGATAAAACTCTGCCCTTTAATACTTTTTGAAATCTTGGAGTGCCCTTTTCTAATACTATATTATTTTCTACTGGAGAAAAATTAGTATTTCTTATCTGAAAAGATGGACCTTTAATTATTTTTTGATCCTGTATGTATGCTGTGTCATTAATTGTATCTGTATATAGCCTAGCTCTTTTAATAATATAAATTTTGTATTTAAAATCGTTATTTATTTCAGAAACAAGAATTTTTGAGTCGGAAATGTTTGTAATTTCTTCATATTCATTTATCTTGCCATAAAGTAGTTTAAATAGTCCATAAGTGAACTTTTTAAATAGTTTTTGCAATTTTTTCTTTGTAGAATGTATCAAAATAATTATATTA
>MDTB01055379.1_pt1 | contig 12884 bp, 10 predicted proteins | sample 811161 | NCBI WGS metagenome assembly MDTB01 (sample SAMN05326650, study PRJNA326480) | marine metagenome | isolation source: seawater | place: Mediterranean Sea | collected 2009 | reverse complement strand
GCTGGCACGAGGGATCCCTCTGCACGCACTTCCAATGTCCAGCGACCAGCCTTGCTGACGAAAAGCTCCAACGGCTCTAAACCCGCTTCCTGCAACAGGGGCATCACGGAAAAGAAGGTGTCTACCAGAGTCTCGCGTTGTTCTTTGGGTCCTCGCAGTACGGGGGAGGCACGCAGAGCTTGACCAGGTGCAAGGTTGATATAACTGTCAGGCGCGCTCTCGTTGGGATTCTGGAGGGTCTGGAAACGGGCCATCGCCTGCGTTTCCACCACCTGCAGTTCCAGCGCATCTGGCCAAACACGGCGCACCATCGCCTGATAGATGCCGGGCAAGGTCTCAAGAGCCTTCTCGACCTGGCTCAAGTCCACATTCAGGTAGTTACCGTGGATGCTGCGCCACGCAGTGCGCTCGACAATCCCCTGATCTACGTGCTGGACCCTGTTCGAGATCATCACTCTTTCGATAGTGAAGTAGCCTGACCGGATGATCTGATCCACAGCCAGCGCGCTGACCAGCAATAGCACCAAAGCCGCAATCACTTTCCAGCCTTTGCGTTGATCAGTCCCGTCACCCGTTTTCTCGGAGGTCTCCTGCGGACCGGATACAGGTCTGATCTCAGGCAGGTCGATAGTGTCAGTACTCATTGATGCTCTCCTACAAATCGGACTTCCGGCACAAGGCGAACACCGGTGTGATCCGCAACGGTCGCTTGCACTCTCTCGATCAAGCTCTCAATGTCTTTCGCACAGGCCTGCCGGTCATTCACGATGAAGTTGGCATGCTGCATCGAGACCAGTGCGCCGCCGATACGCAGGCCTTTCAAGCCTGAACTTTCGATCAGGCGTGCAGCGTGATCGTTTGGCGGATTCCTGAAGACTGATCCGGCGCTTGACTGTCGAACCGGCTGGGTCTCGGACCGCTTCTCGAGTAACGACCGAACGCTGGCGTCCTCACTACCCGTTCCCTGGCTTAACCGAAACACCCCTGCCGTAAACCAATGGGCTGGAGGAATGTCGACTTGCCGATATGAGACCGCAAAGGACCCGGCCGGGCGGTTTTCAAACCTGCCTGCGCGATTGACGAGTTCCACTTCCTCAACCAGGCTCCAGGTCTCAGAGCCGAACGCGCCGGCGTTCATGGCAAGCGCGCCGCCCATCGTTCCGGGAACACCGGCCAGAAATTCGCCACCGGACCACCCAAGCTTGGCTGAAAACCTTGAGAACCGTGCACAAGACACTCCTGTTTCAACTACGAAGCGTCCCTCTCCAAGGTCTCTTAATTCCCGAAGGCCTCGATGCGCCGCAATCACGGCACCGTCAAACCCGCCATCCCTAACTAACAGGTTGCTACCCAGGCCCAACCACAGCACTGGTACTTCTGGATCCAGCCCCTTGAGAAAGGCGCTCAGGTCTTTGCGATCGGCGGGCTCAAAGAAGTAACGGGCCGGGCCACCCACCTTCCAGCTGGTGTGGTTTGACATCGGCTCGTCGCAACGAATCGTGCCGCGAACTCCAACGAATGCCGTCTGCTTGTCTGCGGTCATGACGTCAGTCACCCGTAGGTCCCCTCATGCAGACGGACCGGAGCGATCAACTCCCGTGCTGCACGGCCGATGTCTCCCGCACCCAGGGTCAGTACCACATCACCATCACGCAACATCGGTGAAAGAGCCTCTTTGAGTTCCGTGAGATCAGAAACAAAAACCGGATCTGTTCCACCGCGTGCCCGGATCGATCGACACAGGGCCCGGCCATCGGCCCTCGCGATAGGTTTCTCTCCAGCCGCGTAGACTTCTGTGACAACAAGACAAGCCACGCCGCGCAGAAGTGCGCTGAAGTCATCCAGCAGTTCCTCCGTCCGGGTGAAGCGGTGAGGCTGGAACACGACGACCTTGCGTCGATCGGGCCAGCTGCCCTGGGCCGCTGCCAGGGTTGCCTCGATCTCTCTAGGATGATGCGCATAGTCATCGACCAGCAGCGCGCGCCCGGTGTCGAAAAAAATTTCTCCCAAAATCTCAAAACGCCGGCCGATCCCACCAAAATTGCGTAACCCTTTTACGATAGAATCCGGCGCAATACCGACCTTGTCTGCGACAGTAATGGCGGCAAGGGCGTTACGGACGTTGTGCAGTCCCGGCAGAGCCAGATCCACCTCGATAACACTGCGATCCATCAGTGAGACGGCAAACTGCATGCGGGTGCCATGTTGGCGGATATCGATTGCCTGATAGTCCGCCTCCGGCTCTACCCCATAAGTAACGACAGGTCGTCGGATGTGCGGCCGAAGATCGCGAATCACGGCGTCATCCGAACACAATACCGCCAAACCGTAGAACGGCAGATTGTGCAAAAACTTCAGAAAGGTGTCCGTCAGCTGACCAAAGTCACCGCCATAAGTCGCCATGTGATCGGTATCAATATTGGTCACCACCGCAATATGCGGCTGCAGATGCAAAAATGACGCGTCGCTTTCGTCTGCTTCGGCAATCAGCCATCGTCCGTTACCCAAACGGGCATTGCCTGCCTCACTTTTAACAAGACCGCCAACCAGAAACGTGGGGTCAAGCTGCGCTTCAGCGAAGACGGTTGCAATCAGACTGGTTGCGGTGGTCTTTCCGTGGGTACCCGCGACGGCAATACCGTTCCGAAAGCGCATCAGCTCTCCAAGCATCTGAGCCCGAGGCACAACGGGTATTCCCTGATCGGCCGCAGCAACCACTTCAGGGTTGTCGCTGCCGATGGCATTGGAGGCTACTACCACATCAGCACCCGTTACGTTTGCCGCATCATGCCCCAGCCACACCTGGGCGCCCTTTTTGGAAAGATGACGCGTCTCTGCCGAGTCCGCCTGATCAGACCCACTGACCTCGTACCCCTGATCGATCAACACCGCGGCAATACCGCTCATACCGGCACCGCCGATACCGACAAAATGGACATGCCGCACGAATTCACGCATGGGCCAACTCCAGGCAGCAACCTGCCACCTTGGCCGTGGCATCCGGTCGCGCGAGCTTGTGGGCCGCGTGACCCATTTTGGTCAAGAGACTTCTGTCCTTTAGCAGGCGATCGATCTCTTTTGCGAGTCTTTGTGCGTCCAGCATTGATGCCTCGATCACGACTGCAGCACCGGCGCTCGAAAGCGCCTGCGCATTTGCCGCCTGATGATTTGAGGCCGCAAACGGAAACGGCAGCAATATAGACGCCAATCCAGTCGCGCAGAGCTCTGTCACGGTCATTGCACCCGACCGGGCAATCACCAGATCGGCTTGCCGATACGCAGCACTCATGTCATCGATAAACGGAACCACCCGCGCGGGGACTTTTACATCGGCGTACGCTCGGTTTACTTCGTCTTCCCGATCGCGGCCGCACTGATGTGTGACAGTCAACCGAGAATTGAACTGTGACTCCACCAACGCCGCCGGCACCAGATCATTAATGGAGCGTGCGCCCTGACTGCCGCCGAGGACCAGCACGCGCAGTGGCTGTGCTGCGTTAATGGAATCCTCTGCAACTCGGCTTCGAACAATCTCCTGGCGAACCGGATTGCCTGTACACTTGGCGCTCGCTCCAAGATGTCTCACGTTCTCGAAGCCGGTCAGCACCCGTTTGGATAAGGGCGCAAGCAGCCGGTTAGTGACGCCACAAACCGCGTTGGCTTCGTGAATCACAAGGGGTCGGCGCAACAACCAGGCCGCAAGACCTCCCGGGCCTGCTGCAAAGCCCCCCATCCCCAGCACTGCATCCGGCATTCGTCGACGCGTGATCCTGAGTGCCTGGATGAGCGCCCTCAACAGCATCCAGGGCATCATCGCTTTTCGCATCCAGGAGCTACCCACAAGCCCCTTAATCTCAAGCCATTCCATCTGAAAGCCTGCAGCAGGAACCACACGGGCTTCAAGCCCTTTGCGGGTACCCAACCAGACTATCTCAATCCCCTGATCACGAAGATGCTCAGCCACACTCAATGCGGGATACACGTGCCCGCCCGTGCCTCCTGCCATGATCATCACCGTAGTCAACGCGCCCCCACGCGGCCTTTCGACAGGCTGTGCTCTATGGATATCAACAAACCGAACGCCAGCCCGTTGATCAGCATGCTGCTGCCCCCATAACTCATCAATGGCAGGTTCAGGCCTTTGGTCGGCACCAATCCAAGGTTGACCGCAAAATGGAACATCACCTGTACGATCAGCAACAGACCGATCCCCTGCGCGAGCCGGGCCCCGAAATAAGCCTTGGCAGCAGCCGCCCTTGATGCAAGATTGAAGACCCGCCAGAGCACCAAACCATAAAGACACAAGAGCGCCGCGACACCCACCAGTCCGAGTTCCTCTCCCACCACCGCAATCAGGAAATCATTGCTGGCATGGGGCAAATAAAAGAGTTTCTGCACGCTCGCGCCCAAACCAACGCCGAACCATTCGCCGCTACCTAACGCAATCAATGCCTGAACCAGTTGAAAACCTGATCCATAGGGATCCGCCCAGGGATCCATAAAACTGGAAACCCGGTCCAACCGGTATTCGGCCGTCACGATCAGTACCGCGACCGCACAAACCGCCACGGCAATCGCACCGAAAATGTACCGAAGGGGTGTTCCGGCGAGGAACATCATACCCAACGTCACCATCATGATCACGGCGGTACATCCGAGGTCAGGCTCAAGCAGCAGCAACACCCCGATCGACCCAATCACCGCGGCAGGGATCAGGATGCAGTTCTGGAATGAATCCATCGCCGATGCGTGACGCACAAAGTGATCAGCAAGAAAAAGGACCGTCAGCACCTTGACCAACTCTGAGGGCTGGAAATTGAACAAACCCAAATCCAGCCATCGCGTACTGCCGTTGACCTCGTGACCGATCCCGGGAATCAGAATGAGGGCAAGCAATGCGGCTCCCATGCCCAGCAGGCACCGGGAGGCGCGCTGCCACAGATCAAGGGGGGCACATGCTGCGGCAACGCCCAATGAAAGCGCCAAAACAATACCGAAGAGGTGCTTGACCAAAACTGCCGCCCCGCCACCAATGCCCCCATGGGTACCGATCGCAGCCGAGAAGACCATCACGACACTGAAGGCCAGTAACACCGCTACCGGCGCCAACAACAGCGGATCGGCACTCGCCAATCGGCGGGGTATCTGCAAGGGGATTTCGATCACGCTCATCTGATCATTTCCCGAACCAGGTCCGAGAACACTTCACCCCGGTGGGCAAAATTCCTGAACATGTCGAAACTCGCGCATGCAGGTGAGAACAAGACTGCGTCCCCCGACTGGGCCCAGCGCGCTGCCAATCTCACAGCCTGGGGGAGATCATCGGCAAGCGTGACGGGAACCCGATCACCGATCGCCGCCGCAAGAGCCACACGATCTTCACCGATCAAAAGGACCTGCCTGGCATATCGCTGTATTGCCTTAGCCAAGGTGCTGAAGTCGGCATCCTTTGATTGACCTCCCGCAATCAGGACGACGGGTCGATCCAGACCGACCAGCGCCGCTTCGGATGCACCCGGATTTGTGCCTTTGGAATCATTGACCCAAAGAACACCCTCGCGCTCAAGTACCGGCTCGCATCGATGCGGTAATCCACGAAATGCAGATAGGGCATCCAGAGCCGGCGGGTTGATTTCATAGCCAGCGGACTCAATCAGCCCAAGCGCGGCGAGAGCATTCATGACGTTGTGCCGTCCGGTCATGGTCAGCGACGAAACAGGAAGGACCCTGGTATGTCCCCGAACGATCCAGTCGTCACCGTCAGAATCCGTCGCGAGCCCGTAGTCTGCCGCACGCAACGGCGCATCCAGGCCGAAGGAGATAATCTCGACCGCACTGGAAACGTCCATCTTCTGCAGAGTGGGATCGTCGCGATTGATAATCCCCTTGACAGCGCCTTTCAGAATTCGCCGCTTGGCATCGAGGTATTGCGCAACGGTTGCATAGCGGTCCATATGATCAGGCGACAGATTCAGAATGGCCGCTGCCTTGGCCTTGAGTGAATCGGTGGCTTCCAACTGGAAACTGGATAGTTCCAGCACCACGACGTCCGGTATGGGGCCTTCCAAAAGATCCAGGGCCGGCATCCCGATATTGCCCGCCACTGGAGCGTTCAGCCCCTGGGCTGCCAGCATCTGGCCCACCAGTGTGGTTACCGTGGTTTTTCCGTTTGAACCGGTAATCGCCAACATCGGTGCCGGACAGGCGCGTACAAAGAGCTCGATATCCCCAACAATTTCAACCTGCTGCTGACGAGCCTTCTCAATCACCGGCTCCGACAAGGCAATGCCCGGACTGACGACCGCAAGATCACCACGCCCAAGATTGGGGGTCGTGAACTGTCCCAACTGAACCGGAACATGGGGAAACTGCCGGGTCAGTTCCGAATAAAATGGCGCCACGTCGCGACTGTCCTGAACCTCGACCTCCACTCCCAGCGGAACGAGATACTTCACCGCGGAAAAACCGGATGCGCCCAGTCCGAAAACGGTTGCCCGAGGCCAAGGTGCTGGGTGCAGGGTAGTTGCCAAAGCGTTGCCCATTAATGCCTTACCTGACCTTGAGCGTTGCCAAACCGATCAACACCAGGATCAGGCTGATGATCCAGAACCGAACCGTCACCTGGGGCTCGCGCCAGCCTTTCTGCTCAAAGTGATGATGCAAAGGCGCCATGCGGAAGATTCGTCGCCCAATCAGACGGAAGGAGGCGACCTGCAACATGACTGAAACAGTCTCGATAACAAAAAGGCCTCCCATGATGGCGAGCACGATTTCCTGACGGACAACCACTGCAATCGTGCCCAACGCTGCTCCGAGAGAAAGCGCACCGATATCGCCCATGAAGATCTGGGCCGGATAAGTGTTGAACCACAAGAACCCTAATCCCGCCCCAACTAGCGCAGCACAAATAACCAACACCTCCCCGGCGCCAGCAATAAAAGGAATACCGAGGTACCCGGAAAAAAGAGCGTGGCCGGTGAGATAGGCGAAAACGCCCAATCCACCGGCCACTAAGACGCTTGGCAAAATTGCCAAACCGTCCAGGCCATCGGTGAGATTGACGGCATTGCTGCTGCCGGCAATCACGAACCAGGTGAGAAGAATGAAGCCCAGGCCCATCTCGAGCGCAACATCTTTAAACAGCGGAACGATCAACGATGTCTCAACCGGAGATTGGGCTGTCAGGTAGAGCGCCAATGCCGCCGCGAACGCCGCAACACTCTGCCAAAGAAACTTCTGCCCTGATCCCATACCCCGAGAGTTTTTGCGAAGGATTTTCTGGTAGTCATCCAGTCCGCCAATCAGGCCAAATGCCAGGGAGGTCAGCAGCGTAATCCAGATAAAACGGTTTTCAAGATCTGCCCAGAGCAGTGTGGAAAGCACAATGGCCGCCAGAATCAGAACACCGCCCATTGTTGGCGTATCCCTTTTTTCCAGGTGCGAACTTGGCCCGTCATCACGGATAGGCTGCCCTGCGCCAATCTGCTCAAGTCGCCGGATCAATGCGGGGCCGACAAGAAAGCTGAACAGCAGCGCCGTCAGCACAGCGCAGATGGCACGAAACGACAGGTAACGAAAGACATTGAACACGCTGTACTCAAGCGCCAGATGTTCAAAGAGCATCTTCAGCACGCGATGGCTCCGTCCTCGGCTACGCACACCAGCGCGTCAGCCACCTGTTCCATCCGGGCACTACGGGATCCCTTGATCAAAACGGTCAAACCCGGGCTGAGTATTGGGCGAGCGGCCTTGATCAGGTCTTCTGGGGAAGCAAAGCATCGGGCGTCTTCCCCAAATGCCTCACCGGCTAATCTCGCGAGGGGCCCACAGGCAAATAGCAGGTCAATACCGGCCCGGCGGGCTTCGCGCCCCGCTTCAGAATGAAACTCCTCGGCGCGTGTTCCCAGTTCGGCCATATCGCCGAGGATGAGCGTCTTACGACCCTCACGGCCAGCCAGCGCCCGAATCGCCGCCTTGAGCGAGGTCGGGTTGGCATTGTAGGTGTCATCAATCAGAGTCGAGCCACGGGCTCCGGCGCGGACCTGCAATCGGCCGGGCTGGGCCTCAACCCGCTGCAGTCCGGCCCGGATCTCATCGGAACTGACGCCGCAGGCCCAGGCCACACTCGCTGCCGCCAACGCGTTTGATGCGTTGTGTCGACCCAAAAGATTCAACCGGACTTCAAATTCATCATCAGGCAAACGGATCTCGACCGTCTGGCCCTCGCTATCTCCCGTCACTTCACCGCTGACCCGGGCGCGGTTTTTAAGCCCAAACGTGATGGTCTGGAATTCCTTCACCCTGGCAGCCCAATAAGCCACAAAGCGGTCGTCAGCATTGATCACGGCGGTACCCCCTGGGCGCAGACCGTGAAAAATCTCCGCCTTGGCTCTGACGACGCCTGCAAGACTGCCCAGGCCTTCAAGATGGGCCAACGCGGCATTGGTGATGAGGGCGGTGGTTGGGCTGGCAAGTCGTGACAGGTAATCTATTTCGCCGGGGTGATTCATCCCCATCTCAATAACTGCGAACCGATGATGTTCACGCAGACCAAGCAGCGCCAAAGGTACGCCGATATGATTATTAAAATTGCCCGGGCTGATGTGAACCGCACCCGCCTCAGCAAAAATAGCGCCAATCATTTCCTTGACAGTGGTTTTGCCGTTACTGCCGGTCACACCGATCACCGGGATATCAAAACGCGCGCGCCAATGTGCTGCGAGCTGCCCCAGCGCGGCAGTGGTGTCCTCCACGATCAGACTCGGCAGCGCATTTGAGCCTGGGTGCCGGGTGAGCACCGCTGCAGCACCCAAGCGCTCGGCATCTGCCAGAAAATCAGAGCCCTCAAAACGCTCGCCATCCAAGGCCACAAAAAGAGCGCCCGGCTTCAACGTACGGGTATCGGTCGATACTGAAGTGATCTCAGTATCACCGCCCGTTAACGTCCCCCCAAGCATCTTGGCAACATCGTCTAAGCGGAACATGGCATCGTCCTCAGTATCTCCTCGGCTATCGCCTGATCATTGAATGGCAAAACCTGATCACCGACGATCTGGTTTGTTTCATGGCCTTTTCCGGCAATCACTACCAGGTCACGAGAGGCTGCCTGCTCCAGAACATAGGCAATCGCAAGATCACGCTGGGGGATGCGTGCCTGTGCCGGGGCACTCAGTCCTTCGGCAATATCCGAGAGGATCGCGTCAGGATCCTCACATCTGGGGTTATCGTTTGTTAAAACAACGCGGTCTGCACCGACGGCGGCCGCATGTCCCATCGCGGCACGCTTGCCCCGGTCACGCTCACCCCCGCAACCGAATACGCACCACAATTCCCCGTCGGTGTAACTCCGAAGGGACTCCAGCAGTGTCGAGAGGGCCTCGGGGGTGTGCGCGTAATCGACCACGACCGTCGGTCGGCCCGCACCGGACCCTCGGCAGAACAGCATACGTCCCGGCGCAGGCTGCAACTGGCTCATGACCTCGCTGATGCATGAGGCACTGTAGTCGTGTGCGACAAGCGTCGTCGCCACAGCGCTTAGATTGGCGACGTTAAAATGGCCTCTGAGTTCAGAGCTAAACGCTATTTCTCCAACGGGACTGTGCAGGTACAGCGTGATGCCGCCAGATCCCACATCGACTTTGATCGGAAAGACGTCAGCGCTGTCATCCTGACCATACGTCCACAACTTGGTAGAGAATTCCTGGCTGGCGAACGCACGCCCCACCGAATCAGTCACATTGATGATGATGCTTTCCAACTCTTTGCGCCGGAACAACAACAGCTTGGTCTCGGCGTAACGTTCCATCGTCTGGTGGTAATCAAGGTGATCCCGGCTCAGATTGGTAAACAGTGCTGAATTGAACTCGATGCCTTCAATGCGTCCCTGGTCAATCGCATGTGATGAGACCTCCAGACAGACGCTATCGGCCCCCTGCTTAACCAGATCAGCGAGTTGCGACTGCAGGGTGATTGCGTCAGGCGTCGTCAGAGCAGCAGGCTGTAGGTCGCCTGTCATGCCCCACCCCGTGGTACCAATCAATCCGCTCTGGTGCCCCAGCAGACCCAGCGCCTGGGCAAGAAGAGAGGCGCAGGTCGTTTTGCCGTTGGTACCTGTGATGCCAATGACACACAACGCATGCGAGGGCGACCCGAAGAAACGGTCGGCAATGAGACCGACTTGCTTTTTCAGATCATCGACCGGAAAACAGTTTGTGCGGGATTGACTCGTATCCCATTCGCGGCCTTCCACGAGAACCGCAGCGGCTCCGGCACGTAACGCCTGATCCACGAACCGGCGGCCGTCGGTCTTCTCCCCTGGCACGCCGAGGAACAGACTGCCCGAGGAGACTTCCCGACTATCCAGCGTCAAATGACTGATCCTCGTTGAGGGCAAGTCGGTATGCGACGGCACCAGCCCGTCAATCAACTGGCCGAGCGGTTGCTCCGGCTGGGTCATGGTGAGGTTCATGCCCCGTTCTCTCCAGGTGACATGCTGGCCACAACCGTGACCCCTGAATCCAGGTCGGCGTCCGGTCGAATGCCGTGCATACGCAACGCGTCCGCCATGATTCGCGCGAAAACCGGCGCCGCCACTTCGCCGCCGAAGTATTTCCCTCGAGGTTCATCCACCATTACAGCCAAAACGAAACGAGGTGCTGACACCGGAGCAAAGCCCACAAAGAGTGACTGATAACGGTCTGCCTCATACCCGCCAGTCGGGCTCACCTTATGTACAGTTCCGGTCTTTCCCGCAACACGATAAGCCGGCACAGCCGCGCGCTGGGCGGTACCGTCAGCACTCACAACCTGCTCAAGCAGCGCGTTGATCTGATGCGCGGTCTCTCCCGAGAGCACCTGCTTTCCAGGCACCTTTCCCACTTGCCGCTTCAGGGTCACGGGCCGCAAAACCCCTCCCGAAGCCAGTACTGCATAGGCACGGGCGAGCTGGACCGGCGTTGAGGATAGGCCGTAACCAAAAGACAAGGTCGCATGCTCAATGGGGCGCCAGCGCTCTCTTTTCAGCAGACTCCCATCTACCTCACCTGGAAGTTCGATACCGGTTGCCTGACCGAACCCGACCTTGGCAAGGATCCCGTATAACTCCTCAGGCGCCAGTTCCATCGCGACCTTGGCCGTACCCACATTGCTGGACTTGACCAGCACACCGCCGAGCGTCAGATCTCCGTAATCGTGAATATCCCTGACAGGATCACGGCCGATATAGTGAATACCCGGACTCGTGGAAACAGGTGTCTCTACAGAAAAGCGTCCGCTGGCGAGCGCCATCGACATCGTGAATGGCTTGACCGTCGAACCGGGCTCAAATACGTCCGTTACCGATCGATTGCGAAAGTGCTCTGGCGTCATATCCGAGCGGTTATTCGGATTAAAGTCCGGCACGTTTGTCATCGCCAGTACTTCGCCGGTGTTCACATCCAGCATGACGGCCGACGCGCCCAACGCCCTGGTATCCCGAACGCTCTGTGCCAAATGATGCTGTGCTGAAACCTGAATCCTGAGATCCAGGCTCAGTTGAAGATCACGCCCGTGATAAACGGGCCGGATACTCTCAATATCCTCTACGATTCTTCCCTTGCGGTCACGTAGCACGCGCTTCCGCCCCTCGACTCCGGCCAGGTGGCTGTCAAACGCCCGCTCGATTCCCTCCTGTCCCCGATCATCCACATCGGTAAAGCCCAGGACATGACTGGTAATCGGTCCCGCCGGATAGTAGCGACCGTACTCCCGAAGCGAAGTGACGCCTGGAATTTCCAGACTTTCGACCCGCGCCGCTTCTGCCGGCGGCAGGTGTCTGCGCAGGTACATAAACTCGCGGTCCTGGTATCGATCCAGCAGGCTCGAGATCTGGGACAGGCTCATCCCCAAAGCCTCGGCAAGCCGTGGCCATTCCTCAGGCGCGTGCATCAGGGTGAGCGGATGCGCCCAAACGGCATCGAGGGGCGTACTGACCGCGAGCACATCTCCGTTGCGATCAACGATTCGGCCTCTTTCAGGTTTCACCGCGATGTTGCGCAACTGCCGAGCGGCGCCCTCTGCCTGCAAACGGGAACTGTCAAGAATTTGGACCTGGAAAGCACGGACCCCCAGAACGCTCATTCCAAGACACACCACCCCGAGTACGATTCCCTGCCGCAAACGAGAGTAAGTCTTGGGGGTTCGCCGCTTGGCAGTCAATTTCACGGCGTTGCCTCCAGCTGCACCACGACAATATCCGTGGGGCCGGGGGTCACCATCCCCAACTCCTGTCTGGCCGCTTGCTCAACCACGTTATGGCGGGCCCAGGTCGCCTTCTCCAGTTGCAATCGGCCCCATTCGTCATTTAGTTGGTCCCGTTGTTCTTCGGCCGATCGCACCTGAAGAAACTCAAGCCGGTTCTGGTGGCGTACAACCACTACGTAAAGCGCTGAGAGCAGCGAGATCACACTTAAAAATCCGATCCACTTCATACATAACCGCCGGGTGATTTTTCTGCCCAGCGCAGAATCGCGCTGCGGGCACGCGGGTTGCCTGCCACCTCATCAGCAGAGGGTCGTTGCGGTTTTGCCGGCCGCAGGATGACCGGTGAAATCTCATCAGCCCGGATGGGAAGATCTGGTGGAAAGGGGTCTGCCTTGGCAACGTCGTGAAAGAATCTCTTAACCCGTCGGTCCTCAAGAGAATGAAAACTGATAACGACCAGACGACCGCCCGGCTCCAGCATCTCAATCGCCTGCGGCAACACCGCGTCGAGTTCCGCGAGTTCCTGATTGATGAATAACCGCAGCGCCTGAAAAGTCCGGGTGGCGGGATGCTTTCCCGGCTCCCGTGTAGGCACACAGGCATCTACCAGAGACGACAATGCACCCGTCGTATTCAGGGACGCT
>MDTB01082379.1_pt1 | contig 12885 bp, 12 predicted proteins | sample 811161 | NCBI WGS metagenome assembly MDTB01 (sample SAMN05326650, study PRJNA326480) | marine metagenome | isolation source: seawater | place: Mediterranean Sea | collected 2009 | reverse complement strand
GTTACATTGTGCCCGCCTTTTGATATATATCCAGCCATTGGATAACCCATTACACCAAGACCTATGAAAGCAACATTACAACTCATATACAAATGTTTAATAGTTTAAGTTTTAAAGTAATCTTATTTGGTTTCATATTTACATTTTTTTCAAGCTTTGGACAGAGTTTTTTTTTAGGTTTATTTAATACAAGTATCAGAGAAACGATTTCAATAACACATGGACAATTTGGCTCAATCTATGCATCTGCTACATTACTTAGTAGTTTAATATTAATTTGGGTTGGAAAAAAAATAGACGATATTCAAGTGTCTAAATTTGCATTTTTTGTAATTATTTTATTAGCGTTTTCATCTTTTTTCTTTTCAAACATTTCTTCAATAACTTTTTTATTTTTTGCAATTCTTTTTATGAGATTTTCAGGTCAAGGAATGATGTCTCATACAGCAACAACAACGGTTTCTCGATATTTTACAAAATCTAGAGGAAAAGCACTAAGCTCAATTTGGTTTGGCTTATCTTTATCGGAGTTTATTCTTCCAATTTTAATAATTTTTCTTTTAACAATAGTTGATTGGAGAAATATTTGGATTTCTATTTCTTTGATAATTATTATATTCTTACCATTAGCATCTTTTTTTCTTGTTAAAGATTTAAAACTAGGTTCAAGAGAAAAAAATACAAAAGAAAATTTTATATATAAAAATATTAAAGATTGGAAAAGAACAGAAGTCATTAAAGACTATAGATTTTATATTATAAGTGTTAACCTTTTAGCTATGCCGTGGATTACTACTGGAACTTTCGTCTATCAATCGTTTATTTTAGAATCAAAGAATTGGGGACCTTATATAATAGCTCAATCATTTATGGTTTATTCAGTTATGTCTGTCGTGGCCCTGATTATATCAGGTTACTTAATTGATAAATTTACCAGTAGGAAAATTTTAGTATATATGAATATACCATTGTTAATTTCGACAATTATAATTATATACTTTGATCACTATTTTTCAGCTTTTGTATTTTTAGGTTTAATAGGGATTTCAAATGGTTTAGCTAACGTTCTAGGTTCTTCAACTTGGGCTGAAATCTATGGAGTTAAATATATTGGATCCATTAAAGCTCTAACAACAGCACTTATGGTATTTGCTACCGCTTTTGGAACTGCATTCTTTGGCGTTCTAATTGACAAAGGTTTCTCAATTGAACAAATTGCTAAAATTTCAGGCATTTATATATTGATTTCTCTAATTTTACTTTTTTTGATCAGATCAAAGCTCAAGCCAACAAAAATATAGAAAATCCTTGATTTTATTTTTAACCAGGTATAAATACCTCGCATGGCAAGAGTAACAGTAGAAGATTGTGTTGATAAAGTAGATAGTCCCTACGAATTAGTTCTTGTTGCAAAAGAGAGAACAGCGCAACTCAACACTGGCGTAGAACCATCAGTAAGCATTGATAATGACAAAAATACAGTAATTTCTTTGAGAGAAATAGCTAATGAAAATGTAAAAGTTTCAGATTTAATCGATAGTGCAGTTTATAAATTAAGAAAACATGTTGAACAAGCTGACGATAATTTATCAGAAGACGATGAAGTGGGTGACGACTTTGAAAATTTGTATAAAGGAGAAATTTCTAAAAGTGGAACACCAATTTTACCTTCAAAAAGAGCAAGAAAAATACCTGAAAAAATTCAAGCTTTTTCTAAAGAAGACATCGCTGAAAGTTCTCCATCACAACCAACAGAGTTAGTAGAAACACCAACAGAGCAAATTGAAACACCAACAGAGCAAATTGAAACACTGTCAGATAGTAAAAACGAAGAAGTTTCTATTGAAGAAATAAAAGATAAAGAAACGACTGAAGAAAACAGCGAAGTTTAATTACAAAATTCCTCTATAATTTTTTTTCTATGTTCATCCAAGTCAGGTATATCACCTCTTGTAGAAGAATCTTTATATGATGACATCTTAATTGGATTGCCTGCAGTTTTGAAATCACCAACTATTTTATGGTACGTATTTACAATCATATTTCTTGATTTAATTTGCGGGTTATTTACAGCTTCTTTAATATTGAATATTGGTCCACATGGTATTTTTTCTTTCTCCATTTTTTCTACCCACTTTGATGTTGTAAGTGATATTAGCTTTTCTTCCAAAATAGATTTTAATTCATCCATATTTTCTGATCTTGAAGAGTTGGTTTGAAATTTATTATTTGATAATAAATTTTCTAAATTTAAAACTTTACACAATTTTTCAAATAATTTGTCATTACCTGCAGCAATAATTATATAACTATCACTAGTTTTGAAAGCTTCAAATGGAGCAATAGAAGGATGTCTCGAACCCATAGGTCCAGGTATCTCATTTTTTGCTAAATATCTTGCAATAGCATTTTCTAAAATAGCAATTTGGCAATCTAACATGGAAACATCTATGAACATTCCTTTACCGGTTTTTTCTCTATCATATAGTGCAGCATTGATGCCTATAGTTGTGAATAAACCTGCTGTAATATCTCCAATGGAAGTACCAACTCTTGTAGGTTCAGAATTTGGTTGTCCAGTTACACTCATCAGTCCACCCATACCTTGAACCACCATATCGTAAGCAGGTAATTCTTTTAAAGGCCCTGTTTGCCCAAAACCAGATGCAGATGCATAAATAAGTTTAGGAAATTTTTTACATATATCTTTCCAGCCAAGTCCCCATTTTTCAAGAGTACCTGGTTTAAAATTTTCAACTAATATGTCAGCTTTCTCTAATATTTTAATGAATATTTTTTTATCTTCACTGTCTTTTAAATTCAAAGCGATACTTTCCTTTCCTCTATTTAAAGACATAAAATATGCAGAATTTTCTTTTACAAATGGACCGAATTTTCTAGAATCGTCACCAATACCTGGTGCTTCAATTTTAATAACACGCGCACCTAAGTCAGACAGCATCATTGTGCAATAAGGCCCTACTAATACCCTTGTTAGATCAACAACTAGTAAATTTTTTAAAGGTCCATCCATTTTTTAAGCAATTAAGTATAAATAGTGATCTTGACTCTTTATAATAACTTCCTTTTAATACACTTTTTTTAATAACTAAAGAAGGGGAAAAAATGTTTAAAAAAATATCATTATACTTCACTTCGGTATTATTTTTACTAACTACAATAGGCTCTGCATATGCAGTGACTTTAAAAGCAAGTCATCAATGGCCGGGGACTCCAAGAGCTGACGGCTCTTATGACCCAAGACATGAAATGGTTCAAATAATAGCTGATGAAGTTAAAAAAGCTAATGTCGATATCGATATTAGAATATATCCAGCAAAATCGTTGTACAAACCTAAAGAACAATGGAAACCAATGACCACTGGACAATTGGATATCTCTGCATTTCCATTAGGATATGCATCTAAATTTCATCCAGAATTTAGCGCAACATTAATGCCGGGAACAGTTAAAAATCACGATCATGCTTTAAGATTTAATAAATCTCCTATGATGACTGAGATTAAAAAAATCATAAATGATGCTGGTGTTGTTGTACTGTCTGATGCCTGGTTAGGTGGAGGTTTTGCATCTAAAACTAAATGCATAAAAAATCCAAACGATGTTAAGGGTCAAGTAATGAGAGCTGCTGGAAAAGCATTTAACCAAATGCTAGAAGCTGCAGGAGCAGGGATACAAAGTATGCCATCATCTGAAATCTACACTGGACTTCAAACAGGTGTATTAACAGGTGCTAATACTAGTTCAGGAAGTTTTGTAAGTTACAAAATTTATGAACAAGTTAAATGCGCAACTCCTCCAGGAAAATTTGGTTTGTGGTTTATGTATGAACCAATTCTTATGTCTAAAAAGTCATTTGATGCCCTAAGTTCTAAGCAACAAAAAGCGCTTATGAAAGCTGGAAAAGTTGCAGAAAAATATATGACTGAGCAAGTTGCTAACTTAGATAAAAAATTTGAGGAAGCATACAAAGCAGCTGGTGTTAAATTAGTATATATGTCTGCAGAAGATCATGCAGCATGGATTGAAATTGCTAAAAAATCGTCACATAAAGCATTCGCAGAGCAAGTTCCAGGCGGAGCTAAGCTTATGGAAATGGCTTTAGCAGTAAAGTAAATTAATATATAAAGAACCCCTGCTTAAGATTAAGCAGGGGTTTTTTTTATGAAAAAAAAATATTTAAAGTTTTGTGATTTAATGTCTCAAGCTTGTGGTGCTTTCGCTGTGATGGCACTTCTACTATCAATTTTAATTATAGTTGAATTAGTCTTTGAAAGATATTTTTTTCAACGTGCAATTACATGGCAAACAGAGATCGTAACAATGTTGCTTGTAGCATCAACTTTTATTGGAAGTGCATATGTTTTGAGTGAAAAAGCACATGTCAGTATGGAATGGATTTATGATTTTTTATCAAAAAAAAATATTGTTAAACTTAAAATATTCACTTCATTTGTAAGTTTAATTTTTTTTCTAGTTTTATTTTATTTTGGTTTTGTAATGGTCGAAGAAGCTTTTACAAAAAACTATACAACTGGAACAGTATGGGATCCTCCTTTATGGGTACCTTATTCTTCAATGATGATTGGAGCAGGGTTAATGATACTCCAATATTTTGCTGAAATTATTAAGTTATTCGATGAAAAGGACTTAATTTAATGGAACCATTAATGATAGCCTTAATAGTGGCTGTTTTTACTTTAATAGTTTTATTCTCAGGAATACCAATTGCCTTTGGATTAAGTTTTGTTTCAATCGCCCTTTTAATAGCATTTGAGGGATTTCAAATGTTGGACGTATTTGCTGAAACCTTTTATGCTGGTCTTAACTCATTTGTTTTACTTTCAATTCCAATGTTTATTCTTATGGGTATGGCTGTTGCTAATTCACCAGCAGGTAAAGATTTATATACAGGTTTAGATAGATGGTTATGGAGATTGCCAGGTGGATTGGTTATTTCAAATATAGGAGCTTGTTCAATTTTTGCAGCTTTGAGTGGATCTAGTCCAGCAACATGCGCCGCAATTGGAACAATGGGAATCCCCGAAATGAGAAAAAGAGGGTATTCAGATCAAATTGCAACAGGCACAATTGCAGCAGGGGGAACATTAGGAGTTTTAATACCTCCGAGTATTGTTTTAATTGTATATGGAATGGCAACAGGTACCTCAATTGGAAGACTGTTTTTGTGCGGGCTTATCCCTGGTTTTATGTTAGCTGCTATGTTTGCAGTTTGGGCTTTAATACATAGTTATTTTATAGATAAAAATGCCGCTAAAGCTTTAAGAAATAAAAAACCCCCAACATTAAAAGAAAAACTAGAAGTTCTTCCGAGAATTTTTCCATTCTTAGCTATTATAATAGGAGTTCTTTATGTGCTTTATGGTGGTGTTGCCACGCCATCTGAAGCATCTGGAGTTGGAGCTTTTTTAGTTTTTGTAATGATAGCAGTTGTTTATAAAATTTATCAACCAAAAAAAATATGGAACATAGTTAAAGTTTCTATGAAAGAAAGTGTGATGATTATGTTCATTATTGCTGCATCTTATCTTTTTGCATTTACATTATCGCAACTTTATGTAACTCAATCTTTGGCTCAAAGCATGATAGAACTGAGCGCAAACAAATGGGTCATCTTTCTTTTAGTAAATATTTTTTTGTTGGTTGCGGGTTTTTTCTTACCACCAGTAGCTGTTATAGTAATGACTTCTGCTATTCTATTACCTGTTATTACTACTCTAGGATTTGACCCATACTGGTTTGCAATTGTATTTACTATAAATATGGAAATTGGTTTAATAACGCCTCCAGTGGGGCTAAATCTTTATATAATAAAAGGTATTACTCCAGATGTGAGTTTGTCTGAAATTTTAAAAGGCTCTATTCCTTTCATGATAATAATGGCATTAGCTATTATGATACTTTGCATCTTTCCAGAAATTGTAACTTGGTTACCTGATAAATTAATGGGAAAATCTCTTGGATACTAAAATAATAAATAGAAAAATATCAGTAGCGCCAATGATGGATTGTACTGATCGACATGATAGATTTTTTTTACGTTTAATCAGTAAAAATGTAATGCTTTATACAGAAATGGTTGTAACTAAAGCTGTACTTCGTGGAGATAAAGCTAAACTTTTAAAATTTAATGAAGCAGAAAGACCTTTAGCACTACAAGTTGGAGGATCAGATAAAAAAGAACTTTCACAGGTAGCTAAAATAGCTGAAGATTTTGGATATGATGAAATCAATATTAATTTAGGTTGTCCAAGTAAAAAAGTACAGAAAAATTCTTTTGGAGCATGTTTAATGAAAGAACCAGAATTAGTAGCTGAATGCATAAATGAAATGAATAGCTCCTGTAATATTCCAGTAACAGCAAAAACAAGAATAGGTTTTGATGATACTGAAGAATTTGATTATCTGAATATGTTTGTAGAAGGAATTAAAAAAGCGGGATGTAAGACAATCATATTACATGCACGTAAAGCAATATTAAAAGGATTAACTCCTAAGCAAAATTTAAATATTCCAAAACTTAATTATAAAATGGTTTATGAAATTAAAAAAACTAACCCCGATCTAGAAATAATTGTCAACGGAGGAATTACGACAATAGAGCAAATTAAAAATCATTTAAATTATTGTGATGGAGTTATGATTGGGAGGGCAATATATCAGAATCCTTACTTTCTTAAAGACATTGAAAATAAAATATTTGGAAATGATCATGTTTTATTAAGAGAAGATATTGTAAAAAAAATACTAAAATATTTAGAGGATGAAATGAAAATTGGCACAAGAGTAAATCAAGTTATGAGACATACTGTTGGACTTTATTATGGCCAACCAGGATCTAAAGATTGGAAAAAATATTTAAGTGATAATATGATGGCAAGAGATTCTGATTTTCAAAAAGTAAAACATATAATTAATATTGCTCAAAATAATGAAAAAGCAAATCAAGTTCCTACGTAATGGAAAATTTAAATTTTGCAGAAATAATTAATTTATTAACAGTTTTATCTATTTCAGCGGCAGTAGCAGGTTTCATGGCAGGTCTACTTGGAGTAGGTGGGGGTATAATAATGGTTCCTGCTTTATACTATGCTTTCACAATTTTAGATTTTGAGATTGTTACAAGAATGCACTTATCTGTAGGAACATCACTTGCAATAATTATACCTACATCAATAATTTCAACTAAAACCCACATGGAATATGATGCAGTAGATTTTAAAATGGTAAAAACATTTGGATTATTGATTATTATTGGAGTTCTAGCTGGAACTTTTTTAGCTGTAAATTTAAAAACACCTTCTCTAGTTTTATTTTTTTCAATTTTTTCATTCATAGTTGGTTTATTTTTCATATTTTTAAGAGAAAAATTAGTAGAAAGTCCAAAAAAAATATCAAGTTTGATTAAAAACATTTCAGGAATTGTGATTGGATTTATTTCAGTTCCTCTTGGTATCGGTGGTGGATCCTTGATGGTACCGTTTATGCGAACATTTGGATATGATATTCGAAAATCTATCGGTACAGCAGCAGCGGTAGGCTTTTTGATTTCATTAACCGGAACTACTACAATGATCTTAGGCGGCAAGATAGTTGATAATGTAAGTACACCTTATAGCTTTGGATATATAAATTTATTAGGATTTATTGTTTTTGTGCCTGTAACAATGATAATGGCACGCATAGGTGCAAAAGTTGTTTATAAAATTGACAAAAGACTAATTAGCAAAATATTTGGCTGTTTTTTACTAATTGTTTCTGTTAGATCCCTTATTGAATACTTCAATATTACCTAAGAGGTTAATCTGTTCGTTGAAAATCTTATAAATGAGTATTGGTATTTTATTATATTAATAATCTTTGCCGCAACAGCAGTTGGTTTTTTTGCTGGTTTATTTGGTATAGGCGGGGGATTAATATCTGTTCCATGTCTTTTTTTTATATTTGAAACATTAAGCTTTGATAAAAATTACTTAATGCACTTAAGTGTGGGTACAGCTTTTACAATAACAATTTTTACATCTACGGTATCAGTAATAACTCATCATAAAAATAAACTTGTAGATTTCAGTGTGGTTAAAACATTCGGAATTTTTGTTGTAATGGGAGTTTTATTAGGCACTATCTTTGCCTCATTTATGAAAACTAAAATACTAATTTTATTTTTTTCTATTGTAGTGTATTTTTTTGGAGCATATCTAATGCTAGCGCAAGAAAAAATAAAAAAAATAAGACCTAATTCAACTTTATTCCCTAGGATTATATTTGGATTAATATCTGGATTTATATCTGCGCCCATGGGTATAACAGGTGCTATGATTAATGTACCTATACTTAAATATTTAGGATATCCAATAAGCAAATGTATAGGAAGTGCAGCAGCAATTGGTTTTATTATATCTTTTACAGGATCATTCGGTTTTTTAATATCTGGATTTTATTTGAATGTAAGTTTACCTTTCAGCATAGGCTTTGTTAACATTCCTGCATTTATCTTATTTGTGCCAATTACTAGTTTCATGGCAAGGATAGGAGCAAATACTGTTTATAAGATGGATAAATTAAAGGCTCAAAGATTATTTGGAGTTTTTTTATACGTAATTGGAACAATTTTTATTTATAGATATCTTAATATTTAATTAATTCAGTTTTATTAATTACTTTGCCATAATTTTCATTATTTTCATCAAAACTTATAAAATGAAAATCTTCAACTTTTTTGAGATTATAACCCAAGGCGCAATTTAACACAAATCTAATAGAATTGATATTTGATTTAGGTAAACCAAAATTAGTAAAACATTTTTCCGGTGCTTTTATAGCATTAAAAATTTTTGCTCTATAAATTATTTTTTCTTTATCAGATAGGGTTTCGCCTAAATCACTTGACCATCCATGATCACTTTGAATAATAATTATAGCTCCAGGGTCATTATTTTTTAAATATTCTAATATAAGTTCAATTTTTTTTAAAGCACATAAATAATTCTTTTTATAACCATCTTTAATTTTATTATCTATTTTAGAAAAATTAAACTCTGGATTTTTAGAACAATTTTTTTCAAAAAAATAAGGGGTACGTGGTGAGAAATTATGTATAAAGAAAAATTTATTTTTATTAGATTTACTTAAGTCAAACTTTCTTATTAGGTCATCAGATGGGTAAAATCGATCAGGCGCATTTTTTTTAACTTTATAATAAATTTTATAAATCGGCGTATTAACATAGAACTTTAATAAAATTAGAGTTATGTTGTTGTAAAAGTTGTCACTTATACAATTTATATTTGCATAAACTGCCAAACAAGGATCATTAGTATTACCACCCCAATAAAAATTAACATCTTTCTCGGTTAAGTAGTTTAGCAAATTTACATCGTTATTTTGTGAAAGCATATTTGGAAAAAAAGTATCTCGATCAATATAAGGGTCATCGCCATCTTTAATTGGATAATCTAAATTAAAAATTGACGCTATTGTTAAGTATGAATCTTTGTAATTTGAAAAGCTATCAGATATATATTTTATTCCCAAATTATTTAATTTTTTGATACTAGCATCTTTAGAAACAATATTAAATTTAGATGCGCTTTCTAAAGACATCATTCCATCAAATAAGAATAAATAAATATTTTTTTTTTCAACAGTTTCATTTATTTTGACAACATCATCATTGATTTCAAATTTTGGAATATTATTATTTTTATTATTTCTTTTAAAACTTTGATCTATATAAAAATTTACAATTGTTGACCCATAATAAAATGTCAAAATCAATGAAAAAATTAAAGTAAGGTTAACGAAATAATTTTTGAATTTGTAAATAAATAAAATTACTATTAAAACTATAACTTCAAATAATAAAAAATAAAATTTACCATCATCCATAAACAATTCTATCGACGGCTTATAAAAAAATTGAAGATATGAAAAAAAACATAATAGAAAAATAAGATTAATTTTTTTATAGTTTTCGAAATTTTTAAATAGTAATTTCGACAACAAAGAAAAAATTATAATTAAAATAAATAATAGTGTGTGGAAAATAATTATATATTTTATGTCAAAATTACCTAACTGTTTTAGATTGTAAGGCTTAAAGAAAATTAAAATTGGTAAATAAAAAATTAAAATACTTGCTATAAATTCTTTATACTTATTTAAAAAATTGAAAATAAATGAATTTGAAAATATTAGAAATCTTTTTTTTACTTGATATTTAAATGATTTAAATAAAGTTATTAGTGTTGCAGCTGCGCCTACTATAGCTTGGATTATTATACTTCCAGTACCAGGATCTAGATAAGCAAATGCACTTTCAGTAAATAGTAAAATAAAAAAAGAAGTGGTTAAAAAAATATTATTAAATTTAATTTCAAAAAAAGTTTTCATCTATTATTTTTTTAACAGAACTATCTGAAGATAGTTCTAAATTCTTATGTTTATTTTTTAGTTTTTCAACTTCAACTACAATATCTTTAATGTTATCAACTTCAAAGGTTTTTCCAATAATATTTCTTAAAGTAATTTCAACAGGTTTATTTTTGAACTCTAAATAATTTTTATTTACCATTTTTTTTGGAGTATTAATTAAGTATGCTTTTCTCTTAAAAATTAATGCATATTCTATAAATATACCTGACCAGTCTGTAACAAAAAAATTATATTTAAATGGATTAAGATAATTAGATGTATCTAATGGAATGTTCAAATCAATAAGATTTTGTTTACTTATTTCTTTTTTTTTAAAAGACATAGGGTGAGGACGAAGTTTATAACTTAAATTATAATTATCTAAAAATTCCTTAAATTTAATATGGCAATTTGATTTATAAAATCCGCTGTTCCAGCTTGGCGCTATTAGTATATCTGTATCTGCTAGCGTTTCTTTATTATTTCTTATCTGTTTATTTATAAATTGATATTTAGATTTAAAAATTTTAGTTTTCAATTTATTTTTAAAAACTATTTCTTTCATTTCATTATATTGATATTTACTAATAGTTTGGACCGCATCAAAGTGATCGAATGCATTTGAACTATAAATAAGCGTCATACTTACTGGAGTATGTTGTAGATATATATACTTACATTTAGAAAATTTGCTTTTTCTAAAAATCGTTTGATTTAGATTTGGTGTTGAAGAATATAAAAATTTAAGTCTTAAAGTAAGAAAAACTATTTCCCTAAATATTTTAGTTTGAAAAATAAATATTGATTCTTTGTCAATTGAATTAGGTTTTATGTTATCGAAACTAATAATTAAAACTTTTATTTTTTTTTGTTTTTTTTCTATGTAAGGTTCAAGATATTCGTATATGAAGCTAGATTCACAAAAGAAACCTATGTTATATCTATTCTCTGTTTTTTTTAATCTATAAAAGTTGAAAATATCTTTTAAAATTTTCATTAAATTAAATAACTTCTATTTTAAAATTTTTGTATTCCTTTCGATACTTATTCTGTAGTTTTTTTAAATTTTTTTTAGAAGAATTTATAGTCTCTATAATATTTTCCTCAAACATACAATTTTGCCATCTCCATATTTCTAAGAACTTATTATTTTTACTAATATTATCTATTTTGTTTTTAAAAGACTTATCTAAAGTTTTTTCGTTCTCAAATACTACCTGTCTACCAAATTGGGTTTGAAAATTATGAGTAGTTAAAAATGAAGAATCATCAAATTCACTTTTAAAATAAACGTAGTGTCCTCCTTTATTGATATGTGATAATGTAGCTTTTGGCCATTCTTTTGATGGTAAATCTTTTATATCGTCAGCTTTTAAAATTTTTCCCTCTATTTTAAAATTTAAATTTTTATTATCTTTTGAGCTTTCGATAAATTGATTTATATCATGAATGTTTTCTAGTTTGTAATTTTTAAATTTTATATATTTAATCCCTGCTTTTCTATCGTACAGAGTTTTATTAATTGAATTTTTTAAAGTAGTTTTATTTGTATCTTTATGAACACTCATAATATGAAGATGAGCTCTGTCTAAACCACCTATACATGCACACATACCATGTTCAAAAGTCACTGATTTTCTATCAAATTTGTCTTTAATGCCTTCTTTTGCAATTTTGATAATGAAATTTAGCTCTTCGAACTTCTCTTCTTCAACTAATCCAAACGAAGGAATAAAATCTTTTGTAATTATAATTTGATAACCTAATGTGAATGCACCATATCCAGAAATTAAAAAAAAATTTTTTGAATGCGCTATAAGTCTATTAAATGGCTTAACAGTTTTAACTTTAGTATCTTTTTTACTTTGTCTCAAAAACTCTTTCCAAGATAATTGATCTAAAATGTCTTTATTCATCATAATGTAAATAATCTAATTTTATTAAATACCACTTAATAAGTGATTTGCAACTCTATGAGAGTTTTCAGTTACAGCTCTAATTATAGTTAATCTATTTGGGTTAAAATTGCTAGAAATAGTTCCGGGTGCATATAAATTTTTAGCAATTGAAAAGTTTGCATCAGCTACAAAACCCCTATAATTATAATTTACACTAATCTTTTTAACAGAAGATATAATGGGAGATTCGTTAGTAATGCTATCAAGATTTATAGGACCAGAAACATTAATAATTATATCACCTGAAATTTTACGATTATTTTTAGTATAAACGACAATATAATTTTTATACTTTTTTAGTTTAACAACTTTATCTTTAATAAATTTTAATAAATTTTTCTTTAATAATCTTTCTTTAGCATAGATAGTATTTGGATAAGTGTATCTTGTTAAATTTCTTATTTGTGGAAATATCTTTTCATTATATATGGTTTTTTCAGTAGGTGATAATTTTTTATAACATTTAAATATT
>MDTB01027098.1_pt1 | contig 12885 bp, 16 predicted proteins | sample 811161 | NCBI WGS metagenome assembly MDTB01 (sample SAMN05326650, study PRJNA326480) | marine metagenome | isolation source: seawater | place: Mediterranean Sea | collected 2009 | reverse complement strand
CCGAACTTACGGAACCAAAATTTGATAAAAACCAATAATAAATAATGGAATCTGTAACCCAAAATTTGTTAATATTGCTTTATCCTTAGAAATAAAACCAGCAATAGTCCAACCAACAACTCCCGCGCCATGAAACATTATATTTATTGGATACATATTTAAATTAGTTAGTAAAATACCCGTTAAGACTAAAAAGGTACTTATCCATTTAAGATATTTTTTTATAAACATCCGACCTCTTATTTTATTTTGTTTTAAAGAAATTTTGCGCTCTTTTAAAATCTTGCACAGTGTCGATTTCCATCCAATTATTTTTAATAACTACACACTTTATTTTAACATTATTTTCTAATAGGTAAGAAAAAAAATCTGTTAAATATGCTTTTTTAAAACTAGTAGCATTAAAAAATTTTTTATTTTTATAATTTAATTTAGCTATTCTATAATATCTTTTAAAAATACCACATCCTTTTTTGCTTAATTTGAGCATACCAATAAACTCACCATTGCTTTCTTTTTCTCCAAGGTTTTTTCCAACTTTTTTTAAATCTAACTTTTTATTAAAATATACATTTTCTGCCTGAGATATTGGATGCTTTGTTCTTCCTTTGTAAATTTTTTTCCAGTTTTTATCTACTAGAATTGATATGTCAGATTTTGAAGATTTTAATTTTTTTACAATATTAGTTTTAAAGATAATATCAGAATATGAAATTATACAATCATTTTTTAATATTTTTTTTGCGCAAAACAAAGACTCAAGTATATTATTGTTTCGAAAATTTTTATTTAAAAAAAAATTAAGCTTTTTATCCTTAAATTTCTCTTTTTTATAACCTATTATTAAATTAATATTATTTATCTTTAGAGCGTTAAAAACTTTTAACTGCCATTCTAGAATTGTTTTACTTCCAATTTTAACTAAACTTTTGGGAAGACTTTTCGTATATGGTCTTAATCTTGACCCAAGGCCAGCTGCTATGATAATTGCTTTCATTTGTAATCAAAATAAGTAATATATTATAAACTTATTATTTAAAATGTTTAAAAAAATATTTACGTTAACTATAGTATTTACTTTTTCTTATACTGGAAGTGTATACGCTTATTTAGACCCCGGAACTGGCGGCATGATAATTCAAGCGATTATAGGATTTATAGCGGCGGCGGGTGCTGCTGCTGGTATATATTGGAAAAAAATTAAAGATTATTTTAAAAAAATATTTGATAAAAACAAAAAGCAAAGTTGAAATTTTTACTTACAAATTCAATTAAATTTAATTAAATGTCAAAAAAAAATATTTTTAGTTCATTAAGGTTAAGACAAGTTCTCAATGATTTAAAAAGGCGTCCCGAAGATGCCGCTAGAAGTTTAAAGTTAAACAAAAATCTATTTAATCAATATTTAAATGGAAAAAAAGATATAGATGAAAACTTTGTTAAAAAGTTTATAGAAAAATTTCCAGTAACTATTAACGAGTTTTTGAACCCAAACTATCATACTAAAACTAATTTTAAAATTATGAGAGCAAGTGAGTCAAAAAAAACCAGCAGAGTTATGCAAAGAGGTGGAAAAAATTATTATGAATATAGAGACACAGTCATGGATAGGCATGCGCCTTTTAGACCCGAATGGATTAGAATTCTAAATTATGTTGATTCTAACAACCCTAATTCAAAATCATTAAAATGGAATAGAGGACACCTGTTACACCAACTCACTTATTTTATTGGTAAAATTAATTTTTACTATGTTGATAAAAATAAAAAGAAAAAAACTGCAGTGTTAAATACTGGAGACAGCATGTACATAGCACCTTATGTTCCTCATACGTTTTCAAGCAGAGATAAAAAATGTGAAGGTTATATTGTGGCAATAACTTTTTCAGATAAAATTTCTACTGATGTTCAAAATTATGTTGCAAGATTGGGCCAAGAAAAAATTAAAAAAACAATATTTAATGAAAAATTTAAAGAACAAGTAAAAGTGACTGTAAAAAAATCTAGCAAATTTAAAAATAAAACTTTGAATAAAAATAATTTTAAAGTATACAATTTAGCAAGTAATAATATTGTGCCTGATACAAATTTTTTTCAGGTAGAAGTTAAAAAAAATAACTCTGAGATTAATACAAGTTACTTTCATCAGTACATTTATATTTTAAGTGAAAGAACAAATATGGTAATTAATAAAAAAAATTTTAATTTAAAAAGAGGAGACACAGTATATTTACAACCCATGACTAGCTTTAAGTTAAACAAGAAAAGTTTTAAAGCAGTGATAACTCAAGTTCAAAGCATATTAAATCAAGAAACTAGAGAACAAATCTTTCATTTAGGTGCTAATAATCTAAACAGGCTTGTATCCGATAACTCACAGTGGTTCAAAAAATGAAAAAAAACAAAACTGTATACGTGCCTTTAGCAGTGGATATATTGCACTCAGGGCATCTAAACATAATTGCTAAAGCAAAAAAATATGGAAAGGTTGTTATTGGGCTACTTTCTGATAGTGCGATTTCTGAATATAAAAATATACCCTCTTTAACTTACGAAGAAAGATATAAAATAGTAAAAAGCCTCAAGAATGTGAACAAAATAATAAAGCAAAAAACTTGGGATTATTCCTCAGTTATAAATAGTTTAAAGCCAGATTATTTCATTCATGGCGACGACTGGAAAAAAGGAGTTCAAAAGAATACTAGGTTAAAAGTTATTAAATTATTAAAAAAAAATAAAGGTAAATTAATAGAAATTCCTTATACAAAAAATATTTCATCATCAACGATTAAATCAAAACTTGTAAATTTATTAACACCTACTTCTAGAGTTTCAATTCTAAAAAGACTTTTAGATACTAAAAAATTAGTTAGAGTTTTAGAGTCCCATAGCCCTTTATCTGGCCTGATAGCAGAAAATATAAAATTTGAAAAAAAGAATAGCTCTGAACAATTTCATGCAATGTGGTCCTCTAGTTTGACAGATTCAAGTGTTAAAGGCAAACCTGACAATCAAGCTTTAGATTTTTCATCTAGATTTAATGGTTTGGCAGATATATTAGATGTTACAACTAAACCAATTATTTTCGATGCTGACAACGGAGGAAGACTCGAACATTTGCCATTCACCATAAGATCATTAGAAAGATTAGGTGTTTCTGCAATAATGATAGAAGATAAAATTGGTTTAAAAAAAAATTCACTTTTTAAAGATCAATCAGGTGCAAAACAAGACTCAATCAAAGATTTTTGTAAAAAAATTGATTTAATTAAAAAAACCAGAAATTCTAAAGATTTTTTGATAGGCGCTAGAATTGAAAGTTTTATTTTGGGAAAAGGATTAAAAGACGGTCTTAAAAGAGCCGAAGCTTATTCTAAAGCTGGCGCTGACTTAATTTTAATACACAGTAAAGAAAATAACCCAAAAGAAATATTTTCTTTCGCTAAAATTTTTAGAAAAACAAGTTATTACAAACCGTTGGTTTCTGTGCCCTCCACTTACTCTAAAACTAAAGAGTCAGACCTTATAAAGAATGGCTTCAAAATAGTTATATATGCCAATCATATGCTAAGGGCCGCTTATCCATCTATGCAAAACGCAGCTAAAACTATTTTAAAAAATCAACGATCATTTGAATTAGAAAGTAAAATTAGTTCGGTAGGAGAAGTGATAAATTTAATTAAATAATGATACTTGTAGAAAATTTACTAAAAAATTTAAAAAAAAATAATGTAAATTTTTTTACAGGAGTACCAGATAGTATATTAAAAAATTTATCTTCTACCCTAGAAAAATTTCCAAAAAAAAAAACACATTATAGCACCAAATGAAGGTGCAGCGACCTCTATAGGTATTGGACATTATCTGTCTACAAAAAAAATTCCTTGTATTTATTTACAAAACTCTGGATTAAGCAATGCAATTAATCCCTTAATATCAATTGCAAGTAAGGAAGTTTATTCGATACCATTGTTACTTATGATTGGCTGGAGAGGTTCACCTAAAATTATTGATGAACCACAGCATAAAGCTAAAGGTAAAATTACTCAAAAACTACTCAGGTTACTCAAAATAGAATTTTGTATTCTAAGGAAGCCTGAAGATCTCTCTAAATTAACTAAATTAATAAAGAAAGCTTATAAAAATAAAAAAATTATATGCTGTTTAATAGAAAAAAATACTTTGAAAATAGGAAAATTTAACAAAAAAAAACTAAAAGAAAAAAATAAATTGCAACGAAAACATTTCATTGTTGAATTTCTTAGACAAGCGCCTAAAAAATCAAAAATAATTTCAACTACTGGCTTTACTTCACGTGAGCTTATGCAATTGAGAAATCAAAAAAAACTCTCAAATGGAAAAGACTTTTATATGGTAGGTGGTATGGGTCACTCATCGATGGTTGCAATGGGATATGCAAATGAATCAAAAAACAAAGTGTTTTGTTTGGATGGAGATGGTTCAATTTTAATGCATCTAGGTTCTTTAAGAACAGTTGGCTATAATGGAAATAAAAATTTTAAACATATAATATTAAATAATAATTCACATGAGTCCGTAGGTGGACAAATTACAACTGCTGAAGGAATTGATTTTCAAAAACTATCAAAAAGCTTAGGTTATAAAAATTATTATAAGATTTCTAACCACAACCAACTTAGCCAAAAAATTAAATATTTTATAAAATCTACTGGGCCTAGTTTTTTAGAAGTAAAAATTAAAAACGGCTCAATGAAAAATTTAATTAGACCGAAAAACTTATTAAAAATAAAAGAACAATTTATGAAAAAATAAAGGTTATGATTAATAATTTAGAAAAATTTCATAGGTATATTGATAATAAAAAATTAAAAAAGATATTTTTGATTACCGGAAAAAATTCTTTTCTTAAATCTGGGGCAAAAAAAATCATCAATAGTATTAAAAATAAAAAAATAAAATATTTTTACAAAAAAGAAAATTTCCCCGAGTACAAAGAACTAAAAAAAATTAGTATTGAGATAAAAAATTTTAATCCAGATATTATTTTAGCGATTGGAGGTGGAGCTGTAATGGATTATGGAAAAATCGCTAGCGTTGTTGATGAAATAAAGAAAATAAAAAAAATAATTACAAAAAATAATGTTCCAAAATTTAAGAGCTACCCTCTGGTTGCTATACCGACAACATCAGGCTCAGGAGCAGAAGTAACTCCTAATGCAGTTATGTATATAGATAAAACTAAATACACCGTTGATAAAAAAATTGTTAAGCCAAATAAATTTTTTTTATTACCAAAATTAACTTTTTCTGCCTCCAAGTCTATCAAGGCGAGTTCAGGTTTTGACGCTGTAGCTCAATCAATCGAGTCACTTCTCTCTATTAAGTCAACTTCTCAGAGTGTAAAATTTGCAAAAAAATCTTTAGAATATTCATTAAAGAGCTTTACTGACTTTGTTAATAGACCAAGTAACTTTAATGCAGAAAAAATGATGTTAGCAGCCCATATGTCTGGTAAGGCTATTGCTATTTCTAAAACGACTGCGCCTCATGCTATTTCATATCCTTTTACAGCCCACTTTGGAATACCTCATGGCCACGCGGTATCCTTAACTTTAGACAAATTATTATTATTTAATTATAAAAATGCTCAGTACGCGAAAACTAAATTTGATTTAATTGACAGATATAAAATAATTTTTAAACTTACAAATACAAAAAATATTAACGATCTATTTTTCTTTATACAAAAATTGAAGAAACTCGTAAATTTAAATGATAATTTTAAGTCTTTGGGTATAAATATTAATAAGGAAAAGATTAAAATTTTATCAGGAGTAAACGAACAACGTTTAGCTAATAATCCAGTACAATTAAATGTAAATGAAATTATTTCAATCATATCATGAGTTTTTTTTCGTCTATTAAAGGATATCTAACTTTTAAAAACAAAATTAAATTTGAAAATAGAAAAATAATCGTTATCTATTCGGAGTCCAAAAATTACCGAAATTATTTTATAAATATTATAGAGTCTTTAGGTGTAGAAAAAAAAGTAGCTCTAATATATTTAACATCTGACAAAAAAGATCTAGAATTATTTAAAAATAATATAAGGCCAATTTTTATTGGTAGTGGAATAATAAGAATTCTTCTTTTTACTTTATTAAAATGCGACATGTTAATCATGACGCTAACAGATCTTGGCAATCATGAAATTAAAAAATCTAAAAATTGTAAAAATTACTTATATATTTTTCATTCTTTAGTAAGTACAAAAAAAACTTATACACATACAGCATTTCAACATTACGATATTATTTTTACAAATGGTGAGTATCAAAAAAAAGAATTAGAAATTAATGAAAAAACTTATAATTTTCCGAAAAAAAGAATTTTTAATATTGGATATTCATATTTAGAAAAATTAAAACAAGAAAAAAAAGATAATATTAAAAATGAAAAAATTTTATTTGCACCTTCTTGGACTAAATCTAATAAAAATATTTTTAACGACTACTCCAAAAAAATTATTGATTTACTTTTAAAAAAGAACCTAAAACTTATTTTAAGAACCCATCCCGAACTAATAAGAAGAGGAAATAAAACTATAAAAGATCTTAAAAAAAATTACTCAAATAATGAAAATTTTGAAATGAATTTAGACATATCTAATTTAGATGTTTTAAATCAATCATATGTTTTAATTACTGATAATGGAGGAATGGCTGTTGAGTATCTTATTGCTCAAAAAAAACCAGTAATTTTTTTAAATTATGCAGAAAAAGTTCATAATAAATTCTATAAAGAAATACCTAACGACACTATCGAAGAGAAATTCAAAAAAGAATTTGGTTTTGAAATTGAAATAAATGATTTAGATCAAATTGATCTTAAAATTAAAGAGGCTATTAATTCTTTTGAATTTAAGAAAAATAAAATTGAAAAATTTGCATTAGATAATGAAATAATTCTAGAAAACCAAACTAATGCAACTTGTAATAAAATTTTAGAGTTAATATAATTTTAAGCGGATTTAATTTTTTTCTCAAGAAAGGCTGGTACATCATCTTCTTTATCAATAAGATCTTCTTTTTGACCTTTTGGTTGAAAAGCGTATAGAACATGTAACTTACAGTACGGGAAATTGTCTACTGGTGTTCTTCCACAAAAATAAAAAGACTCTTCGTCAGGGTGACCTACCGGCCATTTACAAGTTTGGTCCGTCAGATTTTCAAGCGAAGTTGGTTTTTCTGCCTCGAAATTTTTATCTAGTAAGATTGATTGAAATTTACTTTTTCTACTGACTGAAGGTCTAATTTTTGTTTGATTTTTATTTGAAGTTTTTCTTTCAGTCTTTACAGCTTTTGATGGCGCTCTTTCTTCCAAGTTTAATCTATGAGCCTTACCTATAACTGCGTTTCTTGTAGTGTCGCCTAGCATCTCAGCTATTTGGCTGGCCGTGTGGCCTTTAGACCAAAGCTCTCTTAATTTATCTACTTTTTCTTCTGTCCAGCTCATATTCAACTTATACTATATATAGTATATTAATTTATTTAATACCATTATGTAGTATGCTATTTAGTTAAATACTACTAAATTCTTCAAATTTTACAGTTTTGCACAAGTTTTTTTAAATTTAGAGTTATAACACTGCCGATGATTGAAATTAAATCAAAATACAAAATAGGAACTAGAAGATTTGGGCTATTTAATTGGATTGGTATTTGGGCACTTTATCAAAAAGAAGTTCTCAGATTTTTAAACGTTTGGCTTCAAACTATTTTCTCTCCTATTGTTTCGTCTTTGCTATTTTTACTTGTGTTATCTTTAGCATTAGGAACCAATAGAAGTGATGTGCTTGGTGTTTCGTTCTTAAACTTTTTAGCACCCGGACTGATTGCAATGCAAGTTATACAACAATCATTTTCACATTCCTCATCATCTTTTATGATAGGAAAAATTCAAGGTAATATTGTTGATATTCTTTATGCACCGTTGTCTGCTGCTGAAGTTGTTTTAGCTGTCACTTTTGCATCAATAACTAGAAGTTTTATGATCGCATTTATATCGATTATTATTTTTTATTTTATAGTCGATTTTCAGATTATAAGTTTCTTTAACTTAATACTTTTTACTTTTTTATCTTCTTTTATACTTGGGGCAATAGGAGTAGTAGCAGGATTGTGGGCAGAAAAGTTTGACCACATGGCGACTGTAACAAATTTTGTAATTGTTCCATTATCATTTTTATCAGGAACATTTTATTCAATAGATAGGCTACCAGAGTTTTTACAAATTATAAGCAAAGCTAATCCTTTTTTTTATATGATTGATGGTTTTAGATATAGTTTTATTGGAGTATCAGATAGTTCAATTTCTACAGGAATAATCTATTTATCTATACTCACTTTTTTTTCTTGGGTAGTAGCATATTTATTATATAAAAAAGGTTACAAAATTAAAACTTAGTTATGAGCAAAATATTAAATAATTATAATAGAAAAAAAATTTCTTTTGTAAAAGGTAAAGGTTGTTATCTTTTCTCTAAAAAAGGAAAAAAATATCTAGACTTTGTTCAAGGTATAGCAGTTAATTCTTTGGGTCACTGTAATGAAAAATTAGTGAAAGCAATAAACTTGCAATCTAAGAAATTATGGCATGTGTCCAATGCGTTTATTATTAATGAACAGGAAAAACTAGCGAAAAAAATAACACAAAAAACTTTTGCAGATTATGTGGCCTTTCAAAATTCTGGTGCTGAGGCAACTGAACTGGCAATAAAAATTGCTAGAAAATATTTTTTTTATAAGGGCAAAACAAAAAAAAATAGAATTTTGTGTTTAAAAAATAGTTTTCATGGCAGAACTCTAGCTACTATTTATGCAAGCGGTAATAAAAAAATGACAAATGGGTTTGGGCCGAAAGTTGATGGATTTGATCATTTTGATTTTGCTGATCATAATTCTTTAAAAAAAAATATAACGAGTAGAACAGCAGCAATTATGATCGAAACTGTTTTGGGTGAAGGAGGAATTAAAGTAATACCTGATTACTGCCTCAAAGGTTTAAGAAAACTATGTAATAAAAAAGGTATTTTATTAATTTTAGATGAAGTTCAGTGTGGGATAGGAAGGTCTGGTAAGTTTTTTGCATTTGAACATTCTAAAATAGTTCCAGATATCGTTCCAATAGCAAAGGGTATAGGTGGAGGTTTTCCTATCGGAGCTTGTTTAATGACAAAAAAAGTAGCCAAATGTATGGGCCCTGGTTCTCATGGATCAACCTTTGGCGGAAATCCTTTAGCAATGGCAGTCGGTAACGCAGTTATGGATCAAATTTTCAAAAAAAACTTTCTTAAAAATGTTCAAAATATTTCTAAATATTTTATGGAAAGCTTAAATGAATTAAAAAATCAATTTCCACATGTTATTTTAGAGGTTAGAGGTTTAGGTTTATTAGTAGGCATTAAAGTAAAGCCTGATCAAAATTTATTTATTCAAAAACTTTTAGACAACAAATTATTAACTGTAAAAGCAGCTGAAAATGTAATTAGATTACTTCCACCTCTCAATGTAAAAAAACAAAATATTGATGAAGCCATAGAAATTTTGAAAAAAGTGTGTAAAACTTTTAAATGAAAAACTTTTTAAATATATCTGATGTATCTTCTATTGAACTAAGAAAAATTATAGATGAAGCAAAGGTTAGAAAATCTGAAAGAAAAGGATTTAATAAATCTGAAATAGACAGAGACAAACCATTTCAAGGGAGGTCAATGGTTATGATATTTGAAAAACCTTCGACTAGAACAAGAATTTCTTTTGATATAGCTGTTAAACAGTTAGGTGGAACATCCATTGTTTTAAATCCAGACGGTATACACTATGGAAAGGGAGATGAGTCAATTAGAGATACTGCAAAAGTTTTATCTGAATATGCCGATATTATTATGATTAGGACTTCTTCTCATAAAAATTTAGAAGAATTTGGATTACACTCTAGTATTCCAATTATTAATGGATTGTCGGAACAAAGCCACCCATGTCAAGTAATGTCTGATATTTTAACTTTTGAAGAAATATGTGGAGATATCAAGAACAAAACTATCGCTTGGTTAGGTGATGGAAATAACAATATGTCCAATTCTTTCATTGAGGCAGCTGTAAAATTTAATTTTAATTTTAAAATTGCCTGTCCTAATAAGTACAAACCAAATGAAAAAATTTTAAATTGGGCAAAAAAAAATGGCGCTAAAATTCAGGTGACTAATAATCCTATTGATGCAGTAAAAAATGCTGATTGCATTATGACAGACAAATGGATTTCAATGAATGATAAAGTTGATAAGAAAAAAAAGAAAAAAGCTTTAAAAAAATATCAAGTAAACAACAAGTTAATGAGTTTAGCTAAGCCAGACGCTATATTTATGCATTGTTTACCCGTAGGAAGAGGCGAAGAGGTCACGGATAAAGTTATTGATGGAAAACAATCTGTCGTTTGGCTTCAAGCTCTAAATAGAGTTCATGTTCAAAAAAGCATAATCAATTGGTGTTTAAAGTAAATTAAGGTTTGGGAAGAGGGTTATTACTTTTAGAATTCATAAATAAAATTACCGAAGCTCTATCCTTTTCTTTTCTTAAGCCAGCAAAAGCCATTTTAGTACCCTTAATGTATGCCTGTGGTTTGATTAGATAAGAATTCATTTCCTCATAACCCCAATTTTTTTCAAAAGCAATCATCGCCTTCGAATACTTATAATCTTTTACCGAAGCTGATTTTCTTCCGATTACACCCCACAAATTTGGTCCTATCATATTTTTCCCATCGCTTGCTATCATGTGGCAGGCGCTACATTTTTTAAAAACTTTTTCTCCATGAACTAAATCTCCTAAAGAAAGTAACTGAACAATATCCACTTTTTCAACTACCTTATTAACAGCACTTGTTGAGCTAATATTTGAGGCTACATTTGGCACTCCCTCAATTTTATAGGCTGATTGTTTTGGTTTTTCTACTTTATATATGGAGTCAGTTAACTTATTAATACCAATAATGATTAAGGCCGTCATTAAAACGGCACCAATGATTTTATTTAATTCAAAACTATCCATAAATTTGATAATTACTAATGACGTATAACACGACTAAATTAAAAAAAACTTAAAATTAATTACTTTATTTGCGTCCTAGAGACGCATAATTACTATGAGCAATATTGCTATTATTATACCCTCAAGATTAAGTGCCAGTAGGCTACCCAATAAACCCTTAAAACTTATAAATAATAAAGAAATGATTCTTCACGTTTACGATGTAGCAAAAAAATCAAAAGTAGGTGATGTTATTGTTGCAACACCAGATAAGGAAATTTTTAATCTTATTAAATCTCATGGTGGGCAAGGAGTAATCACTAGCAATAAACACCAAACAGGGACAGATCGTGTTTATGAGGTATTCAATAAAACATTAGATGCAAAACCAGAAATTATAATTAATTTTCAGGGTGATATGCCCAATTTAAATCCCAACTCCATCAAAAAATTGGTTGATCATATGAAACAAAATAATTGTGATATCGGCACTTTGGCTTCTAAAATATATGACAAAGAAGACGAAAAAGATTTAAGTGTTGTCAAAGTTTTGGTTGATAAAAGCTTGGATAATAATCATTTTTCTAGAGCATTAGACTTTTTTAGAATTTCTAATAACCCATTAAATAAATTAACGTATCACCACGTAGGAATTTATGCCTTTACTAATAAAGCTTTAATAAGATATGTAAGTTTAAAAAGAAGTAAACTTGAATTAGATAGAAATTTAGAACAATTAAGAGCTTTAGAAAATAAAATGAAAATATACGTTGGATTTATAGAGTCATTTCCTTTAAGTGTGGACACTGAACTGGATCTTAAAAAGATTAAAAAAATTATGGAGCAATAAATGTCTAAAACCAAAGTAGCTTTCCAAGGAGAGAAGGGTGCATATTCTCATTTAGCATGTGTAGAATTATTTCAAAATTCTGAAATAAAGACATGTGCAACTTTTGAAGAGACATTTAAAACTGCTTTTGATGATGGTAATTATAAAATCATTATTCCAATTGAGAATTCTTTAGCAGGAAGAGTAGCGGATATTCATTATCTTTTACCAAAATACAAACTTCAAATTTATTCGGAGCATTTTCAAAAAGTCGAACACTGCTTACTTGCCAATAAAGACGCTAACATTAGTGATATAAAATTTGTAAGAAGTCATGCTCAGGCGATAGGACAGTGTCAAGAAATTATAAAAAAAAATAAGTTTCAACCTATAATATCAGCTGATACCGCTGGTTCAGCTAAAGAGTTGTCCGAAAGTAAAAGTATTAATATGGCAGCTATAGCATCTGAGTTGTCAGCTCAAACATATAATTTAAAAATATTAAAAAAAAACGTTGAAGATGAGTCTGGTAATGTCACTCGTTTTTTAATTATGGGAAAAGGAATACAACAGCCAGAGTATATTAAAAGTAAAAATTATATTACAACTTGTATATTTAGATTAAAAAGTGAACCATCAGCTTTATATAAATGTTTAGGAGGATTCGCGACTAATCAAGTAAACCTTACTAAGCTTGAAAGTTTTTCAGTAAAAAATACTTTTGACCAGACCAATTTTTATCTTGATTTAGAAGGACACATTGAACAAAAAACTGTTCAAAAAAGCCTTGAAGAACTAGGTTTTCATACTGAAAGCCTTGATATTTTGGGGGTTTATGAGGCTTCTAGTTTTAGAAAAAAATAGTCCACAAATCTCCAATCTTGTCTTGTAGTAATCAAATTGATCTTGATATAATCATTTGGAGGTTGGCATCAGGTGGATGTTTCATAAACCCGGTCAGGTCTGAAAAGAAGCAGCCGTAGT
>MDTB01060422.1_pt1 | contig 12886 bp, 9 predicted proteins | sample 811161 | NCBI WGS metagenome assembly MDTB01 (sample SAMN05326650, study PRJNA326480) | marine metagenome | isolation source: seawater | place: Mediterranean Sea | collected 2009 | reverse complement strand
TGTCGCAACAGAGAGCCACTACCCTAATGACACTAAAACTCTGCCTCCCGTTGAACAACGGCGAATTTATGATCAAATGTGTAAAGCCTTTTCTAACGGTCGCCCAAAGGGTGTTATTACTAACGATCATAAAATAGGTGGAGTTCCCGTGCGCTTGTACACAACTCAAGCATCTATTGATCTAGAAGACCATTCTTCGGTCATCATTTATTTTCATGGCGGAGGATATGTCGTTGGTGACCTTGAGAGCCATGACGATGTCTGTGCTGAAATTTGTCTCGGGACGAAACTTGGTGTGGTAGCAGTAGATTACAGGCTTGCACCTGAACACAAGCATCCTGCAATGTTTGAGGATGCCTTTGCAGTACTCAAGTATATTTTAAAAAATACCAAAATGTATGTGATTTTATCGGGTGATAGCGCTGGGGGAAATCTGGCCTGCTCAATAGCTCACGCAAGCAGACCCTTCAAAGCAATTTATTATCGAATATTAGGCCAAGTACTCATTTACCCGACACTCGACAGCCATCCAAATAAGGGCAGCTACATACAACACCAGTTTGCACCTTTACTTACCCGTGAGGATGTTTGCTATGTCTTGAATTGTAGAATTGGAAAAAAAACTAAGGGCGTGATTTCTAATTTTAATCCGCTTGATGACAAAAATTTCTCAAACCTTCCTCCAACCATTATTTTTACCGCAGACTTTGATCCTTTGAGAGATGATGGGGCTAACTATTGTACAGCAGTACAAAAAGCTGGTGGCAAGGCTCTGTGGATAAATGAGCTTGGACTTGTTCACGGATTTTTGAGAGCGCGGCACACCACAAAGAGAGCAGAGGCTAGCTTTCAATCTATGTTGAGGGCATTTGTTTCTCTAAGTAAAAAATGTAGTAATATTGAAACTTAAAAATTTTGATGATTTCTTGATGTTCAACAGCGAATTATGCGACATAATCGAAATTCCTAACTTAAGCATTGTAATGCCGGATGGGTGCCGATTATCTGCGCGAGCGTGGATGCCTGTTAATGCTCAAAATAAACCAGTTCCTGCAATTCTAGAGTTTCTTCCATATCGTAAACGTGATGGGACTACCGCGCGTGATTGTTTAACACATCCATATTTTGCTAAGAGGGGATATGCTTGTATTCGTGCTGATATGAGGGGAAATGGCGATAGCGACGGTTTAATGGACGATGAATATAGCGAACAGGAGATGTTGGATGCATTATCCACAATAAATTGGCTTGCTGCTCAAAAATGGTGTGATGGATCAGTGGGAATGATGGGGATTAGTTGGGGAGGATTTAATAGCCTTCAAGCAGCTGCTTCGAACCCAAAAAATCTAAAAGCGGTAATTACATTGTGTTCCTCTGTTGATCGATATGGTGAGGACATTCATTACAAAGGTGGATGTCTTTTAAACGAGAATCTTGGATGGGGCGCAACAATGTGGGCCTATTCATCAAGGTCGCCAGACCCTGCTTTGGTTGGCGAAAAATGGAGGGAGATGTGGCTCGAGCGACTTGACGCACAACCTTTTTTACCAATTCGTTGGTTACAACACCAAAATCGTGACTCTTATTGGAAGCGCGGTTCAGTCTGCGAGGATTTCAGTAGGATCAAAGCAGCAACACTAGCAATCGGTGGGTGGGCTGATTCTTATAAAAACACCGTGCCAACATTGATCAAAAAATTGCAAGCACCTGTAAAAGGTATTGTCGGTCCGTGGGCCCACAAATATCCACATTTTGCGTCACCCGAACCAAGAATAGGATTTTTGCAAGAAGCTACACGCTGGTGGGACGAGTGGTTAAAAGGTATCGAAACAGGAGTTATGGATGATGCTCGTTACGCCGTTTATTTAATGAACGCAGTCCGTCCAAAAACTAAATATAACAAACGTGATGGAATATGGATTGACGGAAGTGACTTAGACCGAAAAACCAAAGAAAAAATTTGGTATTTTGGTTCCAATCAGAATCTGGAAAATATTTTAAAGCCTCCTCAAACCATTAACGTGTTATTATCATCTCCTCAAGACTGCGGCATGGCGAGTGGAGAATTTTGTTCTATCTGGCTTGGCGCTGACATGCCCGGCGACCAAAGATCTGATGATGCTAAATCAGCATGCTTCACGTCGAATAAAATCGCTCATGTTACAAATATCATTGGATCTCCAAAAGTAAAATTGACGCTACAAAGTGATAAGCCAAATGCTCAAATAGCTGTGAGGTTGAATCACATATATCCAGATGGTGCTTCTACAAGAATAACCTATGCAGTCTTAAACCTAACGCATAAAGATGGACATGAGACTCCCAAGAATTTGATCCCAGGAGAAACATTTGAAGTTGAACTCAACCTTGATCACATCGCATATCAAGTGCCCGCAGAGCATCAAATAAGAATTGCAATTTCGTCTGCATATTGGCCAATCCTGTGGCCATCTCCCGAGCCAGTTCACCTTCAAATAAAAGGTGGCTTTCTGAGCCTGCCCACTCACACCATAAACTCTGAGAGCGAGATCTTTTTTTCCAATCCAGAAGCTGAGGATCCTTGGCAAGTAGAAAAGTTACGATCACCGAGTAATTCAAGAAAAATTATCAATGACATAAACTCCGGAATCAAAACCTTGGAAATATTTGATGATTTTGGGGCTTGGAAAGATGCTGACCATGGCTTGGTCAATGACACCATCGCGCGGGAGGTTTGGAAGATTCATCCGGATGACCCACTCAGTGCAAAGGCAAGCACCCATTGGACGACCGAAAACATACGTGACGAATGGTCTGTTAGAACAGAAACATTCACTACAATGACTTCAGATGTTGAGAAATTTTATCTCGCAGCTAGGCTTGAGGCTTTTGAAAAAAACGTATTGGTTTTTGAGAAAGACGTCAAAAAAACAATATTGCGCGACACTAGATAAACTAAATAGAACTGTGTGATCTTTTAGAGTTTTTTTCCCGTTTTTGATTAAGCTTGTTTAACCAATTTGGATCCATTTCCGGCACTGAAGATAGAAGAAGCTCTGTATAAGGGGGGTGGGGCGGCTTAAATACCTCACTTTTTTTCCCCTGCTCGATAACTAGGCCTTCATTCATAACAACCACTTGATCAGCTATTGCTTTGACAGTTGATATGTCATGCGTAATAAACAAATAGGTCAGCTCAAGTTCTTTTTGCAAATCCATCAAAAGTTTCAAAATTCCTTCTTGAACGATTTGATCAAGAGCTGAAGTGACTTCATCACAAATTATGAAATCTGGCTCTGCCGCCAACGCCCTCGCGATGCAGATCCTTTGTTTTTGACCACCCGACAGTTCAGATGGAAGTCTATCCATGAAGTCAGCATTCAATTCTATCATCTCCAGTAATCGAACAACTCTCTTGGAATTCTCGCGACCAGTCACACCAAGATAAAACTCTATAGGTCGGCCAATTATTTCACGCACTGTTTGCCTTGGGTTCATTGCCGTATCTGCCATTTGATAAATCATCTGAATACGCCGTTTTTGGTCCTTGTTCCTGTTTTCCAAAGATTTTGGTAGATCATCCCCGTCAAACATAACGGTTCCATTTGTTGGCGGCAGCAGGCCAGTTATTACGCGGGCTGCAGTCGATTTTCCTGAGCCAGATTCGCCAACAACTGCAACCGTACAGCCCTTTGGAACTTCAATGTCTACTTGACTCAAAACTTTTGTATTTCCATAGGAAGCGTCAATACCGCGAAGGGCAAGAATAATTTCCGAGGACTTTTGCTCAACCTTTTTTAGAGAGCGAACCGACCAAAGAGATTTGGTGTAAGACTCCTTCGGTTTTTTTAACATTGTTCGCGTCCTAGCTTCCTCAACTTCCTCGCCATGGCGCAAGACCTTTATGGAGTCCGCCATCTGAGCAACCACAGCAAGATCATGGGTGATGTAAATTGCACCGGTGTTGAACTCTTCAACAATCGATCGCATTGCAGAAAGAACCTCAACCTGAGTAGTAACATCTAACGCTGTTGTGGGCTCATCAAAAATAATTAGGTCGGGACGAGGCGACATAGCCATAGCTGTCATGACTCGTTGCAGCTGTCCACCGGAAACCTGGTGAGGGTAACGGTCACCGATATTACTTGGATCCGGCAAGTTCAACGCATCATAAAGTCGTTGCGCATCTTCGTATGCAGCTGCACGATCTCTTATTCCAAAACGAATAGTAGAGCTGGTTGTTTGCTCAATAAGTCGATGTGCGGGGTTAAATGAAGCGGCGGCTGATTGAGCTACATAGGTCATGCGATTTCCCCAAAAGCTTCGCTTTTCCTCGTCAGATAAAGTTGCCAGATCCACTCCGTCAAAATGGATCGAGCCACTTGTAATTTTACAACCGGGTTGGGTGAAACCCATAGCTGCAAGGCCAAGTGTTGACTTGCCGGCTCCAGACTCCCCTATAAGCCCAAGGACTTCACCCCGGCTAAGCGTCAGATCAATTCCTTTAATGATCTCATGCCAACGCTCATCAGAGAAACCTTGAATTTTGAGCCCCCGGATTTCAAGAAGAACGGTCCGGCCTTTTACTGAGTTATTCATCACCAAGTCCACTCGTTTTGTGAAGGAACCAGTCAACAACAAAATTTACAGCAACGGTCAGAAGAGCTATCGCAGAAGCTGGTAAAAGTGGCGTAAGACCTGCACGTAGATCATATTGAGCAAATTGAAGAAGATTGGCGTTTTCACGCACCATAGAACCCCAATCAGCGGTTGGTGGTTGGATGCCCACGCCAAGAAATGACAGCGCTGCTATTGTGAGAAACACAAAACAAAAACGCAGACCAAATTCTGCAATTAGGGGTGGCATTATATTTGGAAGGATTTCACGTCTCATAACCCAGCCAAATCCCTCGCCGCGCAGTTTGGCTGCTTCTACATAGTCCATTACCACCACGTTAACTGCAACTGAGCGCGTGAGCCTAAAAACGCGCGTTGCATCAAGCACTGCTATAATAAGTATTAGATTGAACACTGTAGAGCCAAAAATAGATAACAATACCAGCGCAAAGATCAGACTGGGGATAGCCATCAATACGTCGACAGACCGACTAAGCAACTGGTCAATCCAACGTCTATCAATTGCTGCAGCTAAGCCAAGGGCCCCGCCAATCAAAAAAGACAGAATTGTCGTCAACACGGCAATACCCACAGTGTTTCTTGTGCCGTATATCATGCGTGACAAAACATCCCGACCAATTTGATCAGTCCCAAAAATAAAAGTTGAACTCCATGGCTCATATGGATTCGGAAACACTTCAGCCTCACCATATGGCGCCAAAACTGGCGCGAATATCGCAACGAGCACGTAAACAGTGATTATCGCAATGCCAAAACGCGCGGTGTGTGGTGATTTTCGCGCAGCAAGTTTTAAACGCGCCCAACGACTTCGCCTTTCATAAACACTGCTGGTTTCTGCAGTGGCAGAATAAGATCTGATTTTATTGGTCATTTTGGATGTAACAATCTTGGATTGGTTATTATGCCGATGATATCAGCAATTAAATTCAGAAGTATGTAAGTCAAGGCAAAAATTAATGCACAACCTTGAACAACAGGAATGTCACGCGAAGTCACGGAATCAACCATTAATTGGCCAATACCGGGATATACGAAAACCACTTCAACAACAACAACGCCTACAACGAGATATGCAAGATTGAAAGCGATCACTGTAGCAATTGGCGCCCAAGCGTTTGGTAGCGCGTGCTTAATGATTACCTCAAACCGTGAAGCTCCAGATAGCCTTGCCATTTGGATATAAGGGCTTGCCAACAAATTAATAATTGCAGCCCGGGTCATTCTCATCATATGAGCAATAATAACAAGCGTTAGGGTCAACGCGGGTAATGCAATACGAAAAAGACGCTCTCCCAAGGGAGTGCTTGTATCAACGTTAGCAAGCGATGGTAGCCATTGGTTGAGTGAGGATAAAAATAATATTAGAATATACGCAACAAAGAACTCAGGAAATGAGATTGTTGTGAGTGTTACTGTATTAATTGATCTATCATAAAACGAGTTACGATAGAGAGCTGTGCTAATGCCAAGGATTAGAGCCAATGGCACAGAGACTAAAGCTGTTACTCCCGCAAGAAAAAGAGTGTTATGCAACCTGGGAGCAATCAAATCTACGACCTCTCTCGATCTATCTTGACCGCTCGCTGCGCGTCCTGAAAATGACGTGCCAAGGTCTCCTTGAACGACAGCACCAATCCAGTCGAAATATCTTATGTAGGGGGATTTATCGAGGCCCAACTCCTTGCGAAATGCAGCTACAGTCTCGGGCAAAGCCGCTTGACCAAGCACAGCCTGACCAAAATCACCAGGCAACATCTCTATTGAGGTAAAGATGATGATTGAAACGGCAAACAACGTAGCCAGGCCAAGGGCCAGACGTTGAAGCACCGTCAAAAGAACGGGGTGCATTGAACATATCCTTTGTAGAGTGGTCACATGAACTCAAACAAACTTCATGTCGGAAAAGATATTACAAAGCTGCTCAGGCGGCATCCACGCCTGAGCAGCTTATCATATGCTACTTATGCAAACCACCAGCGCTCAGATAGTTTTGCGCCATCGGTATCCCAATTGGCAGCAAGTTGACCATGCCTCACGTTTTTGCCACGAGCCCATACCATATTGTTATAGAAAGGCATTAGGGTCCCACCATCATCGTGAATCAACTGCTGGCATTCGAAATAAATCTCTGCACGACGCTTTTGGTCAAGTTCCGCAGAACCCATAGCGACTAATTCATTAAAACGTTCTGCAGCTTTAGTTGTTTTCCAAGCTGTGTCATTCCATTTTTGATCTTTCACATAAGCAGCTCTGAACATCCAGTCACAGGTGGGACGACCGCCCCAATAACAGGCACACCAACCTTTTTTATTCCATACATTAGACCAGTATCCATCGTTGGGTTCTCTGACAACCTCAATTTTAATACCTGCTTTGGATGCGGATGCCGCGATTAACTGTGCCGCGTCGACAGCACCTGCAAATGCCGCGTCAGCAGCCGATAGTTGAATAGTACCGGAATGACCAGATTTCTTGTAGTGGAATGCTGCCTTATCTACATCATACTCCCGTTGTGGGAGGTCACTGGCAAAGTACGCCATGCTGGGAGAAATCGGATGATCATTGCCAATAACGCCATGGCCGAGAAGAATCTTGTCCACCAGTTCTTTACGCTTTACGGCCAATTTAAGAGCCATCCGGAGGTCGTAGTTTCCGAAAGGATCCGTGTCTAGGCGCATTGGGAAAGTGTAGTGCGCGGTTCCGGTGGTTTCATCAATCTCTAAATTAGGGGACCGCTTCAAAAGACTTATAGTGTTGTAAGCTATTTTGTCAGCGCAATCTATATCACCATTCATAATGGCATTTTGACGAGCGGTGGAGTCAATGATCGAGGTCATTTCAATACGATCAAAATGTGCTCTGTCAGATTTAAAATAATTCGGATTCCGGTTCAACTTTGAGTGAACGCCTGGATTAAAATCTTCAATCACGTAAGGGCCTGTGCCCACGCCTGATGTCATGTCGCCCTCGGGACGAATGGAGATGTGGTAGTCACTCACAATATAGGCGAAGTCCGCATTTGCTTCTTCCAACTCGAATACAACTGTATTTGGACCATCCGCTTTAACGGACTTCACAGCTGATAGCAGACCTTTTGCAGCAGATTTTGAATTTTCGCCACCGTGATGCTCAAAAGTTGCAATAACGTCAGCGGATGTCATGGTCTTACCGTTATGAAACTCAATACCTTTGCGCAGGTTAAATACCCATTTTTTTCCGTCACTCGACTCGTAGCTTTCGGCAAGATCACCTTTCAATTTGCCATCACTGTCAATGTGGGTAAGGTGGTTAGCAATGTTGTAGGTGTTAACAAGTGTAAAGTGGTTTTCAGAAGTTCCAGAGTCTAATGTGTCCGTGGTTGAGCCATGTCCGACGCCGTAACGGAATGTTCCGCCTTTTTTCGGCGAGGCCGCCAAAGCCTGCGAAGCTAGGCCCATTGCAGCAGATGCCGTAATGCCGGCAGCAATTGTAGACGTCATAAACTGACGCCGACTTATTTGTCCAAGTGTTAATTTATTTTTTTGAAGTTCAATAAATTTATCTCTCATTTTCTCCTCCGTTCACGTTATTTTTTTTCCAACTATAAATATCGTAACTTGATATTATAAAAAAAACGACTTTTTTCTGGTTTTTTTTGTTGCGATAATTCATACGCCGTTAAAAAAACTATTCAAATTTCTTTTCAAAATCACGTACGCTTGGCATTGATGAGCAGCGTTTTTTTAAGGTGATGTTTTGCAACATAACAATTTGAGTGACCAGGCCAAAAAAATCTTAGGTGGTTTTCCATTTGAATACTCAGATAGATCTCATAGCAACTTAAGCTTTATTCGCAGCCAAACAAGGAAGTCTATTGAACCGGTTGTTAATGCAACCATCGAGCACTTTGGATCCCAAATCTCAACAAAACAAATTGGTGGAGTGCCCTGTTTGACTGTCCAGCCAACGAAGCTTGAGACAGACTGTCGTATTCTTTATATTTTTGGGGGTGGGTTTGTGTCTGGCAGTCCATTTGAAGACCTCACTATTGCAGCACCTATCGCCGCTTTTACGAAGACAGAAGTAGTAATGCCTGATTATCGATTGGCGCCTGAACACCCATGGCCCGCAGCTTTAAATGATGTTTTTAAAGTATACGAAAAATTAGTCGAAAAACCTTGTATATTAGTCGGAGAGTCTGCCGGTGCCAACCTTGCTCTTTGTGCAGTACTCAGAGCTAAAAGGTTGAACTTAAACACGCCGAACTCACTTGCACTGTTCTCGCCGTGGAGCAACCTCAGCAACGCAGGGGCAAGCCTAATTTTTAATAATAGAAGAGATCCCTATCTTTGCGCTGAACAATCGAGAATGGCGGCAGATCATTATGTAGGCAAGAATAACATCCTATCTCCAGAAATTTCACCTCTTTATGGAGCGTTTGATTCAACTTTTCCACCGTGTTTGATATCTACCGGAACGCGAGACCTTCTTTTAAGCCAATCTCTCGAATTAGCTCATAATATGCGTGTAAAAGGCACGAAAGTTGACTTACGTGTTTGGGATGAGCTTTGGCATGTTTTTGAATGGGACCCAAACCTACCAGAGTCTGAATTATCACTTCGGCAAGTCAGTGAATTTATCAAGCCATTTATGGAATAGTTTGCGATACACAACTCCAATGTTTAATCAAAACAAGAAAGTAACCCTTCAAAACTTAGGTCCAAGCCATTGCGTTTACCGAAAAAGACCGTGCAACGTTTTGATCTCCTGATAATCTTCGAGCCCCATAGTTCCGCCCTCACGGCCATTACCAGACTGTTTGTAGCCACCAAAAGGGGTGCCATACTCAATTCCACTGCCATTTATATGGACAGCTCCCACTCTTAATTTACTTGCAACACGCTCTGCACGCTCAGGATCACCAGTCTGAATATAACCAGCCAATCCATATAAACTGTCATTGGCAATCGAAATGGCATGTGCCTCATCATCGAACGGAATGATAACAAGAACAGGGCCAAAAATCTCTTCACGAGCTATGCGCATATCGTTTGTGACGTTAAAAAAAATTGTTGGCTTAACATACCATCCGACTTCATAACCAGCAGGCTTACCAAGACCTCCTGCAAGGAGGGCTGCTCCTTCTTCGATGCCCAACTTTATCATCGTCTGCACCCGATCAAATTGGATTTTGTCAAACAGTGGGCCTATATGAGGTCCTTCATCCTCCGGATTTCCAATAGCCATATTATCCGCCGCCTGTTTAGCAATCTTTAAAACCTCTTCGTAACAACTTTTTTCGACAAGTAAGCGGGTTGGAGCGTCGCAAGATTGACCAGTATTATACATACATTCAGCCACAGAATCTGACACGCGTTTCTGTAGGTTACAATCAGCGAAAACTAGATTAGGTGATTTGCCACCAAGCTCTAATGTTACACGCTTTACCGTTTCAGCGGCATCTCGCGTGACGGCTGTTCCTCCTCTCACAGATCCAGTAAATGACATCATTTGAATATCACGGTGCTGTGACATTGCAGAACCGACAATGGGACCCTCACCATTTATGAGGTTAAAAACACCAGCAGGATAACCAGCTTCGTGAAGAATTTCGGCGTACATCATCGCTGAAATAGGAGTGTGCTCACTCGGTTTTAGAATACATGTGCAACCAGTGGCAAGCGCTGGCAGTACCTTGAGTACGATTTGATTTACCGGCCAATTCCATGGCGTGATAAGTCCACACACTCCAATAGGCTCGCGCACCATCACATCACCATTGGCTAACGTCACCCGTTCCTGAAGATTTTCAAGAGCGTCGATAAAACTCTTCAAGTGTCCTAAAGCCGCATCAGTTTGTGCATCACGTGACATAGTAATTGGGGCACCCATCTCTACGCGCATTGCTTGGGCTAGGTCTTCAAATCGTCTTTCAGTTATATCTTTGACTTTGTGAAGGAGATTAATCCGCATTTTCTTACTTGATAGAGAATAACTTTCAAAGGCAGTTTTTGCAGCGGCAACTGCGTAATCGACATCTTTTCTGTTACCGAGCGCTAACATTCCTACTTGTTCTTCGGTTGCAGGATTTATAACCGGCATTTTCAGGTCTGAAATCGGGGCTACCCATTTACCATCAATATAAAATTGATTTAGTCTTTCCATTTTGTGACCTTTCATCAACTTTTTTTATGTAAGCGCAAATGTTCTAACGCGCTCCTATTATGGCCGTTCTTATTAACTGCTCTATTTCGCTAGAGCTTGCGGGCCTGGGATTAGTTTTTGCTGCACTATCCTGAAGCGCCTTTTCAGAGACTCTCTGAGCACAATCTATTGGCACGTTAATTTCTGATAATGACCGTGGAATGTCAATTTCATCGAGCAAAATTTCAATATTTGAAATGAAGGCTTCTGCACAGTAATTCTCTAGACCCATCGCTTCAGACATTCGTTTAACTTTATTGCTCATCCCCGGCAGGTTGAAGCGCAGCACCACAGGAAGAACAATCGCATTTGTAAGTCCATGTTGGGTCTCGAACTCAGCCCCTATCATATGTGAAATGGCATGAACCAAGCCGAGCCCCTTTGAAAAAGCAATGCCCGCAAGACACGAACCTACGAGCATACCTCCTCGAGCCTCCAAATTATTTGGCTCATTATTTACAATGGGGAGACAGGAAGAAATCAACGATAGGCCCTCTAAAGCCATGCCATCACATAATGGATGAAACCCCGGCACCAGATAAGCTTCAATTGCATGAGTCAATGCGTCTACACCGGTCCAAGCTGTGAGCGTTTTAGGAAGAGTAATAGTCAATTCTGGGTCAAGGATTGCCAGTGAGGGCCGTAAGTCAGGGTGACAAAGACAAAACTTCATCGCCTTTTTGGTATTGGTTACCATTGCCGTGCCTTCGGTTTCAGCTCCGGTACCCGCCGTTGTTGGTATTGTTATGAGCTTGGGAAAGGATTGGTCTAGGCCAATTTTTGCTGGAGGCTTCTCCCAATCAAATGCCCAGAGATCGAGTTCATTATTTGCAGTGAGGCAAATTAATTTTCCACCATCCATTGCACTCCCACCGCCAATCGCGATAACAGCGTCATGTAACCCGCTATTGAAAGCGTGCTTACCTTTACCAACCTCATCGTCACGTGGATTGGGTGACACATCCGCATAAGTAGCGCAAGACACCCCAGCGTTTGCCAGATGAGTTTCCAAAACGCTAATGTAAGGCAAATGACTACTACCTTTATCAGTTACGATTAGCGGATTTTTTATCCCTAGCTTGACGCATTCAGAGCCAATCTCTGAAATGCGACCAGGGCCATAAATTATTGGAACTGGAAAATTCCAGTTCTGCGCATCCAACATTTCGTGGCTTGACCCCATAGCAGTTGAGAGTGAGCTCATAATATTTACCTTAAATGATTTGTAACGCGAAATTTGAACAAGAGGGGAATTTAATGTTTAACAAATGAACTCTATAATTTTATATTCTAATTTTCTTTCTCGCTAATTTTTGGATCCGCGAACCCTGATCATCTCGTCCTTTATCGAGGTAATTGATCATAGCTCCAGATGCGCCATAAAGTGGTTTCATTTATAATCCTCTATAATCAATTCCGCCGCACGCCATGCTAGCACCATGGTTGGTGCATTCGTATTAGCGGAGGTAATGTTTGGAAAGACTGAGGCATCCACAATTCGCAGCCCATCGATACCAAATAGGCATAACTTATTGTTAACCACAGCATTTTCTGCGCTTCGTCCCATCCTACAAGTCCCTACAGGATGGAATACTGTGCCACTTCTCTGCCTAAAATCTTCAAGCATCTGCATATCTGACATAGACTCTAGATCACTGACAAAAGGTTTATCAATGAGGGACTTTAACCCATTTGTCGCGACAAAGGCTTGGCAAAGTTTTGCCCCAGAAATAACACTTTCATTATCCTCATCTGTGCTCAACGAGTTTGGATTAATAATCGGTTTAGCGGTTGGGTTGCGAGAGCTTATATGAATACAGCCTCGGCTACTTGGACGAGTCGGTGAAAAACCCATAATAAAACCTGAAAACGGATCTGTCTTAATTACATTTCTAGTCCCAGGAGGGGTAGTAGTGTACGTGACAGGATTAAAATACAGTTGTTGGTCCGGGTGCGATAGACTAGGGTCACTGTAAAAATAACCCCCACATTGATTGACTGACAGGGCTAGGGGTCCTCGGCGACTCAACACATATTGAGTTGTCGCTCGAATTCGACCTAACCAAGAATTCAGTTCATCATTGAG
>MDTB01211638.1_pt1 | contig 12887 bp, 5 predicted proteins | sample 811161 | NCBI WGS metagenome assembly MDTB01 (sample SAMN05326650, study PRJNA326480) | marine metagenome | isolation source: seawater | place: Mediterranean Sea | collected 2009 | reverse complement strand
AAATGATACAAAAAGGCTTGTTTTAAAAATTCCTGTATTTCTAGCCCCTTTCCAGGCAGCTGTCCTTCCTCTTGTAAAAAAAGATGGGTTAGAAGAAAAGGCGAATGAATTGTATGAAAATTTAAGACCATATTTAAATGTAACCAAGGATGAAAAAGATGCTATTGGTAGAAGATATAGGAGGCAAGATGCGATAGGAACACCAGTATGTATTACAATAGATCATGATACATTGAAGGATGATTCCGTTACTTTTCGTTTAAGAGATACTATGGAGCAATACAGGGTTAATTTCAATTCAGTGAAAGAAGAACTTTTTAAGCTTACCAATCATGCAAATTTTTTATAAAAAAATAATTTTAGAATATGCTTAAAATAGATTAAATTTGGCATCCCCTTTGCAAAGATGAAATAACAAAAAATATACAATGAAAAATAAATTCGTGTCAAGTCTATTAGCAGTTTTAATTTCGGTAACTGCATTTTCTCAACGTGATTCTAATAATCCACCTACCTTAGTTGGAACTTCGATTAATATGTATAAGGTCGAACCACTTGAAACCAGACTATCTTCTTTGAAAATAGCTGATTTTAAAGAAAATAAAGGTCTTTATGATAGTAGATCCTCTAGACATAAAGTTGTTCCAGGTAAAGGGTCTACGGGTGATGATATTTTGGCTAATAGTGAGAAGCCAATGTCTCAAAAATTTCAAGTGAAGTCAATTGATTTTACTTTTAACGCTGGATCTTTTAATTTGACTGGAGGCCCTACAGATCCCGTTGGTGCTGTCGGTCCAAATCATTATGTTATCATTAGCAATGCTGGTTTTAGAATTTACAATAAGCTTGGAACTCCGGCTACTAACTGGCTGGATTATAACGCAATTTTTGATGGAAATAATCTTTGCTGTGATCCAACCGTTTCTTATGATCATGATGCAAACAGGTTTGTAATGACAGTTTTAGCTGATGATGGAGTTCACATCGCTGTTAGTGGTGGCCCAAATCCACTTGGTGGCTGGAATGTCTATGAATATGGCCAAAATACTGATTATCAAAAATTATCAGTGTGGGCAGATGGATACTATTTAACAGCAAATAAAAACGGCGCAGAAAAGGTTTATGCTTTTGATAAAGAGGCCATGATTCAAGGCGCTTCCTCAGCTGGTATTCAAGGATTTAATTTGCCTGGTCTAGCCGCAGGACCCTTTTATTCACCACAAGCATTGAATGTTATTAATGACGATTTATCCAATGGCCCTGCAAGTATTGTTTACTTTGCTGATGATGCATGGCAAGGAATAAGTTACGATCATTTAAAAATATGGTATATTGATGTCGATTGGGATAATCCAAATAATTCAACAATTTCAAATCCACAATCATTAGAAACAACCCCATTTATAAGCGTATTTGATCAAGGTGATTTTTCAAATCTTGAACAACCAGGTTCTCCAATTGATATTGATGCTGTTCAAGGTACCATCATGAATCAAGCACAATTTAGAAAGTTTTCTAATTATAATTCTGCAGTATTTAATTTTGTTGTTGATACTGATGGATCAGCTAATAAAAATGCAGGTATCAGATGGTATGAAATACGCCAAGATAACGATAATGACCCTTGGTACATTTATCAAGAAGGTACTTATACATCTCCGGATGGTAAACACGCATGGTTAGGAAGTATGGGTATTGACATGAATGGTAACATCGCCATGGGTTACTCAGGAATGGGCGGAACTACGAATACTTATGTTAGTTCTTATTACACTGGAAGATTTGAAAATGATCCTTTAGGAGTTATGACTATTGAAGAGACATTACTTGATGCTGGAGGATCTAATATTTCAGGAACATACAGATATGGTGATTATGCAAAACTTGCACTAGATCCATCAAATCAAAAAAGCTTTTGGTTTATTACAGAAAACAAACAGGGAAATTATATTTCAAACCCCGTAGGAGTTTTTCAGATAATTTCAGATAATGACTATGATATTGGCGTTGTTGATATTGTTGCTCCAACTTCTAGTGCTTTTTCAGGTCCTGCAAACGTAACTGCCTCCATTTATAACTATGGACAAAGCCCAGTTTCAAATTTTAATGTTTATTATCAAGTTGACGGTGGCTCGCAAGTAGTTGAAACTTACATTGGTACTATTGTACCTCAACAAACCGTAAATTATACTTTTTCTAATGCTGCTGACTTATCTGTTGAAGGACAAACTTACACTATTGAGGCTGGAACATTATTGAGTAATGATGAAGATAATAGTAATAATTCTTCTTCTGTAGATATTACTCATTTGGCTGCATATGATGTAGGTATTTCATCAGTGATTTCTCCTACCGACGGAACATTATCTAGTTGTCAAGAAATAATCGTTGAAGTCACCAATTATGGTGGAAATAATTTGTCAAATGTCGAGGTAACACTTGTATTTGGCTCTTCCACTTCTACATCCGTTCTTTCAAGTATATCTTCTGGTGAATCTATTGAATTTACATTGGATGGTTGTGTTGATATGGGTATTCCAGGTGACTACTCTTTTACCGTTTCTACCTCCTACCCAGGCGATGCTAACAGCTCAAATGATTCTTTATCAGTTTCAGTTACAAATGTTGGACTATGCACCCCTGAAGCAGATTGTTCTTTTGGGGATGGAATGAGTTCATTTGAGTTTGCGGATATTAGTAATTTAGATTCTGGATGTTCTGATTTGGGATATGGAGATTATACTGATTTATCAACGGATCTACTGCAAGGAGAGACCTATGATATGACTTTTTCATCTGGATATGGAACACAGGTATTTAGAGTTTGGATTGATTACAATGATGATTTTGTATTTTCATTGGATGAATTAATCGTTGATAATCCTGTCCTAGCAAATGGTGAGGGCCCTGGAGATTATTCCGGAACACTTCCCGTTGAAATACCCTCTGATGCATCTCTTGGTCAGCACATGATGCGTGTCAAATCAAATTATGGAGCACTTGTTCCAGATGACGCTTGCGAAGGAACTCAATATGGAGAAACAGAAGATTATACAGTCAATATTATTAATTCCCTGGGAATAGATGATTTGACTAATAACTCTGAACTTTCTGTATTTACCAACGACAATAAAATATTCAATATAATTTTGACTTCGGATTTTTATGGTACAGCAGACCTTACAGTTTTTGATGTCACTGGAAAGAGAATTGTTTTCCGAAGGTTTAATAAAGAGACAGCAACATACGAATATGATCTAGACATGTCTTATATGTCTGCCGGTGTATATTTGGTGAAAGTTGGAAATTCTACATTTGGAAAAATTCAAAAGATCATTGTGAAATAATATGAAGAAATTATTTTTACTCTTCTTAATCTGTTTTTGCTCATTCAGTGTATTTTCACAGATTGTTGACAGGGGAAATCCGATTAGTTGGGATTTAGATATTAACAATCAAGATGTTATCAATTATAGTCTTCCTTCTTTTGATTTAGAGAGGGTTCAAGAGGAAGATGAAATTAATGATATTGCTTTTAATGGTCCTTGGAGATTTGGTTACATGCACAGTGTTGATTATGGTTTTGACAATGGTACTTGGACAAAGCTTGAAAATGGGGATCGCATCTGGAGAATTTTAATTAGCTCCAAAGGGGCCCTTTCTTTAAACTTTATTTTTGATGAGTTTTACATGCCAGATGGTGCGTATATTTATTTGTATAATGATTTGAAAACTGATGTGCTTGGAGCGTATGATAGTACACAAAATCAAGAGTCAGAAATCCTTGGCACCTGGCTAGTTCAAGGAGATAAAGTGTGGATTGAATACTATGAACCGCTTTCCGCATTTGGACAGGGAAGATTACATATTGCCAAAGCTACCCATGGATATAGAAATGCAGAGTCTTACAAACAAGCAAAAGCTTTAAACAGCTCTGGGGATTGTAATTTAGATGTTGACTGTTCCATTGGTGATGACTGGGAAGAATTAAAAGAACACAACAAGAGATCTGCTGGAATATTGCTTTCAGGAGGATCGGGTTTTTGCTCAGGAGCCTTAATAAACAATACAGCAAATGATGGCACACCCTATTTTTTAACTGCCAATCATTGTTATTCTAATCCTGCTAACTGGGCTTTTAGATTTGGATGGATTAGTCCAGATCCCGTTTGCGCAACAACTGCTAACAGTACAAATGGTCCAACAAATATGACTTTAAGTGGAGCAACATTAAGAGCTAGAGATGCAGGCTCTGATTTTGCACTGGTAGAAATTAATCAATCAATTCCCGAGGAGTGGGATAGAGTTTTTGCAGGATGGGATAAGTCTGAAATTACCCCGGAATTCACTGTGGGTATTCATCATCCAGCTGGTGATATTATGAAAGTATGTAGAGATAATGATCAGCCTATTCAAGCAAATAATGCAGGTGCACTGACCTGGGAAATTACTACAGCAGGTGGTGGATGGGAAATAGGTGTTACGGAGCCTGGTTCGTCTGGATCCCCACTATTTGATAATGAAGGGAGAATAATTGGACAATTATATGGTGGTGGAGCTGCATGCTCTGGAACAGTAGATAATGGACTATTAGATTATTATGGAAGATTAGGTATTTCTTGGGAAGGTGGTGGATCATCTAGCACTAGACTTAGAGATTGGCTAGACCCCAGTGGATCTGATCCTGATCAAATTGATCCTTACCCATCATTAGTTACTTATCCATATGACATAGGAGTGGTAAATATTGATAGCCCCACATCTGGAACCCTCTCTGACAATGAAACAATCACAGTTTCAATTGAAAATTTTGGTGAGAATCCTGTAAGCTCGTTTGAAGTAAGTTTTCAAGTTAACAGTGGGGAAGTTATCACGGAATTTATCAGTAATGTAACTATCCAGCCCGGTGATATTTATCAGTATACTTTTAGCCAAACTGTAAGTATGCCTGTTATCGGAAATACTTATGCTGCTGTTGCATCTACCAATTTAGAAAACGATGGTGACCCAGAAAATGATTCATTTTATGCTGAAATTACTTTTTTACAACCAAATGATATTGGTGTTTCCGATATTATATCCCCAATTTCAGGTGAATTGTTATCTAATTCTGAGCAAATAATTCTTGTAATTACTAACTATGGAGGCGAAACCCAAACAAATTTTGAAGTTAACTTTGTTATAGATGGAGAGCTGATTACGGAAATTGTCGCTGGACCACTTGTTGGAAATTCATCTGTTGAGTATACATTTACTCAAACTGTTGATCTATCTGGATTTGGATCTTACTCAGTTGTGGCTTATACTGATCTAGAAGGGGATTCCAATTCGATGAATGATTCATCAATTGGTATTGTATCAAATATTAATTGTTCACCCGTTGCTAATTGTAGTGGCTATGATGATGGCTTTCAGTTTTTTCAAATAGCCGATATTGTTAATCCGTCTGGCTGTGAGGGAGGATATAGTAATTTTACAGATCTATCAACAGATCTTGTAATTGGTGAAACATACGATGTTACTGTTACAACAGGCTATGGAGATCAGCACGTGAGAATTTGGATTGATTTTAATGATGATTTTAATTTTACCCTAGATGAAATTATAGTTTCTGATTATGTCATTGCACCTGGTCAAGCACTTGGATCTTATACAGAAACTTTCCCATTGACTATTCCTGAATCATCTGTTACGGGTATACATCTAATGAGAGTAAAAGCTAATTGGGCAGCACCTGTTCCAGATGATGCATGCGCAGATACTGTGTATGGTGAGACAGAAGATTATACTGTAAATATTATTGGTGGAGCTCAATATGATGTTGGAGTTATCGATATTTTAAGTCCAATTTCTGGTTTGTTGTTATTTGACGAAGAGGTTTCCATAGAAATTTATAATTATGGTGAAAGTGAGGTTTCTAATTTTGAAGTAAGTTATCAATTGGATAATGGAGAAATAATAACTGAAGTATTTACTGAAACTATTGCTTCAGGCCAGTCAGCTGTTTTTACTTTTGACACATTACTAGACCTATCAAACACTCAGGGCGAAGTATTTTCTATTTATGCATCTACTGAACTTAATAGCGACGAAGATCCTTCAAACAATTTTTATGTTATTGATCTTGTGAGTCTTTATCCTGCAGATGTTGGTGTAACTGAAATGATTAGCCCAGAATCTGGTGTATTACTTTCTGACTCAGAGTCTGTAAGTGTTAGTATTACCAATTTTGGTGGCGAAGCTCAGTCTAATTTTGAAGTTACTTATTTGATTTTAGAAACAGGTATTTCAGTTACCGAAGTTGTTCCTGGTCCAATTGAACTAAATACTAGTATAGAATTTACTTTTTCAGAAACAGCTGATTTATCTGTTCCTGGAATATATACCTTTGAGTGTTACACAAGTTTATCAAACGACTCTGACTCTTCGAATGATTCTGCATCCGTTGAAATAATTAACTCTAATTGTGCACCTAATATCAATTGCTCTTTTAATGATGGTTTTCAGTTATTTCAATTGGGAGACATAAATAATGAAAGTGGTTGTGAAGAGGGTGGTTTTTCAGATTTTACGGATTTATCAACTGTACTCGGATTAGATACATCTTACGAGCTAACCGTAACTACTGGTTATGGAGATCAACATGTTAGTGTATGGATTGATTTTAATGATGACTTCACTTATTCGACAGATGAATTGGTGGTAAATAATTATATTATTGCACCAGGTCAAGGACCAGGAAGTTACACAGAGACTATTCCATTTAATTTACCTGCTGATTCACCTGTTGGAATACATAACCTGAGAGCGAAATCTAATTGGAATGCTCCTGTTCCTGATGATGCATGTGAGGAAACAACCTATGGGGAAACTGAAGATTATACTGTTGACATTGTTGAATCATTAAGTTTTAGTAACCTAAATATTGCTGGGTTATCCGTTTTCCCAAATCCAATTGACAATCAAATAAATATTGTTCAAAACAGCAATAAAATTTTAGACGTCTATATTTTTGATGTTACTGGAAAGTTAATTTTAGAAAGCCAGGTAAACTATTTATTTAACACCGTCAATGCTTCTAATTTAGGATCAGGAATTTATTTCTTACAAATATGCACTAATAGCTGTGAGAAGAGTAATTTTTATAAAATTGTAAAAAAATAATCTTTTTAAAAATTAGCTCTTACTTGAAATGTTGCATTGTGTATCGTTGGTGTTTTTGGACTTTTTCTTCCTAAATATCTTATGTTTAGATCTAACGTGTTATTAAGTTTTTTTACAAAAGTGAATGACCAAGTGTAGTTTTCTCCATTTTTTAATCCATTCATCATTGTATAACTTATAACTGAATTATTTTCTCCTTCAAATTTATTGTTAAAGTAATTGAAGTTTATCACAGCACCATCTTTTTTCTTTGTGTTAAAATACATTTCAATTCCAAAAGTTTGTTGTTTTAAAGTTTCATTATCTCCAATCAAATTAATAATACTAGTGTTTGCATAGCTAAAATTAATTCGATTATTTTCATCATAAAAGTATGTAAGTTTTGGTTTAATCAAATCCTCTTTAATCTTGTAATTTTTTTGTGAAAAATTTTCACTCCAATTTATTTTTCTTTCACTGTTTGTTACTAGTTCAAATAATGTTGAAGTGTTAATTTTATGTGCAATATTAATTTTATTGAACCTATTCACATGTTGATTTGATCCAAAAGAAAAACTATTTTTTTTCTCATTTTCAGCGTAAGTGTAAGTAATTGAATATCTCTCTTTAGCTCTGTTAATTGCAAGTGAATTTTTAAGACCTGTGTTATAAGCCAATAGATCATCACTTGCTTGAAAAAATGAATTCAATATCATATTGTTCCCTTGGTATTCAGATTTATTATCTACTGAAATTTGGAATTTATTTGAAATATTAGAGAGTACTTTTAAGAAACTTATATCACTATTTTGAAAGACCGAGAAGTTAGTTTGTAAGGAATAGTTAAGCTTATTTTGATAGGTTCTTAAAAATATTTGATTAGGTAAAAGAACCCTTATGAATATTGCTTCATCCTCAAATACTGCAATTTCAAATTCTTCTAACTCTTGAATCCCATTCCCATTTATATCAATCCATTTGTATGATCCCATCCCTGGTTCAACCTCAATGTAAGTGTATTCTTGTTGTGGTAGATTACCAGCACTCGATTCAAAGAAAAAATCTGAGTTTAACGAATTTTTTAAAATTCTTTGTCTTTGAATTAATCTTGTATTTAAATATTCTTCCTCATTATCATTTAAATATGATTTGAGTCTATTAAAATTAAAATAAATATTCAACTCAGATTTTTTATTATTAATTATCTGAGAGTTCACAAAGTAGCTATCGTAGTTATTTACCTCATTTAAAATATTTTCTATTATGCTATCGTTAATTTTTTTTTTATATCCAAGTTCAATAAATATTTTTTTTCTATTTCCAAAACCAGTTTTAATTTTAAATAGTTTATGTGCGAAATCTGCAGCATTTGTCATAGTTTGGCCATTAGATTTCTTTTTTTCATATTCATAACCTAATTCAGTCCATATTTTTTCATAGTCTAATACCAGCCTATTCGAAGATCTAATAAATTCAGAATCAATTCCAATATTGTTAGATCCCATGATGCTTGTATTTGAGACAAATTCTATATTGTCGATTTCAGACACGTTAAATTTTAAAATATTTTTTTTCCCAGAAAATAACTTTCCAAGTTTTAAACTTTCCAATGTATAATCAACTGATCCAAGATTCGATTTTCTGAAACTAAAACTTGCATTCGCTAAGGTTTGATTTTGACCATTAAAACTATTTACCTCGTACCCCCAGTCTCTTTCAAATTCAGGGCTAAAAATTCTTTCAATGGTTTCAAAGTTTTTATCAATGTATTTAAGATCCAATTTTGAATATATATTTGATGAGGAGTTAATTTTTATTTTTTTATTAAAACCTATCATAGATGCAAACCCTTTATTGTCTTCATCATCAATACTTGAAAATAGATTTTTATTATAATTACTTCCAGCTATTTCATAATATAGCTCTGAAGTTTCATTAAAAGTAGTATTTGAATTTAGAACAGCAAATTGTAGTTTTTTTGGAGATGTGATTTTGATAATTGGTTCAAAATCTCCTTGTCTTTGACCATCAATTGGCGTTATGTATTCATATATATTTTCAATTGCAGAATTTGAGGATAAAATATAATTACCTTGATTTTCTCCAACATTTTGAAATCTAACTGAGTATAATTCATCTTCTGGGTTATTTGAGTAGATATAAATTTCAATCCCTTCCACAACTTCTTTTTTATAAAGAATTCTATTTTCATCATAATTCGATAAGCTTCCGGAAGGAATATTCATTAAATTTTCATTATCTCCTGCTTCAGATAAAATACCAATTTGATCATTATTTAAATTTTGTAATAGAGGCTGATTTTTTAGATCTGTTTCATTATAATACGAAAAATTATATTTACTTTTTTTATTTGTGAATTCTACATTACTGTATCCAAAAACTGAATTATAGTTTTTTTCACTTATTTGATATTCAATTTGGATTCTCATATCTGCCATTACAGGAAAAGTACTATTAAACATTATTTCTCCCGCATTATAATTTATTATATAGTCTTTATCAATTCCTCTATCTATTTTAATTCCGTTTACAAAAACACTCTCACTTCCCGAAACAATTAAAACAAATAATTCTCCATTTTCGCCTGTCAATTTGTAAGGTCCCTGATTCCCATTTTCTACATTTAAAATATTTTTTTTAAACTTTCCTTTCACAATGGCAGCTGCGGTAGTAATATTAATATTTTCATTTAAATAAGAATTAATGAGAAGCCCTTGAATTTTCTTTTCATAGTTCCCAAAAAAAGAATTTGTTTTTTTCATATCAATATCTCCTCCTCTCAAAACCCAATCTTCAGATTGTAATTCTATAAAAATCTGATCAAATTCATCCAATTGCTGAGAATACCCATTATTTATAATTGGCATACTTGAATCTTGTATTGACGCTTTTATTGAAACTTTATCATTTAATTTTCCAATTATTTTTAAGTCAAGTTCACTTTCTAAGACAGAGTTCTGATTATTGCCAATATTTATTCCTCTTGAAATATTACCCGATGTTTCTAGATCATAAAATTTTATTTTATTTTTTATTTTATTACTGGTGGAAAGTTTATAGAGTTTATTGACATTATTGTTATTTGCAATAACCACATTCTTATTTATGAAAGAATACCTTTTGAGTAAGATATTTTTATCTTCAACCTGATCTAGTGAATCTCTAAATTTATTGATTTCTAATTCAAAATTTAATATTGAGTCTTTTGCAAAAAACGAACTTTTAAAATCCATATCATTTGAATAAAAGTTGATTGTAAAAAAAAGAATAAGTAAATTTCGAAATATCTTCATTATAATGATTAAACTAAAAATTATGCAAAATATTTTAATTTATCTTGCTTTAAAAAGTATTTAATGAAAATCATTTCTTATAATGTTAACGGCATAAGAGCTGCAATGAAAAAAGGATTCATTGATTGGCTTCTTTTTGAACAACCTGATGTTATTTGTGTTCAAGAGATTAAGGCACTTCAAGAGCAGATTGACATTGAAGCATTAGAGAAAATAGGCTATAAGTATAATTATTGGTATAGTGCTCAAAAGAAGGGTTATAGTGGTGTGGGTATAATTTCTAAGCAAAAACCAAATAACGTATTTTATGGAACAGGAATAGCCGAAATGGATTTTGAGGGAAGAAATTTAAGAGTTGATTTTGATCACTTTTCTATTATGAGCCTATACTTACCCTCAGGTACAAATTTGGATAGACTTGAATTTAAACTTTCTTATATGGACAAGTTTTATGACTATGTTTTTAATTTAAAAAAGACTAATCCCAATTTGATAATTGCAGGAGATTTTAATATTTGTCATAAAGCTATTGATATACACGATCCAATTAGAAATAAAAATGTTTCAGGGTTTTTGCCGGTTGAAAGAAATTGGTTAAGTAAATTTATTGAATTGGGATTTTTAGATTCCTTCAGATTATTTAATAAAAATCCTCACAAATATAGTTGGTGGACATACAGAGCTAATGCTAGAGCTAATAATAAGGGATGGAGAATTGATTACATTATGATCCCAAAATCTCTTGAAAATAAAATGAAAAAAGCCTCGATTTTATCTGAGGTAGTCCACAGTGACCATTGTCCCATTCTCATAGAAATTCAATAAAAAACCCCATCATTTCTGATAGGGTTTTTCTTTATATTGATTTACCGTTTTCATTATAAAAATGGTATTCTAAATATTTATAAGCATCTCTAGGGATAATTTTTATCCAAGTTTTATAATTAAAATACCATTTTAATCTTATTGAAGGGTAACCTTTTTCAAGGTATGCTGCTATAAATGGATGTATATTAAGAATGATGTTTTTTTCACCTTTTTTAACCAATCTTTCAACATCTTCTGAAATTTTATCAACTAAAACAATTGGAGCTTCAACTTCATTTTTACCACCACTAGGATTCTGTTCTCTTGTTTTTATATTCATTTCAGGTCGAACTCTTTGTCTTGTGATTTGAATTAAACCAAATTTACTAGGTGGTAAAATTTTATGTTTCGCTCTATCTTCTTGCATTTCTGACTTAAGATGATTGAAAAGTTTTCTTCTGTTTTCCGAAGTATTTTGATCAATAAAATCAATCACTATTATACCTCCCATATCTCTTAGTCTGAGTTGTCTGGCAATTTCAGTAGCAGCAGTTAAATTAACTTCAAGTGCAGATTCTTCTTGATTTTTTGATGAAGAGGACCTATTACCACTGTTCACATCTATTACGTGCAGTGCTTCAGTATGCTCTATCACAAGGTACGAGCCTTTGGTCATTGAAACGTTTTTACCAAATGATGTTTTTATTTGACGCTCAATTCCGAACTTTTCAAAAATTGGAATCTTTGACTTGTAAAGCTTTACTATTGACTCTTTTTTAGGAGCAATTTTCTGAACATAATCTTTTATTTGAATTTGTAATGCTTCGTCATTAACTAATATTGAAGTAAATTTTTCATCAAAAAGATCTCGAAGTATCTTAGAAGAAATATTCATTTCATCCATGACTTTGGTAGGAAAACTCGCATTTCTAATTTTCTTACACATAGCTATCCATCTCCCAAAAAGATTTTGTAAATCTCTGTCTAATTCAGCAACTTTTTTGCCTTTTGCAACGGTTCTAATAATAACACCAAAACCTTTTGGTGCAATACTTTTGACAAGTCTTTTAAGTCTGTCTTTTTCTTTTGGATCTTCAATTTTTTGTGATATTGAGATTCTTGTAGAAAATGGGACTAAGACTAAAAATCTACCTGCGATAGATAATTCAGATGTAACTCTAGGACCTTTTGTTGAAATGGGTTCTTTGACAATCTGTATTAGTATAGATTGATTAGGACTGAGTACATCCCCGATGGCACCATCTTTGTCTATTTCACTTTCAAATTTATAATTTGCAAGTGAATAATCTTTAATTTTTCCAGTGCTTATTCCTTTTAAAAATTTTTGTAAAGTGTTAAGCTTAGGACCTAAATCATGATAGTGAAGAAATGCATCTTTTTTGTAACCAACGTTAACAAATGCTGCATTTAAGGCAGGTAATGATTTTCTAATTTTTGCCAAATAGATATCACCAACTAAAAATTTTGTATTGTCGTTATCTTTATGATATTCTATAAGTTTTCCGTCTTTAAGTAAGGCAAAATTAATATTGTTTGAACTAGAACTAATCAGTAATTCTTTATTCATTGTTATTAATTTTATGCATTATATGCTATTTATTT
>MDTB01107450.1_pt1 | contig 12887 bp, 15 predicted proteins | sample 811161 | NCBI WGS metagenome assembly MDTB01 (sample SAMN05326650, study PRJNA326480) | marine metagenome | isolation source: seawater | place: Mediterranean Sea | collected 2009 | reverse complement strand
TATGACTTATCATATATCATTCTCCAAATTCATAACCGAAATACTCAATGTCTTTTGCGTATTTTTCCGCAACGATTTGTTTTGTTTCTTCATCATAGTATTCGGTGTAGTGTTTGTGTTTTGTTGGATTTTTGTGTGGAAGTTTTTTCCGTGGAATTCCAATTTTGTCGCAGACCACGTTGAAGTCTTCTTGAAGGTTTTCAAATCTTCCGATGAAATCTACAAGTTGTACGTCATCTGAAAATAACTGATTATACTGGGGGATGCCTTTATCTCCCAAAGCTTTGGCCCCTTTAATATTGTTTTCAAATTGCAAGACCCAATCTCTAAATGATAAACCATCTCCTTTAAGAGTGTTGGTTGCCTTTTGCTTGCGCCACATATAATGACCAAGCATCTTATTCCACGGATTTCTTACAAACGAAAAGGTAAAATACTCATTCCATACCCCCACACCGAATTCCTTAATATAGTCCGAGCATTTTCTATGATCCCGTTTTCTATGCCTAAAATGTAACTCAATAGACGTACCTCCTGTACGATTCACATGCACAAAAATAAATTTATACTTATCATTTATCATCTCTCATTCTCCAAATTCATAACCGAAATACTCAATGTCTTTTGCGTACTTTTCCGCAACAATCTTGCGAGATTCGTCATCGTAGTATTCAGTATAGTGTTTGTGTTTTGATTTGTTTTTACAAAAAAGTTGTTTTTGAGGAATATCAATTTTGTCGCAGACAACGTTAAAGTCTTCTTGTAGATTTTCAAATTTGCCAATGAAATCTACTGCCAAATTGTCATTCATATAAATATAAAGCCATTGTTGCCTAAAAGGCTTGAGGCCCCCTATGCTCACCCATTCATTAAAATTCAGCTCACTTGCCTTTCTTTCTATTGCGTGGCCAACGTTTGGACGATGAAAATGATGAAAATATTTAGATAATGCACGGTCAAATGGATTTCTTATAAATGCAAATTTGAAATATTCATGGTGGTTTGGTTCACCTTTGATGTAATAATCTATTGCGTTGTGTTTGCCTTTCAAGCGATGCCCGTCGCTATATATAGTTAATTCAGGATTGATGGCGTTCAATAATGAAGTTCCTGCGGTCTTGTCAATATGGACAAAAATAAATTTATATTTATGGTTTATCATTTAAGTTTTAGCCTCGCTTGTGCCAATGATAAGAAATATAATCGTAATTTATTTCGCTATTGAGTGAAAGATCCGCCCACTTGGGTGGTATGGAAGTAGGTTTGTTGAGTAGGAGGTTGTCCCAGCCTTTTCTACCCACATTAGCCCATTCTAAGTTTCTAATTTTTATTTTATCTGAATGGTTTATCATCATATAGTTAAAATAAATTTCGTATTCAGAGGCGCCCGATTTTTGATCATTATCTATATTGTTAAGAAAAACAGTGTAGAAATTTTCATTAAATATATTCTCTACGCGGGCCATAATCTCTTTCACATATTTTGTTTCAAATATCATGTGGTGGCATATTCCAGATGTTTCTTCATTATATCTTTTTAATCCAATCCCAAGCCTTTCCATATGCTCAAAGTATGGCTTATGATATTGGTACCCTGCCCCTCTACGACCCGTGTTATACAAGCACTTATCATTTTCTATAAAAGTAATTGGTTTTAAAAAATAAGTATCTGCGTCAACTACTAAGTATCTATCGAGGATATTTGGAATGCAAATACCAGCATATAGTTTTAGTAATTGTTGTAAATACCAACCAGTGCGACAGTCTCCGTCTTTGTCTTTTTCTTTTAGTTCGTATCTGTTTTCGCAGTCAGCTGTTCCGAACGGAAAAATATTTTCATTTATTGTAATACAGTTATCAATTCTTAAGTCTTCAGTTGGAGTGATCAAATAAATATTTCTGTATCCTGTGATGTTGTTTTTAGCATATTCTATTTGCGTTCGAATCACCTCCGAATCCTTCGGGCCCACATTAATTACTAGGTCAAATTTATAATCTTGCATTTCGGTATAGTGTTTATGATTTTAACATAGCAAATATACTATCAATATAGTCATTAGTTGTATCTACAACAGAGTTATCAGCCAATATTAATTTGGGAGGAAGACACTTACTTGTATCAAATTTCACAATATTTTCCAAACACGAATAAACAATCATTCGGGTGTGTCCTCGTCCTGGATCTTTTTTAAGATCAATAGAGTCTCCATTTATTCCAATCTTTTCGCAAATTTTTTGTGCTAAATATTGATATAAGTGTGAAGTACCGTGATTTTGCGTATAAAATAATAAATTCTTTTTCCAGTTATCTTCTATAAAATGCGACATAGGTATAAATGGTAAACCATACTGCTTAATTGCTTCATCCTCTCTTAATTTTAATTCTCCAATTACAGTTTGAGCATTTGATTCAAGTTGTTTATTTGTAAGTAAGTTTTTATTGCTTACAAAATTTGTATTAAAATAGCCTACATCAGTTCCCCCTTCCATATAATAGTTTACTAATGTTTCGTGTGTAAATGCAGTTGTCGTTGCTTGATTTACACTTTCGTTTGATATTGCATCAAAGTAGTATACCGTTCCCGAGTATAAACTTGGAAACAATATAATTTCTGCATTTTGATTAGCATTCTTGGCAATATAACTCGTTGAAAGATATTCTTTGTCACGATAATTTTCACGAATGGGCTGTGTGATAATTATATCAGCAAATTTAATCTCTTTGTCAAATTCTTTTTTAGTCAAATTTGTGGACCAGCATACGACGCGCTTAAAGTTAATGTCAGGATGTTGAATGATTTTCGGAATTACCCCAGTTTGACAGTTTCCATATAATAAAACTTTCATATTAATTCATCTCCCATTTACTCTCCAAATTCATAACCGAAATACTCAATGTCTTTTGCGTACTTTTCAGCAACAATTTGTTTTGTTTCTTCATCGTAGTATTCGGTATAGTGATAGTCGTGAACACGCTGGCTCGTCTTAGCCCTCGGGAAAACAAAGTTATCCATATTAAACCATTTACTGCAAATCCGCTTGGTATCTTCCTCAAGATTTTCGTAACGAATATAATCGTCTATAGCTAGGTTTTTTTCAACAGTCAAACAATTTATAAATGCTGGCAGTTTCATGTTTTTAATTTTTTTTCGGAATTCTTTAATACATTGGTTTTTATTAAGTTTATCTAGGCCCTCACGTTTCTGACCCCAGAAAAAAGAAGAAACTAATCTATCGAATGGATTTCGTACGGTAGCAAATTTGAAATAAGAATTAAATATTTTTGAGCCGATTTTATTTTTTATATATTCAGGGGTATTGTGGTTGCGAAATCCTTTGTGATTGCGAGCGCCTTTAATTCGTTCTACAGGAGGCCAAATTGGCGTCACGATGTCTTGATCCCCGCACAAATTGCCAATCAATATTTCCGTTGATGTGCCTGCAACTTTTTTCGCTTTGAAGTATATAAATTTATATTTGTGTGAAATTATCATTGTTTATTCTCCAAATTTGTAGCCGAAATACTCAATGTCTTTTGCGTACTTTTCAGCAACAATTTGTTTTGTTTCTTCATCGTAGTATTCGGTATAGTGTTTGTGGTTTGATTTGTTTATGATTGGTAGTTCAATTCTATCTCTGCCAGATTTATCGCACACTCTTTTAAAGTCTTCATTTATATTTTCTACTTTACCTATAAAATCGTAATAGCCATCAATGTACCAATGCATTGGGGTAAAATGGGTTTGTCCGCTAGGACTATAGCCTCCTCCTGGAAGATAAAATGCTAATTCTTTTTTGACAAAAGTCTTGAAATCTTTTGAGAGTTTTTCTCCGACCTCTTTGTCGTCATTGTTTGGCCCTTTCTCGGAGGTTAAATAATGATATGAGCTAACTAGTCTGTCGAATGGGTTTCTAACAAATGAAAAAATAAAACAATCGTCCAGTTGTTTTTTTGTTAAATTTTTTTCATAACATGAAATCGGTTGGTGTGCGTGGCTTAAATTAGAATTAGCAGAAAGATAATTTCCATTTAATATTTCACATATGTCTTTGAGTTGATTTTGTGAGTTTTCGTAACCCTTATGTATAACAAAATCTATCATGGACATATAGGGTGATACAAATTTTCTAATTGATGTTCCCGCTGCCTTTGGTATATGTATAAACAAAGGTATTTTGGGTTTCTTCTTTTTAAGGGGTTCTGGAAAAAAATCTATCATAACATATCCTTGACTAATTTTAGCCTTAATTCATCGCAATCTATGTTTTTTAATTCTGGAAAGTTTTCTTTTGTTTGTCCTATTGATGCGTGGGCAAAGTGTAAAACTTTAGAGTGGTTCATAACAAAGTCGTCTTGATGCTTGTAAAGCTGAACTAGTCTGTCATTGGGCTCTCTTCCGTCTATATTCATATGGGAAAAAGATTTTAATTCTTTCTCGTTGTGCTGTATGACTTCTTGGTCGTGGTACCAGCTTTGTACTTTACCTTTTAGTCTTGCTGCGTTTTTTTGGCTAATTTTTACAATGTCAAAACAAAATCTTAAAAACTGTCTAGGGCCTGCCGAAGCAAAGCATGGGCAACAATTATCGTAAAGGTGTAAATCTTCGCTTAATTGATCTGGCACTTCTAGCTTGATATTAATTACATCATAATCGCAAACATAAGAAGCTTCTTTTATTGTGTTTGCATAAGCTAGCCACCTTAAATAACAACTTAGACCATAATCTTTTAGCTCCTCTCCCATGATTTGAAGATGAACTTTTTTTAATTTGTCGCAAAATTCTTTGTAAAAAGGGTGAGACTCTGCGTCTTTTCTTCCTAAAACTATGGCGTTAAACCCTTTCGATTCCCAGCTTTTTTTCCAAACTTCTATGAGTTCATTTTGTCCCTCAAAGTTGATGTTTTCGTAATAAGTATATACATTCATAATCAATTAATTATACACCTCCAGTTAAATTTTCATAGATTTTTTTTTCGTAATAAATTCTTCCTTGAACAATATCTAACAGGGAAATTTTTTCATTATAATCCCACGGAATGTCCTGAAGCTCGTATTCTGTTATAAATAAATCTCCAGAAGATTTGTTTAAGCTTGTTTCTATCGGCCTGCTTTTACAGTTTTTTGTATCTAATTGTAAGCAATAACCAAAAACTTCATCTATAAGTTCATCTAGTTCATATATGTCTTTTGCAATAAAGTTATCGAGATGTTTCTTTGCTTCTAGATAATGCGGCTCTTCTACCTCTTGGTTGTTTTTAATTCCTGTAAGCGCTCTGACTATCCAGCTGTCAGGAAGCTCGTTCGATTTAACGAAGTTGATAAAAGTTTCTTCAGAAGAATTTTCTTTGTGTTTCTGTTTGTGTATTGATTCTAATTTTTGAAACGGGTCTCTTGTTGAAGTATAAAAATATGGAACAGAGTTGCATTTTTTGCATATCTCTTGAGATTTTAATATAAGTTCTCTTTGGTCTATCTCTTCTCCAAGAGCGGGTATTACTATAGAAAAAATTTCGAAGTTATCATTATTAATGAGCGGCATCAACTTATCAATATGTATTCTGTTTATATATGGATCTTGTTTTGCTTTAAATTTTTTAGAAGACTTTTGATATGAAATAGTGTTTTCGGAAAAAGATTTTTCTGTCATATGTAAATCTTTATGTGAATAGCAAAAAATATGTATTTCTTTTTTGTCGTCAAACTCTGCAATGATTCTTCTGCTTTTTAAATTAATTTTTTCACCAAACTTTAATAGCGGATATCTTTTGTTTCTGCAATATTGATTAAATAAAATTTGGTTCCAGGCCATAATGTAGGTTCCTCCACACCTAGGGTTGTGCAAAAAAACTGGAGTTCTTCCAGGCCTAAATATGTAAATTGGATTAAATGGTTTTTTTTGTGGATGAGGTACGTGAACTGGTTTTTCTATTACTCTTTTTAAATCTAAATCTGCGCCACAGCATTTAAAGTCTTTTGGTGAGTGATCTTTTTGGTGGACAATGATAGTCTTTGGATATCTTTCGAGAATATTTTCGACAGTCAAATAACTGTCAAGCGCATCACTAACGTTGCTAATAATTTCTGTATCAATAAATTTGTTTTCATCTTTAATTAACTGTTCTCCTTCATCGCTTTTTCTGAATCTATCTATAGCTATATCAAAGTTTAAAAACCAGTCTTTGTCGTTTATCTGTGTTTCGTGAAACTTTTCTGATTTTTGAAGTATATTATGTAGTTCTGGCGAGTTTTTGTATAATGCAATTCCGTTCATGTGATCTTTATAGTCTAATACATAATGCCATTTTTGGTGACCTTTATATTTGCTGCCAGCTATAGAAAAATCATTGTTATTACAATAGTCAAAACAAATATCAAACCAAAATTGATTACAAGGAAAGCTGTCATTTTCTAGCATAAGGAAATATTTATAATCTTCTTTTTGCAAAAGCTTAAAACTATTATAAAAAGATAAATTCGGTCCAGAGCTTCCTCCTAAGGGAGGTAATGGGTCTGGCTTGGGATGTTTTTTATATATATCATTATATATGTCTAGTTCGGGATCAATGTCTAAATTAAATATTCTTACCGAGTTTATGTTCTCGTGGTCTTCATATATTTTTAAATCTTCATATTCGTCTTCATCTTTAAATTTATTATATATAAAAATAAAGTCAAAAGAGAATTGTTGTGAGGGAATTTTTTCTAAATATTTTGTTATTGTGTCGTCCTGAACTCCTCTCAAATATTCTTTGTGAGTACAAGGACTAAATACTGCGAGCTTTTTGGTATATTCCACATTTTTATATACACTAATCTAGTAAATTTAGGTTTACAAAGATTGCGCCCATGCCGTAACATATATAATAATATATTATACAAAGCGCCAAAAAATAGGCAGCCGAAAGTGCTGCGTAGATATGGTTTTTCATTTTTTCGCAAAACTTTTTTTATTATTAAATAATTAAAGTATATATTGCCCAAAAGTTTGAAGGGCTAATGCAAGTAAAATTAGCAGTCCAATTTGTTTTATGCTGAATCCTGTCATTATATTTTATTGTTTTAAATTATATTGTTTATCGTCTTCTGCGTCTTGTGCGTCTAAAATTCGGATTGCCCTGTCTTCGAGATCTCCTAAGGTTTCTTCGCCTATTCGTTGGTCTAGCTCTTGGGGTTGGTCTCGCTCGAGCTGTTGGTCTTGCTCTTGGAGTTGGTCTTGCTCTTGGAGTTGGTCTTGCTCTTGCAGTCCTTCTAGCCCTTGGCGTTCTTCTCGCTCTTGGGGTTGGTCTTGCCCTTGGCGTTCTTCTTGCTCTAGGAGTTCTTGCGGCTCTTGGGGTTCTTCTGGCTCTGGTCGTTGGTCTTGCCCTTGGCGTTCTTCTAGCTCTTGGAGTTCTTCTAGCTCTTGGAGTAGGTCTAGCTCTTGGAGTTCTTCTAGCTCTAGGAGTCGGCTTTCTTCTTCTATATCCTATTCCGCTTGGCATTTTTAATAACAGTTATTATATGTTGATAATTAGAATAATCTATTCTGTCTATTTTTAGATTAGGTTTGTTTTCTCCTATTCTGTATCCAAACTCTTCTTCTTCGTATGTCAAAAGTTGAGAAATAAAATCATGTGCTCCATAGCTTTTAAGCCACTTCCAATATAAAGACCTTGTTCCTTTTTCGCATTCAACTAAAACATCTTCGAAGGTAAATGTTTTTGCATACAACGTAACATCTCTGAAGCAGTATATTTGACTCGGCGGCTCGCAAAGCTTTGAGTCAATAATTAACTTCATTAGTCGTGCTCTGGCTTGTCTATAAAAAAGGTGTAATCTGTCTCTGGGATTACTGCCAGGGGGTCAAAATTAAAATTGAACGTGTATTGTTTTCGTAAACCATTGTCCGTTGAGTCGGTTGTTTCTGTAACATTTTGACTGCGAACGTTTCTGCTTTCGTTGTGAGAAGATATTACATCTAAAATCGACCATGCAAAAAATCTAATGTCTTCTGCTTCATCTCCAGGTTTTAAGGCGTCTGGATTTCCGTATGCAAAGTTACTGATTGGTATGTAAACTCCGCTTTCGTTTGAGCCCAAGGTAATGGACTCACCTCCATCTAAATAGGTATATGGGTGGGAGTTTGCCGAGGTCTGGCCAGAGCCGTCTGGGCCTGGAAACAAACCGCTGTATAAATAGTCTTCGTGTGCCATAATATATTATACACTAAAAAAATGATTAAATCAATAAATCTAAAACTGGGTTACCATCATGAGCAATTCTAAAAGGTCTGCCGCTCGGAGAATAGGTAATTTTATGTATATCTATGCCCATTGCCCATGCAATAGTAGAATTTAAATCTTCCATTCCTACGCCTTTTTCTTCCACGTAGTGCGCTCTTTCGTCAGATTTGCCATAAACAAAACCTTCTTTCACTCCTCCTCCAGCTAACAAAGCACTAAATGAAGATGGGTGGTGGTCTCTGCCTATTCTGCCAGCTTTTACTTCTGGACTTCTTCCAAATTCGCTAGCTACTACAACCATAGTTTCTTTTAATAAACCTCTTCTATCTAAGTCCATTAATAAACTTGATAAACCTTTGTCTAGTACCGAGCCTTTTTCTTCCATATTTCCAAAAACGTCATTATGCATATCCCAACCGCCATAAACAACCTCAACAAAACGCACGTTGTTTTCCACAAGCCTTCTTGCTAGAAGGCAGCCTTGTCCGAAATTATTGTCTCCGTACATATCTCTGGTCGCCTGATCTTCTTTGGTTAAGTCAAAAGTTTCTAGATCTTTGCTTTTCATTAGCTTTACTGCGTCATCATACAAGTCAGTATATGCTCTTACTTGTTTTTGAGGAAAGCTGCTAAGAAAGTTTTTATTAAACTTACTTGATATGTCTAAGCGTTCATCGTAAAGATCTTTTCCTAAATAGTCCGCCTTTTTAACGTTTTGTATTCCTGCATTTGGGTTTCCTAGGGGAAGCGGTCCGTATTTGCTTTCAAAATAACCTGCTCCAAGCACGTCGCTTCCTCCGTTAATTTTTACATTTGCGGGTAATGTAGAATTCATGCTGCCTCTCAGCTTGGTTACCCAGCTTCCAAGGGTGGGGTGTATTATTGTTCCTCTTTTTTGATAGCTTGTATGTAATAAATATCTAGCTTGTTCGTGAGCGCCTTGATTTGTATTCAAAGATCTAACCAAAGAAGCTTTATGCATTTGCTTAGCGGTTTCTGGAAGCCAGTTTCCAAGTTGAATGCCATCTGCCGAACTGTTTATTGCAGTTGTTTCTCCCATAACCTCTTTATTTTCTGGTTTGGGATCAAACGTATCTAAATGGGTCATTCCTCCATTCATATACAAAAATATTACGCTTTTTGCTGTGGCTATTCTTTTTGTGCTTGGAATACCTAATAGATCAGATCCATGTACAATGGCTGTGACGCCAAGACATCCTTTTGCAACGTTGGATATAAAATTTCTCCTGCTTAGTTCGTTCATACTAATAACCTTTCTTTTTATTTTTACCGTACTGTCCGCTATTTGACTTCATTTTTGGAGCTACGTGGGTGTAGCCCATATTTTTCATTTTTAAATGATCTTCTTTGGTTTTTGCTGTGTATGCTTTTCCGTTTTTGTCATACATTTTATGAGGCTTAAATTCTTCTGCTTTTGAGTCTTCTTTTTTCTTTTGAGCTTTTTTCCAGGACTTGCCATCTGGGCGGTCTTTATCTCCAGGTTTTGCTGGACGATAGTTTTTTCCCATTCTTTTCTTTTTATCTCTAATGTTATCCCAAAGACCTCTTTTTGCGTCAGATTTTTCCTTGGAAGAGTCTTCTTTTTTTGAATCTTTTTTGTTTTTAGATTTTTTATTTAAAATCTTTTTCTGTAACGCTGGAGGTAATTTTTTTTGTTGCTCGGTAAGCTCTCCTTCTGATTCGTCTAGAAATGCTAAGATGTCCTCTTCTGATATGTCCGAGCCTTTTGTGATCTTGTTTACACTTTTGCCACTCCACATTCTGCAACTCCAATATTTTGCCTTCCATTTGGGTCCTGGGCTATCGCAATTATGTCTTGCTCTAAAGTTTTTTCTTCTATTAGGGTCGTCTCTCTTGATTTCCATGTTTGGATCCCCAAAGTTTACTTTAACTACGTTGCCCTTGTCGTTCTTAACATATACAGAAAACTTTTTTGGTCCCCCAGAGGTTCTAAAAGGCTTGTTTAATTTTTTACCCTTGTTCTTTTCTTCTGCCCAAGATTCTTCGGATATCGCTTTTTCTTCGCCCTCTAGTTCACAGGCGTAACACTCCATGTATTTTATTTTATCTGAGAAATCAATTTCCATAACACATTATTGTACACTATTTTTACTATTTTATAAAGATAAATTCGTGACTATTTAATAAAATCCACGATACATGTTTAAACCCATCTGGTTTATCGATTATATTTCTAAGCAAATTAATTTCTTGAGAGGTTGGCTTTCTAGAAAGAATAGAAAGAAAAACACTTTCGATTTGTTTTGTCTTGGATTTTTCTGACTGCATTTGTTTCATAAAATCTGCATCTTTCTTTCGAAGAATATTTGTTTCTACAAAACCGTTTAATAAATTTAATACTTGTGGGGTATTTGCTTCAAAGTTGCTATTGTCTATTTGTTCTTTATCGCTACCTCCAAACTGTCTTATCAGGTGCCCTCCTGGAGCTGGATAAGCTAAATAGCTACTACGGACAAGGCTTCTATCTGCAAACTTTTTTTGAGATTCGCTATACGAACTTTCTGTTTGAACAATTTTTAAGAAATTTCTTTCATTTGGGTATTTCTCCGAAAGAGTTTTAAAATCTTTGTAGATATCTGTGCCATTCATTTCAGAATATCTATTAAAAATAGAAGAATAATCTGGTTGGTTGTGCAAATATATCCTTTCTTTTTCATCAATATTATTATAAACTAATGAAACTAAAGAATCCCATAGCTGCTCCCCTTTCATTCTTCTTAAAATTGGTCCTTGAAACGCGTACTCTTCTAGATTTTTGTAGTCTTCTTTTTTACTCTCTCTTCCAAATAGTTTGGTATTAAGTAAAACCCTTTGATATTCTTTAAGGTCATAGTTTACGCTTACCATGATTCTTTCTAAATACTTCATTAGTTTTGGGTTGCTTGCAATTGTGTTGTCCATCATTGTGTCAATTGGTTCAATTAGCCCTGCTCCAAATATTTGCTTCCAAACTCTGTTTGCTATTATTGTTGTAAATCTTGGGTTGTCTTTGCTTGTTATCCACTCAGAAAATATTGTTCGACTTTTTGCGTCATTTGATTCGTGGTTAATAACTGGTTTTGGGGTAAATATGGCTTTAGCAAAAACCTCATCTCCTGGATTTGCATCATCTTCTTCATAATCTACTGGTAGTTTCATTTTTCCTAAACCTTCGTTTTCTAATCCAAATATTAAAGAATCTCTGACTTGGTTCCTCCAGTTTTGATATGTTCCAGCTTTTGGGTCTCCGTCTTCGTTGATTGCCCTGCTTAATTTTCCTATCTCTTTGTTTGGTTGTCCCATTCTAACGTTACCAATTCCCTCTGTGAAGGCGGTCATTTGATAAAACTCTTTTTGAGTCCACCTATCAAAAGGGTGGTCATGGCACATTGCGCACTGCAACTGAGTTCCTAAAAAGATTCTAATAGTGTGCGAAAGGTTGTCTGCTTGCATGCCTCTATCTCTTAGGTAATAGCTTATCGCTGCCCCTTCGTCATTTTCTAGCAAGCGGCCTTTGCTACCCACAAGCTCTTTTACTATTTGGTCATACTTTTTATTTTTTTCAAGAGAGGTTCTTAGCCACTTTCTATAAACTGCGCCTACGTTAATATTAGTTCCGTTTACTCTGTCTTTTATTCTTAACATGTCACTCCACCAGTTTAGTTGGTGATTTACATAACCGTTTGAGTTTAATAGTTTTACTATTAATTTATCTTTCTTTTGAGAATCTCTGGATTCGGTATATTCCATAAGTTCTTGTTGAGTTGGTATTCTTCCTATTAAGGTAAGGTATGCTCTTCTTGCGTAGGAATAGTCGTCCAGTTCTTTTGTTTTTTGCAATTTTTTGTTGCGCAAGTTTTGTTCTATCAATGTATCTATATAGCTTGCATAAGTTTTTAAGGTTCTCTCGTCTAGAGGGGTTTTTACTTGAGGTATAGAACTATATCTATCTGTAGAGTGATATAACTCTATTTGTTTTTTTGAGTCCTCTGTAAGTAAATCTGCGCTAAATCTAAATCTCTGAAGATCTTTTGCTCTTTCTAGTATGACGTGCGTTTCGTTTGCTTCTAAAATTTTAGCTTCTAAGCTTTTTCCGTTGTTGAAATATATTTTGTCTGCAAATAGGTTAAAGGTAAGCAGAATAAAGATTGTTAAAATTTTCATTTTCCTATGCTTATATTATATGTTCTGGTCTAAGTTTATACACAAAAAAGCCGCCCGAGGGCGGCTTTATTTTTGGTTGTAATTAGCGATTACTTAGTATCTTTATCGCAACAAGCCATAGGCTTTAAGATTGCAATGAGCAAAAGAAGGGTGATAATTCCTGCTAAGCTTGCGCCTTCTCCAACAAACGTCGCTACAACGCCCTGAAGGTTAGAGATTACATCAATCGGAGCTCCCTCGCCGAATACCACTTGGGCCACAACGAGCAAGCCGATAATTGACAGAAGTACGCTAGTAACGCCTCCTGCATACATTTTGATTTTATTGATTGTATTTTCCATAATAATTAAAATTAGAAGTTAACGTTTAGAGAAAGGCCGAGTACTACGTCGTCTTCAAACCCGTCTGAATCAACATAGTCAACAGAAGCAGCTAGTTCAGCGCTATCACTAATTGAATGCGCCATTGAGGTTCCTACGATA
>MDTB01237383.1_pt1 | contig 12888 bp, 10 predicted proteins | sample 811161 | NCBI WGS metagenome assembly MDTB01 (sample SAMN05326650, study PRJNA326480) | marine metagenome | isolation source: seawater | place: Mediterranean Sea | collected 2009 | reverse complement strand
TCAGCTATGGTCTCCAAGCGCAAGCGAGCGATCCGATGTACTTGCTCGATGGCTGTCTTAAATTCCTCGTCACGGTCATGGTTAACCCGTATATGAAACGCGTCCAAAATTTCGGTACGTTGAAACCCTTTCACAGCTAAGATAAATGGGAATCCAAATTTATTGATATAGATCCCATTCAATCGCTGAAACTGCTTAAGCTCTTCGTGGGTGCATCGGTCAAGCCCTGCCCCTGACTGCTCTACTCGGGATGATTCGGTCAGATCAGCCAAGCTCAAACGACCTGCCAAGTCCGGGTGTGAACGCAATATCTTAAGTTTATCCTCATAAGAAGAAGCGTCAACTACTGACCCCATCAGAGCGGCCATCGAGGCCGTGTTAATGCCGGGGTGTGTCTTTGGATACACGGCCTCGGCGACCCAAGGCGAGTGCTCGTAGATACCTCCGAAGATATCAATAAAATCCGAGCGCTCAAGTGGCTTGGGATAGGGGGTCGCACTCATGGATTACCCTGAAATGGGTGCTCTTTCGCCCAGTGCCTCGCGATATCAATCCGGCGGGCGATCCATATGCGATCGTGACTCAGTACGTAGTCTAAAAATTTTTGGAGTGCCCTAATACGAGCAGGGCGGCCGATCAATCGGCAATGCAGGCCAACCGACATCATCTTGGGAACCCTCTTACCCTCCTCATACAGGACATCAAACGCGTCCTTTAAGTACTGATAAAACTGCTCACTCGTGTGGAATCCTTGTGGTGTCGCGAAACGCATATCGTTAGTATCGAGTGTATAAGGCACCACAAGATGTGGACGTCTGGTCTCGACACGACTCCAGAACGGGAGGTCATCGGAGTAATCGTCCGCGTCGTATTCAAAGTTGTCATATTGGGCGACCAAACCTCGGGTGTGCTCACTAGTGCGTCCGGTATACCAGCCAGCAGGTTTCTCACCGGTTAAGCGGGCATGGATCTCAATCGCTTTCTCAATATGCTCTCGTTCCTGCGATTCAGAGATTCCATCGTAGTTGATCCAACGATAGCCGTGACTCGCGACCTCATGTCCGTCAATCAAAAACGCCTCGACCACCTCAGGATGTCTCTCCATCGCCATCGCCACGCCGAACACCGTCAGAGGAGCCTGGCGCGACCGAAACAGCTCCAAAATCCGCCAGACCCCTGCCCGCGAACCGTACTCATAGATTGACTCCATCGACAAGTGTCGACGACCCTCAAAAGGCTGAGCGCCTATGATCTCCGAAAGGAAAATCTCACTCGCGGAGTCGCCGTGGAGTATAGAATTTTCAGCGCCCTCCTCATAATTTAAGACAAATTGAACGGCGACGCGGGCCTGATTCGGCCAATTAGCGTGGGGCGGCCGCCCGACATAACCCTTCAGATCACGCGGATACTGTGCGTTCAATAATCATCTCCTCATCTGACAACGTATTATCGCGAACATCTCGCTCGAGGTTATCAACATTTTCTTGATACCATGAGAACTAATTAGGGGTAATCATTCAGGATAGCGACCTTTAAGGTCTCTGCCAAACGGACAAACCACTGCCTAGAGGATTCACTATGGTCGAACACTGGATGGATTGGGCGAGCCTATTGCTTCGCTGGCTCCATGTGATCACCGGAATCGCATGGATCGGAAGTTCATTTTATTTTATATGGCTAGATCTGTCTCTACGCAAGCCGACCCGGCCGCCTGATGGTGTGCACGGTGAGTCCTGGAGCGTCCACGGTGGTGGCTTCTATCATGCGCAAAAATACATGGTGGCACCAGACTCAATGCCAAAAGAACTCCACTGGTTTAAATACGAGAGTTATTTCACATGGATCAGTGGTTTTGCACTGCTGGCAGTCACCTATTACTGGGGCGCAGAGGCGTTTCTGATCGACTCCTCAGTTCGAGACCTCTCTGTGTCCCAAGCCATCGGAATTTCAATCGGCTCACTTGTGGCGGGTTGGATCGTCTACGACGTCGTATGCAAAACACCGATTGGTAGAAATCTATTGCTACTCGGGGCCGCCGTTTACATGATCATTATTTTGGCTGCCCTGGCCTACGGCGAGATCTTCGGTTCGCGCGCGGCGCTCCTGCATGTCGGCGCCGTCGTGGCGACCTGGATGACGGGCAACGTTTTCTTCATCATAATTCCGAACCAAAAGAAGGTAGTGGCCAGCCTTCAGCGTGGCGAAGCGCCTGATCCCGCGCTAGGCCAGCAAGCAAAGCAACGCTCGACACATAACAACTATTTAACGCTGCCTGTCCTGTTCATGATGCTTTCAAACCACTATCCCATGACGTTTGTCGGTGAAGATTTGTGGATACTGGTAGGGCTTGTGGTCTTGATAGGTGTAATTATCCGTGACTACTTTAATACAAGCCACTCTGGGGCCGCTGGGCTCAGGGTCAGGTGGCAGTGGCCGACGGCATCGGCATTAATCATCATACTCGCGCTGTGGACCAGGCCAGAAACATTGGCACTCGATGCGCAGCAGGTCATTACAGATCAGCAGGTGCACAGCATCGTGATGACCCACTGTGCCGGCTGTCACGCAGCGCGGCCCACGGCAGCAGGCTACACCGCCCCGCCGAAGGGCGTGATACTCGAGACGCTGTCTGATGTCCAGAGATACAAGGCACAGGTCTACGCGCAATCCGTCTCCTCTCAGGCAATGCCCGTGGGTAACATGACTGAGATGACACTCGAAGAGCGAGCGATTTTGGGTCACTGGCTAGAGAAACATTAAGATGAATTTATTTTACATATCTGCGCATTCTTGGCTTGCTTCCGGTCTTTGGAACCTCTCACGGCTAGCCGCAGAAACAAAGTACGAGCATCAACTAGTTCAAGATTGCCCAAGCTGAGGTTCTGATGGCTACTCTCTCAACACATGTACTTGACACGGCCAGTGGTGCTCCCGCACGAGGCCTAAAAATCAAACTCAAGCGGCTCGAGCCCCACGCAAAAGACCTCGGTGTGTTTACGACGAACGCAGACGGCCGCATAACAGAAAAATTAATGTCAGAAGACGACGCACTGTTCGGCGTCTACGAGATCGTATTCCAAGCCGGCGAGTACCTCCGATCGCGGGGAGCAGAGCTACCTAATTACCCGTTTCTTGATGAGATACCGATTCGGTTTGGTATCTCAGACGATTCACACTACCACGTACCGCTCTTGTTGAGCCCTTACGGATACTCGACATATCGGGGCAGCTAGCCGATAGAAATCTGATCAGTTCAGGCTATAGTTCCTTAGGCTATTTACCTCTCGTAGCCAAATAGACGCCAGCACTAGCTATGGCAAAACCAATAAAGTCATTAGGCTCTAGGCTTTCACCGAGAAGAAACCAACTAAACATAGCCGCCAAAGGGGGGACGAGGAAGAGCCACGCCACGGTCTCGCTCGCTGAATTTTGAGCTAACAAATACATCAGGATACTGAACGCTCCAAAAGATACGGCGACGATCTGCCAGCCAATAGCCAACACAAGAGAGTCCGTAAAATTTAGCCTTACCGGTTCTAGGGACAATACAACGAGAACGTGAAACAACGTGGCCGCACCCGCCTGATATAAGTTATTTGTGGCCAGTGGAACACGACCAGAGAACCGCTTCTGGAGCAGCGTCGCACTTGTGACCGCAACCAGACCCAGCACCGCCCAGATTAAACCCACCGAATATGAGAGGTCTTCAATCTCAACATCAACCACAAACGCGGTACCAACAAAACCGAGAAATAGCCCAGCCCATTGCCGGGTCGAGACAACCTCAGAGAACAAATAACCAGCAAGCGCGCCGGTCAGGAGGGGTTGCAAGCAGACAATTAATGCAACGGAACCTGCGGGTACTCCATTCAGCACGGCATGAAATATTCCTGTCAGGTACAGCCCGTGAAATAAAATACCAGTGACACAGGCCTCTTGGAACGACCGTCCGTTGACCCACAATCGCTCACGTCCAACTAAAATAAATACCAGCAAACCTAAGGTGACGAACCCAAAACGTAACCCGAGCGCGCTCGACGGCGAGGCATCGATGACTATGATTTTTCCAGTAACAAAAGCGGAGGACCAAAGGATAACGAACAGGATCGGCAGGAGATTCTTGGGCGGTATAAAAATCATCTTGGACAAGCAGCGACCGACCTCGTGTTACGACCTATTGGTCATGGTTAAGCGGCGGATAACCAAAAGACAAGAAGCCGCGCACGATTCAACTAACAATATTATAGCGAAACCATAGTGGCCTCTTTCGATTTGATTCACGGCGCAAATCAATATTAGCCTGTGCGGCACTCATCGTCAGTACTCTGGTTTCTAGGCTCTGAACTATGATTCATCAGATAGTAGATCTGGCACTGCCCACACTGGAAGTCGTCATCCATTATTCGGGCCTCGAGTGCGTCATCTGTCTCGAAGTCGTCGGAGTCGATTAGCCGGCAAAGACACATTAGCATCATTAAATTCTCTGCGATTTCATACCCGAATTGTGACACACTCCGGTGGACTAAACAGAGATCAGCTTTATGACGACCCCGACATTTACAAAGCTATGGCCGACCCAGCTTATGGAGATCATTTTACCCGGTCACGATCAGGCTAATTCAATTTTAGCGGACCATATTGAGAAGCTCGATATCCAGAGAGCCCAAATGACGACGGACTATCTCGGTGACAACCTGTTTGATGATCAACACCCAGTGGTCCGGTGGTTAAGCCAATCTGTGCAGCGCGCGGTTCTTGATTATTCCCAGAATTTAGGCATCGATTACAGTCTCGATTTCGCAGTTCAGGCGTGGGCCAATGTGAATCGGATGGGTGATTATCATAACCTCCACAATCATCCACATGCGTGGCTTAGCGGAACCTACTACGTGCTGATTCCAGAACATGACACGCTCCCGTCGGGTCGTGATGACCGAACACCAAACTGCATCAGCTTCTTTGACCCTAGGCCTCAGGCAAATATGACGGCGATCCGAGGGGACGGAGAGGTAGATCCGGAGCACCGGATCAGGCCAATCGCCGGCCAACTCCTTTTGTGGCCAGCATTTCTGCACCATCTGGTGCATCCGAACCTGTCTCACGAGACACGCATCTCTGTGAGCTTCAATGTCGTACTTCGCTGGAGCGATGAATACTTGCCCGACTGAGGCCTAGGAGATTGCCTCTGCGACCGCGTATCCGACCTCCCTAGTGTTGGCGGTACCCCTCATATCGGGGGTCCGGGGGCCTGTCTCGAGGACCTCTTCAATTGCGGTCATTATGTCGGCCGCGGCAGAAGCCTCCCCTAAATGGTCCAGCATCATGGCGCCACTCCAAATCATCCCAATCGGGTTAGCAATATTCTTGCCGAAAATATCTGGGGCGGATCCATGAACCGGCTCAAACAACGATGGGAAGTTTCGCTCAGGATTTATGTTTGCGGACGGAGCGATACCGATCGTCCCCGTGCACGCCGGGCCCAGGTCTGACAAGATGTCACCGAACAGGTTCGACGCGACAACCACATCAAACCGGTCAGGGTTCATCACGAAGTGCGCAGTCAGGATATCGATGTGATATTTGTCGGTCGTGCACTCCGGGTAGGCCCTTGAGATTTCCTCAAAACGGCGGTCCCAGTAGGGCATCGAGATCGAAATCCCGTTGGATTTTGTGGCAGACGTCACGTGCCGCTTGGCGCGTGTTTTCGCGAGCTCAAATGCATACCTCATGATCCGATCAACGCCCCGGCGAGTAAACACCGATTCCTGTAACACAAGCTCTCGCTCAGTGCCCTCGTTCATGATCCCGCCGACGCTCGAGTACTCGCCCTCACTGTTCTCACGGACAACATAAAAGTCGATATCTCCGACCTCTCGATTCGCCAGAGGTGACGGAACACCGGGCATTAACTTGACTGGGCGCAGACACACGTACTGCTCGAATTGCCGACGAAACTGGATCAGCGAGCCCCAGAGTGAGACGTGATCAGGCACGGATTCTGGCCAACCGACGGCACCATAGTAGATCGCGTCGTAATCCATCATGGTCTCTTTCCAGTTATCAGGCATCATCTGGCCGTGCTCGAGATAGTAATCGCACGACGCAAAATCGAAGTGATCAAAGGTTACATTCAGTCGGCGTTTCCGTGCGACGGCATCCAACACACGGATCCCCTCTGGCATAACTTCCTTACCAATACCATCGCCAGCCAAGACAGCCACTCTATACGAACCCATGGAGCACCTCACCAATAACGGAGCCGTTATGATAAAACAGGCGAGCCAGTGACAGGGATCTTATTTTCTGATGATCTTAGGGATAATCATTACCGAAAAACCTTGGGGTAAGAGGCTGGATCTACTTTTCCGTAAACGCGGAGGTTAATGTTTTGGTGATGGGCGACGAGAGGTAGGCCAATACCGACCGTTTACCCGCGATAATATCAATCTGAGCCGTCATGCCGGACCTCATCTCCAGAACCTTACCTGTCGACGTGATCTGCCCGGTAGGGACCAGCTTCACGAGATAATGGGTCTCCCCATTTTGCTCCTCGACCGAGTCTGAGCCGACGACATCCACGTACCCTTCTAAAACTCCATAGACCGAGTAGTCGTAGGTGCTGAGTTTAAGTAACGCCTTCTGCCCAGGTCTCACGTAACCAATATCCGCGGGGTTAATCTTCGCCTCGAACAAGAGCTCTGAGTCCTTGGGCACGATCTCAACGATCGGGTCACTCGGCCGGATAACACCGCCGACCGTGGTCGTATGCACTCTGTTCACGGTACCCGCGACCGGGCTCCGAATCACGCTACGGTCTGACTTATCGGCCGCTACATTCACTGCCTGCTCGAGCTTCGAGAGCTCTAGGGAGGCCTGCGCCAACTCATCCAGGATCTCCGCGCTGTACTCCTGTATCGTGACCGAGCGACGATCATTGACCTCATCGATCGCGGCCCGTATTTCGTTCACCCTAGCCACTGTCTCGGCGTAGGTCTTCTCCGCTCGGACCGCCTCCAGTCCTGGCTCGAGGCCTTTCTTCACAAGAGTGAGGATAACCTTCCTCTCTTCCTTAACCAGGGCCAGTGTCTTCGCGGCCCCCTCGAGTTCGCTCTGCTTTTGCCGGGTCTGCGAATCGAACGACGCAAGTGACGCGCCGAGCCTGGCCTTACGGGCCTTGGCCAGGAGTAGCTCGTTATCAATCTGGCTGGACGCGACGCCCTTTAACTCATCATCAAAAACCGGCTCTACTCCCCGGTGCTCGGCGGATAGTCTCCTTACTCTGATCAGGGCCTGTATAAACTCGGATCGCTTTGCCTGATACTCGGCGCCAGACTCTAGGGGGTCCAGCGAAATCAGGGCCTGTCCGAGGATGACGTCCATCCCCGATCGGACGTGTATCTCTTTCACGATCCCGCCCTCGAAATGCTGAATCGTCTGCAACTGCTGCGACGGGACAACCTTCGCCTCGCCACTGATCACCTGGTCGAACTCAGACAATCCGGCCCAGGTCGAGAAGCCGAGTAGTGCAAAGAAAACAACACCAAGGAAACGTCGCTTGGTCGAAGCCCCCCGCCGGCCTGTCGATGCAAAAAGCGCTCGCACAAAGGAGAAAAAAACAAGCGCCTTCGTCAGAATCATGGACCTCATGCGTTACCCTCAGGCGCGGCCATATCTGCGTCAGATTTTGACGCAGAGGAAGCAGGGGACTTGCCGGCCTGAGCAGATACCGCATTCTTTACAATCTCCGCGGCGGCCTTACGATCAGTCTGGGCCCGCTGAAACTGCTCTGTGGTTCCCATGCCCGCGATCTTGCCGTATTCCATGATCACCACCCGGTCCACGAAGCTGAGCAGGGACGTCCGGTGAGTTATGAGAATCAGTGTCGAGTCGAACTTCGCCTTCTGGAACCTCGCGACGAAGGTTTGTTCGGAGCGCGCGTCCATGGAGCTGGTAGGCTCATCCAAGATCAATACCGGGGGCTTCCTGACCAGCGCCCTCGCCAAAGATATCGCCTGCCTCTGTCCCCCAGAGAGTGACTCACCCCGCTCTCGGAGCTTCAGTTTATAGCCGTCGGGGTGTCTGTTCGCAAACTCACTGACGCCCGCTAAATCGCCCGCCCAGAGCACTTGCTCTGCCGTGGAATCGACCGCCCCTAACGAGATATTTTCCTCGATACTGGTAGACATGAGCCACACATCCTGCGTCGAAATACCGAGGTTTTCACGTAAGTCAGAAGGAGCAATCTGGCGGATGTCCACACCATCAACGAGAACCATACCGGAGTCGGCCTCGTAGAGCCCGGCGATCAGCCGGCCGATGGTCGTCTTTCCCGACCCGACGTGTCCAAGGATTGCGACCCGCTCTCCCGGCTCGACCCTGAAAGAGACATTCTGCAGGACCGGTTCCTGTTGACCCGGATAGGTAAAGGTAACGTCCTTAAACTCGACCGAGCCCTTGAACTGGTTCCGGGGCAGGAACGATCGCTGTTGTGGGTGCTCTATGGGTTGCGACATGAGCTCCTTGAGGGCCTCGTAGCTCACGCCTATCTGATTCAGCCGGACCAGTAACTGTGACATTTGCGCGAACGGTGCGATGGCCTTACCTGAGAGAATAGTCGCCGCGATAATTGCCCCAAATCCGAACTCACCGCCCGCCACAAGTATCGCCCCGGTTGCGACGACCGACATCTGGACCATCTGCTGCATGGTCTGGGCCACATTAGTAGAGAGGTGGGTACCGTCCTTGGTCTGCTCCGAGATATCTGCCTGGCGCTCGAGGACCTCACGCAGTCTGCGCCGCATGAAGCCACCCGCTCCGAGGAGCTTCAACGTCTCGAGCCCTGTTAGGGACTCGACCATGACCGAGTGCTTCGTCTGTCCGTCCTCAAACGAGTGCTTCGCGAGGGCCTTCATACGCGGCTGAATGTACATGGTCACCGTCAGCATGACCAGGATACCGACCACCACCGGTATCACCATATAGCCACCCACCAAGTATATCGCAGTTAGGAAAATGAATGCGAACGGCACATCAATCAGCGAAACCAGTGTCGCGGACGCGAAAAACTCCCTGATATGCTCGAACTCCTTCAGGGTGTTCGCCAACGCCCCGACCGTCCCGTTCCTAGACTTATACTGCAGGTCGAGTACCTGGGCGAAGAGCTTGTCCGCGAGCGACAAGTCTGAGTCGACGCCGGCCACACTCAGGAAACTATTACGGACAGTCCTCACGACATAGTCGACGATCATCAACAAGAGCATCCCGGATACCAAAACGAGTAGCGAATCCATAGCGTTTGATGGGATAACACGGTTGTAGACAATCATCGAGAACATAGATACGCCAAGCGCAAAAATATTTGTTAAAAGCGCGGCCAGGCCCGACTGGAGATAGAGATCTCGATTAGTCCAAATCGTCGACCAGAACCAGTGAGCCTCGATCCCGGGTACGACCGCGAGATGCTCGGCCGTGCGTCGGCTGTACTTAAAGATTGTCCACCGTTCTGACTCAGCAAACTCAGCGTTGAGGTCGGACGGGAACTTACCAGCATCACCTGTACCGACCCCTTTCCACGCACCCGCGGATTCGTCAAAAGACATGACCCAGGCTTTTTCTTTGGAGAGCGCTACTAGGACAACCTCCCTCAGGGACTTGATTTGGCCCGGATGCAATACCTCAAATACCTGCCCCTCCTGAACCACGAAGCCGTGGTCCGACATCACTGCCCCGAACTCCTCGGGCGTCCAGTAGACCTGGTCAATAGGCTCCAGGGCACGGAATTCGGCCGGTGTGATTGACTGCCCAAGTGCTCCCGACACCAGAGCGCCCAGCTCCGCCATCGGGTAATCAAACATCGCAACCTTCGGGGGCTCTTCTGGCGCCTCTGGCGGTCCGGGCTGGAGCCCCTCTATCGTCATCTCGGGTTCAACCTTCAAAGATTACCTCCGGAAGCTGCTGAGCCGCGTGGAGCAGTCGGTACTTGGATAGCGCTCGGTCGACAATGCTATCGATCAAGCGCTGTCCGGCGCTAAACAGCTCTTCCTGGGTCTTCAGCAACTCAAACAGGCTGATCCTGCTAAACGCATACATTTCTTTGGATATCTCGTAAGAGTTTTCGGCACCCTCTGTAACTAGGATACGTGCCGATACCCCGGCAAGTTTTCCCTCGTACTCAGCGAACGCGTCGCGCAGGTTACGTTGAATATCAAGATAGACTCGGTCACGTTCAAACTTGGCTTGGGCCAGTTGCGCTTCAGACTGCCGGAGCAGTGCGGCCTTTGAGCCACCCGCATAAAGCTTACTCTCAAAATTAAGCGTCAGGGTTCGGTCATCGAGGAAGTTACTGGAGCCGGGGTTCTTCGTCTGTGACATCGATGCCTGGAAGTTCAGTGCGCCCCGTTGTTGCCCGACTACCGCCTCGTAATCGTTCTGGGCCGCGTCGACAAGTAACCGTGTCCTGACTGCGTCCGGGTGAGACTCGAGGTAGGACTCCAGGTCGAGGAAATCGAGCTCCTCGACAGATATCTCCCTCGGAAGGGCATACGGTTGTGCTTCTTTACCATAGTACTGCCGGTACACGGCCTGCGAGCGTGCCAGCGACTGCGCCGCCGATGACATCAAATCCATTGCCTCCGCGACCCGCGACTCGGCGCGGACCACGTCGGCCGCGCTACTGGCGCCGAGGTCAGCCCGGTCTCGGACGAACTCAACGAATGCCCGTCGTGAGTTGACGTTCTCGCGCGCGAGGCGGAGTTGGAGCAAGGATCTCTGTACCTCGTAGAACGCACTGATCGCGTCAAGAAATATCTGCCCTTTGATGGCACGGAGCTCAGCGTCTGCAGCCTTACCGCGGAAATCAGTTGCGTCGATCCGGTTGTCTACCGATCCGAAGTCAAAAAGCAGCTGACTGGCGGACACAGAACGAGACTGATACGCGCCCGAGTTTGACACCACACTGCCGGAGGATTCTGTCTCAAACTTACGATTACCTCCCCCCACCGAGGCGCTCACCTGTGGACGCTTACCGGCGGTTATCTCGTCTTTTTGGGCGCTGTACAAATCCAATGACGAGCCTATCTGCAACACCGAGGGTGAATTCTGAACCGCCTCTTTCGCTGCGGTTATAACGGGCTCTATTGGGAGCCGCTTCGTGGGATCCTTCTCACCGTCGCTGAGTTCCTGCATGATCCGAGACATCTCTCGGCCGATCAGATCGATCTCATTCGAGACCGCTGGGTTCATGGTGTCGGCAGCAGGGTCGTTACCATCGGCTACCTGCATCTCGGCGGACTCGATCGCCTCGTCATCTCGTCCGAGGCCTATAATTCTCATGATCGATGTCTCGGGTAACTCAGAACTGTCATCATTGGTGAGTGGGACGTCCGTGGGCTCTATTATTTGCCTCTTCTCCTGCTCCAGCTCTTGCAGGAGCCCTGACTCCAAGTCCTCTCTAACCGACCCTTTGGGCTCAGGGACCACCTCTGGCTCAGGAACCACCTCTGGCTCAGGAACCACCTCCGGCTCAGGAACCACCTCTGGCTCAGGGACTATCTCGGGCTGCGACTCGAGTACTGGGATTTTTACCGAGAATGACTGATTCTGCTCCGGCTGCTTCGCGACTGGCGGACGAATAACCGGTTGCTGGTTGATCGGGGGACTACTGGTAGGCGGAGCGGGGGGGGCCACAGATTCAGAGCTATCATCATCATAACCAACGCGAGTCTCCGACAAGACCCTCGCCTCGTTATGGTCAGGTAAGAGCAAGAGGCCGGTCAGGGCCAGTAGCAATCGTTTACGGCTGGTAAGCGCCAAGGTTAGCCCTCAAACTTATCGAAGTCCGCCAATCTTAACGCAAAATTAGTATCAAACTCACGGGCGAACGATAAATCAAACATTACCGTCAGTCCATCCTCAAGAGAAACTCGCTGGGTGTTGGTGCCAGCGTCGACGTCATGTATCACAACATCATTCGGGTCATCGTATCCAACGAGCAACATACGATCGCCCTCGTCACGATTAAAATCATTAACCAGAACATCGTGGACATTCTGCAGACCGGCCTCTACCGTATCTGCCTTCACAAATGCAAATACATCAGCCCCAGCGCCACCAGTCAGATCGTCAGACTCACCATCAACCCCCGAGCGGTCCATCGTTGCGACCAAGATATCGTCACCAAGTCCTCCAATGATCCGGTCAGAACCGCCGTCGCCACCGTAAAGCACAGAGTCCTGATCCAGGCCGATCAGTACATCGTCCCCGACCGAGCCCGACAGGCCAGCGTATGCGGAGAGGTCCATCGATTGCTCGATGCCGGAGGATTCACCCGCGAACCTCGCAATCAATGCGCTCTCATACTTCGCGTCTGCGATTACTCCCAAGGCGTCGGAAATAGAGTCGTGAGTATCGCCGTAGTCCAGTGCCCCGAAGAAACTGTCCGCGTATCCGGTGGTGTCACCGACGATCGCGCCGAGATCCACACCGTAGTCTGGATCCGAGGCCTCCGGGTCAGAACCAGTGAGATCGAGGGTCTCCGAGAAGGTGACCCAAGCGTGGGCATCCGGGCTGGTCAGTTGTCCCAGCAGGTCGGTCTCCGCCATAGTGGCCGTGCCGGCCAGCGTCACCGATGCGGTTAGTATCTGTCCCGTACCTGAGTCTGTCTTAGTCACCCGGAGCATCCAGTCTGTCCCGTCACCAGCGGACCGCTCCAGCGCTACCTCGGGAGGCAACGCGCCACTGTCGAGCGACGACAGACCGAAGCCGCTGATCACAATGGAGTCGGCAGCAAAATCAAAATCGGTGAGCGTATCGGAACCCGTCCCGGGGCCCACGACGAACCGGTCAGAGCCCGCGCCGCCCACCAGCTGGTCATCGCCAGCGCCACCGTCG
>MDTB01208261.1_pt1 | contig 12888 bp, 13 predicted proteins | sample 811161 | NCBI WGS metagenome assembly MDTB01 (sample SAMN05326650, study PRJNA326480) | marine metagenome | isolation source: seawater | place: Mediterranean Sea | collected 2009 | reverse complement strand
TTTTTGCTCAATATCTTGAGTTCTTAATGCTGTTGTTTTCATGTAATGCTCAAAGTTGACCCGCTATATATTAATATATTGATAAAGGATTTGAAACATGAAGAACCTGTTTTTATTGATATTATTTTTTGGACTGTTTTTTGGTGCTCAGTTTGTTTTTTTTGAAAATAGATATGCTGAGCAAAAAAATATTGATTTTGAAAATATTTCTTCCTCAATTGTCACCATTGAGACATTAAATAATAGGGGAAAGACATTTGGTTCAGGAGTTATTATTTCCTCTGATGGATATATTATTACTGCATTCCATAATTTATCAGGAAATTTAAGTAGTGTTAAAATTTCTGGAAAATCCTACTTAGCAAACTTAATAGGCTTTGATGAGTATGCGGATTTAGCAGTTTTAAAAATAAACGAAGAAAACCTTAACCATATCAAATTTTCTGATAACGATAATTTAAAAATTGGTCAGACAGTTTATGCTATCGGCAACCCATTTAACTTAGGTATCTCAATTTCCAGGGGCATTTTAAGCGCTACAGGAAGAAACTTTGGAAACCCATATTTAGATATCATTCAAACAGATGCTGCAATAAATAAAGGAAATTCTGGAGGAGCGCTTATAAATAATAAAGGAGAATTCATAGGTTTGAGCACACTGATTGCATCAACCTCTGGAGGTTCTGACGGAATTGGTTTCGCTCTGCCATCCGATAAAGTATTGTCAATCACAAATCAAATAATTAAATATGGAAAAGTTAGTAGAGCCTGGATTGGGGAGTTTAGATTTAGAAGAGGTATGTATACTAGCCCAAAAACTAAATTGAGAATACCCGCACTTTACACTGTTGCTTTAAATAATAATTCAAGTTTTGAAAACGGTTTAAGAGATGGAGATGTGATAATTGCTATAAAAAATACAGAATCCAGGTGGAATACATTATTGGCTTCAGTAAATAGTATTTCCCCTGGAGAAAATCTGGAGCTAAAAATTATTAGAGCTGGCGAAGAAATGAATCTAAATTTAGTAACTAAAGAAAGACCTAATCGACCACAGGCTCTCTGATTATTTCTGCACCCAACTTATTTAGTTTCTCTTCTATACACTCATAGCCTCTATCAATATGATAAATGTCATTGATATGAGTTTTATTTTTTCCAACTAGTCCTGCAAGCACTAAGCTAGCAGACGCTCTCAAATCTGACGCGCTTACAGTTGCTCCAACTAAATTAGAGACACCGGAAACAAAGGCTTTATTTTCATTTAATGAAATATTTGCTCCCATTTTTCTTAGTTCACTTACATGTTGAAACCTATTCTCAAAAACAGTTTCTTCAACTGTACAGTCTCCTTGAGCAATTGTATTAAGTGTCATAAATTGAGCTTGCATATCTGTAGGGAAGCCAGGAAAAGGCTCTGTAAATATGTCTTGAGCTTTGAGATCTGAAGAAGTTGCATCAACTTCTACAGAATTTTTAAAGATATTTACCTTCACACCCATTTCAATTAATTTTTTACTAACAATATCAATAGTTTCTGGGTTAATTTTATTAACTTTCACATGTCCATTTGTTATTGCTCCTGCAATAAGATAAGTACCTGCTTCAATTCTATCGAATAAAACATTCCATCTAGTCGCATTTAGGCTTTCAACACCATTTACGATAATTTCAGATTCACCTGCACCTTGAATTTGCGCCCCACAACTATTTAGATAATTTGCAAGTTCTAAAACTTCTGGTTCTTTTGCACAGTTCTTCAATCTTGTTTCCCCCTTAATAAGAGTTGCAGCCATCATTAAGTTCTCAGTACCTGTTACTGATACTCTTGGAAAAGTGAAAGAAATAGGCTTTAATTCCTTTGCTTTTAAATAGATATATTTTGAGTCAGAAGTAATTTCAGCACCCATTTGCTCAAGTCCTGATAAATGAAAATCAATGGGTCTTGAACCAATATCACACCCTCCAGGTTGAGATATTTTTGCCTTACCATATTTTGCTACTAATGGTCCCATCACTAAAATTGATGCTCTCATTGTTTTTACAAGCTCATATCTAGCCTCTGGTAGCAGAATATTTGAAGAATTTATTTCGATAAAACCATCTTCATGAAAGTTTATTGAAGAACCCATTGAGTTTAATAGTTCAAGCTTGGTTGTTATGTCTTGGAGGTGGGGTAAATTGCCTATAAAAGCTGAGCCCTCAAGTAAAATTGTAGAGGCCAAAATTGGCAAACCAGCATTTTTTGCACCTGAACAATCAACTTCACCTTGTAAATGGTTACCGCCTTTAATTATCAGTCTTTCCATTTGCTAAAGAGTGGTTGGTTTCCATGATTCAATAGCAATATCGAGGTTGGAGTTATTTTCAAGATATGTATCTTGAAATTGATTTCTGAAAGTTAATCCTAAATTAATGCCGTCAATAATGATATTTATTATTCTGTATTCACCAAAGCTATTTTTATAAACTGTAAGCTTAGTAACAAATGCGCTTGAGTCCGAATAGAAGTTCACTAAAACCTCATACGTCCTATTTTTGTTAATTTTAATATCTTCATCAGTTTTTATTTGATAGTTATCAAATTCTAGTAAAGTTGTTACATAAGTATCTAACAGCAATTTTTTTGTTCTCTCTTCAAACAGGTCTTTTTGAGCTTCAGTTGCACTCGAATAAATTTTTGATGAAAGTATTAACCTAGATACAACTTTTACATCTACCATAGGCTCCCAGATATTTTTTAACATATCTTTAAACTCTTCAGGATTCTCATCAAATTTTGAACCTTCTTCTTTTATAACAGTCAGAAAATATTGAGCATTTGAATCAATGTATTCATGAAGATCAGGAATTTTATCTGCATATAAACTTTGTGATAAAAGAAAAACAAATAATATTTTTGATGAAAAAAATCGTAACATGTATAAATTATAGTTTGAAATGAAAAAAAATATTTTCCAAAAAGAGGCAAAAAAAGCTTTTTTAATAGAATTAGAGGAATTAAAGGCTTTTTATGGGTCAAAAAACTTCAATGTAGAGGAGTTGTGTACAAATATTTCAAATTGTAAAGGAAAAATATTTATAACTGGTGTTGGTAAATCTGGGCATATTGCAAACAAGTTTGCTGCAACTTTATCAAGTACTGGCACACCATCATTCTTCATTCATCCTGCAGAAGCACTTCATGGTGATCTAGGGATGATAGAAAAAGACGACGCAATTATAGCAATTTCAAAATCTGGTGAAAGCTCAGAGATTTGTGACTTGATTCCAGCAATAAACTTGAAAAAAATTGATCTTTTCTCCATTACTGAAAATATCAACTCCACAATCGCACAAGCCTCAAAAAATCATATTCTTGTAAAAGTTAAAAGAGAAGCATGTCCCAACGATCTAGCACCTACTTCAAGCACTACCGTGACACTTGCACTTTTAGATGCCATTGCAGTTGCTTTACTAAAGTCTAAGGGCTTTACTTCTGAAGATTTTGCAAAGTCACACCCAGGAGGAAAGCTTGGAAAAAAATTAACTTTACGAACAAAAGATTTGATGATACCAATTAAAAAAGCTGCTGTAGTGAAGGATTCAGACACTCTAAAAGATTTAATTTTCGAAGTTTCTGAAAAAAAACAAGGAATTGCATTGGTAAAAAAGGGGGCAGATATAGTTGGTGTATTCTCAGATGGTGATTTAAGGAGACAGCTTAAAAAAAATATCCAAATTGATAAAATTAAACTCTCTTCAGTATTAACAAAGGAATTTAAGACTATTAAATCCGATGAATTGGTGGTCAAAGCAGCTGAAAAAATGAAGTCTTTCAAAGTTTACACACTTGTTGTTAAGGAAAATAAAAAAGTTGCGGGTATATTGACAATGCATGATATTTTGGAAGCAAATGTTATATAGGTTCATCACAATATTACTTTCTTTTAATCTGGCAGCACAAGAATATGAGATTACATCAGAAAATATTGAGATCAACACACAATTAAACACAATTAATTATGAATATAATGTTGTTTTTAAATCTGAAGAAATTTTTTTTACTGCTGATGAGCTAAAACTCAATCAAGAAAATGAGTCATTTGTAGCATTCGGAAATCCCATAAAAATTAAATTTTATGATGGTATAGAATTTATAGAAGGTGAAGCTGAAAAAATTGAAATAGACTCTCAGTTTTTAAGAATGTCAAAAAACGTTTCAATTATTAAATCTGGCAATAAGATAAATTCTGAAAATATGACTATTAAACTCTCTAATGATTAAAGTTGAAAGTATAAACAAATCCATAAAGTCAAAAATACTTTTTAAAAATATTACATTTGATTTATGCAGTAATAAAATTGTTGGATTGTTAGGAGCTAATGGAGCAGGTAAAACTAGCTTATTCAAAGCTATTTCTGGTCTTTCAAAAATTGATTCAGGAAAAATAAGTTTTAATAAAAAAGACTTGCACCTAATGAGTCTCGAAGAAAGGTCAGCTGCTGGGTTGAACTATGTCCCACAAGAGAATTCTCTGTTTGATGACTTAAGTTTAGAAGAAAACCTAGAAGCAGTTGTTGAATTGAGGTTTAAAGGAGTTTCAACAGAAAAATCTAATCAAATTAAAAATCTTTTAGATGTGATGAAACTTACAGACAAAGCTAAGATAAAATCTAAATTTCTATCCGGAGGAGAAAAAAGAAAGACTGAAATATTGAGAACTATTTTACTTGATTCAAAATTTATTCTTCTTGATGAGCCCTTCGCAGGGGTTGACCCAATATCAGTGGAAGAAATTATAAAAATACTTAAGAGTTTTAAGAAAAATTTAGGAATTTTTATTAGTGATCATAATTTTAGAGATGTAATGAATGTGTGTGACGAAGTAATTCTTCTTAATCAGGGAGAGTTATTATTACAAGGCACTCCAAATCAAGTAAAAAATAACCCAATAGCTAAAAAATTATATTTTGGCGAACTGAATTAAACGTTTTCTTGTAGAATAGCCAAATGGCTTCAGAAAATTTAGATAAAAGATTTGAGCTCATTCAAGAAACCTTTTCAAATCCAGAATTTAAAACAAAGCTTGGTCGGATCCTAAGTGAAATGAGTCCAAGTGAATTAGCTTATGTAATCGAATCATCACCTCCACACGAAAGGAAAATTATTTGGGACTTAATTCAGCTTGATACAGAAGGAGAAGTGCTTGGAGAGCTTGATGAAAACCTTCGAGAAGACTTACTTGCAGGTATGAATCCCGAAGAAATTTCAATAGCAATTAGCGATCTAGAGGTTGATGACTTAGCTGACATTCTACAGACTCTTCCTGAAAAAATGACGAATGATGTTTTATCTTTGATGAATTCTCGTGACAGGGGAAGGGTCGAAAAGATTCTTGATTATCCAGAAGAGTCTGCTGGGGGCTTAATGAATACTGATGTCATAACTGTTCGAGCAGAGAATTCAATTGAATTAGTAATGCGTTATTTAAGATTCCTAAAAGAACTTCCACATAATACTGATGATATATACGTTGTAAGCAAAAATGATGAATATTTGGGTATACTGCCAATCACAAAAATATTAACCTCTGACCCAAACCTTACAGTCAGAGAAGTAATGGATACAGAATTTAAACCCTTAAACATTGAGAGCAATCAAATAGATGTTTACAACCAATTTAAAACAAAAGATTTGTTTTCTGCGCCTGTTGTTGATAGTAAAAATCATCTTTTAGGAAGAATTACTGTTGATGACATAATTGAAGTTGCAGTAGATGAGGTAGAGCAAGATTTCATTGGATTTGCCCAAATTGAGGAAGATATTTTTGCTTCCCCTAAAAAATCTATAAAAAACAGAGTTTTATGGCTTTCGATCAATTTACTTACTGCTGTTCTAGCAGCAGCTTCAATCAGTTTTTTTGAAGATGTCATACAAAAAGTAGTTTATGCAGCAATTTTAATGCCAATTGTTGCAAGCATGGGAGGTATTGCGGCAACGCAAACACTTGGTATCTATATTAGAGCAGAAGCTATGAGACAATTAAATCGTAAAAACTTTAGATATTTATTTCGAAGAGAATTTATAGTTGCGCTTGCAAATTGCATTGTATTTTCGGTTCTAATATATGGAATAACCTCTTTCTGGTTTGCTGATACAGCTCTGTCACTTGCTATAGCATTAGCAATGGTTTTTAACTTATTAGCAGCAGCTATTTTTGGATTCATGTTTCCACATTTTCTTAGAAAATTTGGTTATGACCCAGCAATAGCTGGAGGAGTTGTTATTACGACATTCACAGATATTATCGGCTTTGTCAGCTTTTTAGGCATTGTGAGCTTTCTTATTGGATAACCTCGATATCGAGATTGTCGACATTTCCAGATATAGAATACTTTGTACTGGTAATATCACTAAATTCATCTTCAAGAACTTCAGTAACTACTGCAGCGCTTGCTGCTGCGGGCAAGCCACCAAGGATTGCAACATACCATGGAATGTTTTCTGACAAAGTTGAATTAAAAACCATCTCCAAATTAAAATTGTCAAAAGATTCTTTAACAGATGAAATGGTCCCTGAGAGCTCAGCATTTCCTGCATCAAAATCCATATTAAATTCATTTAAATTTGCATAACCAGAACTATCAATAAAGAACTCTCCATCTAATGAATTGATGAAAAAATTATCTTGGTCAAGCTTTTCAAAATCTGCATTTAGAATGTTAAGTAACCTTGATCTTATATCAATAAGAGATAAAACTCTTAAAGCATCAATAGTAAATGTTGTATTGGAATATGAAATATCTTTTCCAGAAATATCTATGAGCCCTCCAAAATCTAAATTTTTGTTCTCAATATTTAAATAACTATTTTTGAGACCTAGTTCTAATTTACTAAAACTGAGGTTCGAGCTCCTTAAAGGATTTTGATCTTTATTTCTTATCGATAACTGAGCATTAATATTTTTTAATGAGAAATTACTTAAATCGAAATCAAAAGAATTTAATTTATTTTCATTTAAACTGAAAAAATTAGATTTAAAGTTTTTTGGATAAATTTTGAGAATGTTGTCTTTAAATTTATAGGAATCAAGATAATCAAATTCAATAAAAATATCTTTATAATTAAACAAAAGATTCTTATCATTTAAAGTAAGTTTAATTTCTTTATTTTCAGTAATTGATGCGTCCCCATTTATGCTTTTAAATCTTCCTTTATTGTCAAATTTTATTGATATTCCTCTATCATCTAATAAAAGTTCATAAATATTTTCTAATTTAAAATTGTTCATTAAGTATAAATCTCCTACAGAGTATTCTGAAATATGAAAATTATCTCCAAATATTTTTATTGAAGCATTATCAATGTAGGCTTTTAAAGAGTTGGCTTTTAATTCAGCTCCTTCAATCACAATTTGACTTGCTTCGGATAATAATATTGAAGAGAAATTTATCTTATCTTTATACGAGGATATGGAGAATAAAATATCTAGTTGTTTTGCTTCTAAATTCGATTCCTTAAGAAATTTTTTTATATCTCCCTGAGATGTTGGTAGATAAGTAGATAAAATTTCTTCATTTCCTCTAGAAGCCATTTGTAATTGAAATTCATTCTCATATTTAAATGTTAATTTGAGATCTGTTTCATTAGTAAATGCGGATATATTTGCATATGGAATTTTGAATTTTTTATTAAAGTCTAAATAAATATTGCCTGTCATATTTTCAAGTACCTGGGGAACATCAAAAAAATTAAAATACAATAAGCCCATTTTTGTGTTCAGATCGCCATATAATTTCCCGTCATAAAAATACCCCTTACCATTTAATCCTTTAATAGTACTCAGGTTTCCAGGAAGGTCTAAATTTAAATCTTGGAAATTAAATCCAAAAGCATTCTTATGAGTTAAGAAATTAGATAATTTCAATTCTTGAAAAACTGTGCCTCCCACTTTTAAATTTATTATGGATAGCTCATCAATAAAAATTTCAAGTTGATTAATTTGCTCACTTTTATTTGCTTCACTTAATTTTACTTCGGCATTTGTTAATGAAAACTTAGAAACATGAATCTTGTTCCCTACCACTGAGTTAAGAAAATTAATTTGTAAATTAATTTCTTCACCAGAAAATTCTGCTGCTCCCATATATTGAAAATTTCCTATATCAACTTTCATTCCTAGCAAACTTGGTTGAATAAATATTTCTTGAAATTGAAGGTTATCCTCAAATAAGTAACTAGTGATTAACTTTGACCCATAATTAGAAGAAATAATTAGACAAAAAAAATAAAAACTCAAAATAAAAATAGCTATAAGGTATAGAAAAAGCCTTATAGGCCATATTAGATATTTCTTAACCATTTTTGCCTTTGATTAATGAAAATGATTGACCAAATGATTGAATTTAATAACGGATTTATAAAAATTCTTATTTCCAAATCATCAGAAAAGTTATTTGTGGAAAACAAGAGTATATTTAAAAACAAACTCACTAAAATTATTAATATTAGTTGCTCCAAAAGCGATCTTTGTATCCATTTTAAATTTGAAAAATTTAAATAAAGTCCAATCATTGTATAAATTAATGTATAAGGCATGGAGATATTGCTAAAAAAAAGATCAATTAAGAAGCCCATTAGAATAAAAAAATAAATATTTGGAATTTTTCGTACAAATGTAGTGAAAAGTAGTGTGTGCACAAAAAATATATCAGGAGATACAGCCCACAAATTTGTGCCTAACAAAATTTGATTAAAAATTATCAATAAACCAAAGCTTAAGTATCGAAGAACTTCATTCATGTACAATCACCTTTTTGTTAATAGACTGGTAAGGATCAAAAAAAAGCTCTATCTCTAAACTGTGTTGAAATACGTTTGATTGGCTAGTTGATATACCTACTATTCTGCCAACAATTAAATCTGGAGGATAAATTCCATCAAAGCCAGTGGTAAAAAAAGTATCTCCTAATTCATAGCTAACTGCTTTTGATTCATTTAAGCAATTTATAAATCTGCCTTTTCCCGTTCCTTTAGCTATGCAAAAAAATCCACTGGTAGTTTTAATGGATATGTACTCATCTGGATCACTTAGTAATCTTACTTCCATTTCATCTTCCGAAATACTCTTTGTTTTACCTACAGCAAAACTTCCTTGGGATATTGCAAAAATTCCATCTTCAACTTCGTTAGGATTATTAATGTAAACTCTATGTTTATTGCAACATGTAAAGTTCATTTGATCGAATGAACTGATGTAAGTTTCTGAGTTATCACTTACGAAAAAATTAAAATCATTATATGAACGTAAATTTTCTAGTGATCTAATTTCAAGCTGATTTTCATAAACTTGATTTTGTAAATTCAGAATTTCTTCTTCAAGTTGGGCTATTTTTTCATTCTCAAATTCTTGATATTCATTTAAAACTTGAGAAATAAATTGCTGAGGAACACTTAAAAACTTTACTAAAAGTCTTTGTGATTTTTCATTAAGGTCTAAGCTCTGTGATAAGTAAATTAAAAAGCCGGATAAAATAAATGAAAAAAAAGTGAGCCTTAATTTCTTCTGGAATGGAAGAATGTTTGTAGACATTAATCTTCAGCGAATAAATCGAAATCTTTGTCCATTAGGCCAAGAGCAATACCACCGCCTCTGGCTACACATGTTAATGGGTCTTCAGCAATTCTTGTTGGAATGCCTGTAGATTGCTCTATAAGAGTATCAAGACAGTGGAGTAATGCACCTCCACCTGTGATAACAATTCCATCCTGAGAAATATCTGCAGCAAGTTCAGGAGGTGAAAGTTCTAGGGCTGTCCTCACAGACCTTACTATAGCCGATGTTTGGTTTTCCAATGCTTTAAATCCATCCTCTTTTTGAAAAATAACAAGTTCTGGTATTCCCTCAGCAAGATTTCTGCCTCTAAATTCATATGGTTCAAACTCTTTTTTGCAGTTTAGTGTTGCACAACCAACTTGAAGCTTGATTAATTCAGCAGTTGATTCACCAATAACAACACCAAACTTTCGTCTGACATAAGTTTGAATAGCCTCGTCAAATTTATCACCACCTACTTTCAAAGATTCAGAGTAGACAATGCCATTTAAGGATAAAATGGCAACTTCAGATGTGCCGCCTCCTATATCAATAACCATACTTCCTCTAGGTTTATCAATAGCCACCCCTGCCCCTAATGCTGCTGCAATTGGTTCTTCAATAAGTTTTACGACACTTGCACCAGCTGATAATGCTGATTCACGTATAGCTCTTTTTTCTACCTGTGTAGCTTTTGAGGGGACACAAACAAGAACTCTCGGACTTGGCGATAGAATTGAGTTATTAGATACCTTTTTAATGAAATGCTGTAACATTTTTTCCGTAACATTAAAATCAGCAATTACACCATCTCTCAATGGTCTGATTGCTTCCATTTGTCCTGGAGTTCTACCTAACATCTTTTTAGCATCATGACCTACCGCAACAACAGTTTTCTGACCACTTCGTTCTTGTATTGCAACTACTGAAGGCTCATCTAAGACTACTCCATCTTCTTTAGTGTAAATTAATGTATTTGCAGTACCCAAATCAATGGATATGTCATTTGAAAAAAGACCACGTAAAAACTTAAACATTCTTAATATATCTCTATAATATTTAGAATCTTATAGAATAAGGCTTTTAATGGATAAAATCGAGTTAAAAAATCTTTTATTTCTTGCACGTATTAATGCAAAAGAAGAAGAATACCCTGAAATCATTGAAAAACTAGAAAATACTTTTGAACTAATAGATGAAATGCAAGAATTAGACTTATCGGATCTAAAGCCATTAAATAATCCTTTAGAATTAAGCAACGTTTCCAGAGAAGACAAAGGCAAGAATCGTAATAATAAGAAAAAGTTTTTAGACAATTCATCAGAGTCTGATGAAGATTATTTCAATGTGCCTAAAATTATAGAATGAATTTTAAAGAGCAAAGAGAAAATTATAGGTTAAAAAAGATATCAGCCAAGGAGGCAGTGCAAGAATCATTGGTAAAAATAAAAAACGATAAATTAAATATCTTCATAAATCACTTTGAAAAACAAGCCCTAGCTAATGCTGAACATATAGATAACAACTTTAATGATTTTAAAGATAAGCCTTTATCTGGAATCCCAATTGCACACAAAGATATTTTTTGCACTGAAGGTTTACCAACAACTTGTGGTTCGAAGATGCTTGAAAACTTTATAGCTCCCTATGATTCGACAGTGGTCAAAAATTGTTTGGATGCTGGATCAATAATGGTAGCTAAAACGAATATGGACGAGTTTGCAATGGGCTCTTCAAATGAAACAAGTTACTTTGGTGCTGTTGCCAATCCATGGAATCATGATTTAGTACCAGGTGGTAGCTCTGGTGGAGCGGCAGCATGTGTGTCAGCAAATATAACGACTATTTCAACTGGTACAGATACTGGTGGATCAATAAGGCAGCCCGCTGCTTTGTGTGGGATAACCGGTTTGAAACCAACCTATGGCTTGGTGTCAAGGTGGGGTATGATCGCATTCTGTTCAAGCATGGATCAGGCAGGACCTTTTGCAAAAGATGCTTTTGGATGTGCTGCTCTACTAGATGCAATGGCTAGCTTTGACGAAAAAGATTCTACAAGCACAAAAAGAGAGGATATTAATTTTGAGAAATCTTTATCAAAAGATTTTGGTACATTGAAAATTGGTGTTATTAAAAATATTCAGAAACTTGGTATAAGTGAAGATGTAATAAATGCTTACGAAAACTCCAAGACGGTACTATCAGGTTTAGGTCACAAGCTAGTCGAGGTTGATTTTTCTGAGTTATCGTCAGGAATTTGTTCATATTACGTAATAGCTCCAGCAGAGTGCTCTTCAAATTTGTCTCGATTTGACGGAGTAAAATACGGCTATAGATCAAAAGGTGAAAAAGATATTGCTAATTTATACATGAATACAAGATCTGATGGTTTTGGTGCCGAAGTTAAGAAAAGAATTCTTATCGGTACACATGTTCTTTCAGCTGGCTTCTATGATGCATATTACTTGCAAGCTCAAAAGGTGAGAAGAATGATAAAAGTTAAATTTGAAAATTTCTTTAAAGATGTTGACTTAATTTTCATGCCAACTACCTTAGATCAAGCCTTTGAGAAAAATAGAAAATCAGATGACCCAAATAGAATGTATAAAGAGGATCTTCTGACTATACCTGCTAACCTTGCAGGATTGCCTGCAATTTCGTTCCCCAATGGCTTCAAAAATAATCTACCTATAGCTGGTCAATTGATAGGAAAATATTTCGGGGAAGATTTACTGTTAAATACTACTAATAAAATACAGGGGGTGACAGATTGGCACAAAATGACACCCTAATTAAAGGTTGGCAACCTGTGATTGGATTAGAAGTCCATGTTCAGTTAATGACCAACACAAAGTTATTTTCACCTGCAAAAAATCAATTTGGAGAAGATGCGAATACATTAGTAGATTTAATTGATCTAGGTCTGCCAGGTGTTTTGCCTGTTTTAAATGAAGGGGCAATGAAACAAGGCATCAAATTTGGTTTAGCTACAAATGCGAAGATCGCTGAAACCATGATTTTTGACAGAAAAAATTATTTTTATCCAGATCTGCCGAAAGGTTACCAAATAACACAATTACATTATCCAATTGTTCGAGATGGAGTTGTTGAAGTAAACGGCAAAAAAATAAGAATACATCAAGCTCACCTAGAAGAGGATGCAGGCAAATCAATTCATGACAAATATGATGATAAATCAGTAATTGATCTAAATAGATCAGGGGTTCCTCTGTTAGAAATTGTTTCTGAACCAGATATTAGATCAGCTTCTGAAGCTGTTGAATATCTGAAAAAAATACACCAAATAATC
>MDTB01027369.1_pt1 | contig 12888 bp, 11 predicted proteins | sample 811161 | NCBI WGS metagenome assembly MDTB01 (sample SAMN05326650, study PRJNA326480) | marine metagenome | isolation source: seawater | place: Mediterranean Sea | collected 2009 | reverse complement strand
TTGTTAAATTCTTCTGGTTTAAATTTTTCATCAGTTACTGCATAAATTGATGAAAAATCCTCTCTCATGCTACTTAATGAATTTTTAGAGTTGTCATATTTATTTAGATCTATTTCGAGTATTCTTTTATCGGCATAAATTTGACTTTCGCCAGTTTCTGCTAATATTACAAATTCATGTGAAAGATCTCCTCCTATAGGACCTGTATCAGCTGCCATTGGAATAGCTTTTAATCCCAAGCGATTAAATGTTTTAATATACGAATAAAACATTTTATTATAAGAATTTTTTGCCTGCTCATCATCTAGATCAAAAGAATAAGCATCCTTCATGTAAAATTCTCTGCAACGCATTACTCCAAATCTAGGCCTAATCTCATCTCTAAATTTCCACTGAATATGATATAAGATTTGCGGCAATGACTTATATGATTTCACACTACTTCTAAAAATATCAGTAATTAATTCTTCATTTGTAGGTCCATATAACATTTCTCTTCCTTGCCTGTCTTTGATACGTAACATTTCTTCTCCGTAATCCTCGTAGCGTCCACTTTCTTTCCATATCTCAGATGACTGGATAGTTGGCATTAGCATTTCTTGAGCACCGATGGAATTTTGTTCTTCTCTTACAATATTTTCTATTTTTTTCATTATTTTAAATCCTAGTGGTAACCAAGAATATATACCGGCAGCAGACTGTTTAATCATACCTGCTCTCAACATCAATTGATGGGATTTTATTTTTGCTTCACTTGGAAGATCTTTTGTGACTGGAATAAATATTTTTGATAAATACATTATTGTAAAAAATTCCTTAAGTTTAGAAAATTATTGTTTACTAAGTAATATATCACAATAAATAGTATTGATGTAATTATAGTTGTGATTAAAAATTTTTTTGGTATATTTGGGTTTTTAGGAGCGCCTGGATCAAATCCCTCCAATCTTTCTTTAAAAGACTCTTTATTAGATTGAATTCCTACTGGCAAAATTGAAAAAAAAACTATCCACCAAATCATAACATAAATTATAATTGAGCCAGTTAATCCCATTAAATTCTAGTTATATTGATGTTAGTAAATGGTTTTTTTCCAGTTTTATCTCTTACTAATTTTCTACAATTTTGTTTAATAGTCTCTATAAGATTTTTTTCTTGATTTTTACTCTCTAAAGAAAAAGATCTGCAAATATTTAAAATTTCATCCTCCATGTCAAAAATAAAAGTTTCAGATCCATTACTCTCTGGAATACCTTTGAAGGAAATAACTGGTTTTTTAATTTTTCCATTATTTGATACAATTAATGTAATTTCTAGGTAACCATTAACAGAAAGATTTCTCCTGTCTTTAATCGATTGGGCGTCAGCATCAACACCTAGATTTCCATCTAAATATAATTTACCTGAGGGAGCTTTATCAATTATTTTTGGATCTTTACCTGGCAGAATTCTTATTATATCGCCATTTTCAATTAACAAAGCTTTAGGTACTTGCATTTCTTTTGCAAAAGTAACGTGTTCTTTCATGTGTCTGTGTTCTCCATGTACAGGAATTATGCATTGCGGTTTTACCCAGTCGTACATGTCTTTGAGATCATCTCTATTAGGATGTCCTGAAACATGAACAAATGCATTTTCTTCTGTTATAATTTCAACGTCATTTCTTACAATTAAATTTTGTAAGTGATAAAGTTTTTTTTCATTGCCTGGAATTATCTTTGATGAAAAGATAACGCAATCATCAGGTTCTAAAAATACTTCAGGATGAATACCATTAACGATTCTATTCATAGCGCCCATTGGCTCTCCTTGACTTCCAGTTGCTAAGTACAAAATCTTATTTTTAGCAATATTTTTTGCATCTTTTGGTTCAACAGGATCTATTAAATTCCCTAAGTATCCACATTTTTTTGCTGCTCTATAAATTCGTTGCATGGATCTTCCAACTAAACATAAAGATCTTCCAGTTTTTTTTGCACAATAAAAAATTGTTTCCATTCTTGCTACGTTGGATGCAAATGATGTTACTAATATTCTATTCATTTTTGTTTCCATAATTTTTAATAAATTTTCTCTTACATCAGCCTCTGATCCTGCGCGACCTTGATCGAATACATTTGTTGAGTCACAAATCATTGCAGAAACACCTTTGTTTCCAATTTCCCTTAGTTTTTGTTCATCAATGTTTCTTCCAATTAAAGGGTTAGGATCTATTTTCCAATCACCGGTGTGAAGTATTGTTCCAAGAGGTGTAGTAATGCTTAATCCATTTGGTTCTAATATTGAGTGAGTTAATGTAACAAAATCAATATCAAAATGACCTAATTTAATTTTTGAATTTAATTGAACTACATTTAAATATTTTGAGATATCAATCTTTTTTTCTTTGAATTTTTCTTGAATTAAAACCGAAGTGAACGGTGTAGCATAAATCTTACACTTTAAACTAGGCCAAATATGAACTGCTGCCCCTATATGATCCTCGTGAGCGTGTGTTAAAATAATTCCTAATAAATCTTCCTTTTTATCAATAATAAATCCTGGGTCTGGAAAAATTAAATCTACACCAGGTATTGAGTCATCAGCAAAAGAAACTCCCATGTCGACAATTATCCATTTTTGATTTTCATCAGTCCCATATGCGTAAAGATTCATATTTCCCCCTATCTCACCAGATCCCCCTAGAGGACAAAATATTAATTCATCTTTTTTCATATTAATTCTTTGAATGCTTTGGCAATACCATTAATTGTAATATTTTCATCAATTGTAGATTTTTTATTTAAATATCTTTTAAATAATTTAGCATATCCTCCTGTCAAAATAATTTTGAATTTTATTTTTGAATTTTTTGAAATTCTATGAATAATGTTGTTTATTAATCCCTCATAACCCCAAAGAAATCCAGCGTTAAGTGCTTCTCGGGTGTTTTTACCATAATTTTTTTGAAATTTTTTTAGTTTAAATAAAGGAAGTAAAGCTGTTGAATTGCTAAGATTCATTATAGAAAGATCTACACCAGGGGATATCACTCCTCCATCATATACACCTTTTTTAATTATATCGAATGTTGTTGCAGTTCCAAAGTCTATGATTAAGCAATTTCTATATTTTAACGATCCCAAAGCATTAGATATTCTATCTGATCCTAATTGATTATAATTCTTGACCTTAATCTTAAGGATTTTTTTTATATCTAAGTCTTTTATCTCAAATACTTTATATTTATGATTTTTTAAATAATTTTTAATAATTTTAAACGCTTTAGGTACAACACTTGAAAATAAAATATTTCTAGAAAATTTTTTGTTAATAATCTTATTCAAAATATTTTTTTTTAAATTTCCCTGCAATATTTTTTTAGTTTCAATATTATATATTTTTTTAGATTTAAAATTATCATTTAAAATTGATAATTTTGTTAAAGTATTTCCAATGTCTCCTACAAGATAATTCATTTAATATTTTCCTTTATATATAAATAATTATATCTTTTAATTTGATTAATAAAGATTTCATAAGTTTTTTTAATATCTTTTAAAATTTTGTTATTATCTGCCCTTTTTTTTGAATAATTTGATAAATTAGTAGTCTTAGGTTCAAAAATAACCGGTGAAGCTAATGTATTTATACCCACTCCCACGATCATAAATTTTTTCTCTTTATGATTTATTATTTCTTGTAAAATTCCGCAAACTTTTTTTTGATCAATTAGCAGATCATTTGGCCATTTTATCTTAATTTTTTTATAAATATATTTTGATAAAACTCCTCTTACTAAGTAAGCGTTTAATTTTGCATATTGTTTAAAATTAATTTTTTTTTCATTTATTTCGAAAAATATTGAAAAAAATAAATTTCCCTTTAAAGAGAGCCATTTTTTTCCCATTTGACCCCTGCCTTTGGACTGCATTTTTGATGTAATCATTGTTGGTTGTGAAATATTTTTTTTAATCAGTTTTATTGCCTCATCATTAGTGCTCTCAACATTTTGATGATTGATTGATTTTATTTTCATTAAGTAATGAATAAAGAATTTGCAATATTATTTAAAAAAGATGGATATAAGAAAAAGGAAATTAAAATACTACAACTCAAAAAAATAGTAGCCTGAACTAATTTATTCTTAACTTCGTCAAATGTATTAGATTTTTCATCAAAATATATTATTTTTATAATTCTCAGATAATAAAAAGCAGATATAACTGTTGTGAGCAATCCTACGATGGCCAATACATACATTTCTTGTTCAAGAACTGCTTTAAAGACATAAAACTTAGCGAAGAAACCACCTAGCGGGGGAATTCCAGCTAGCGAAAATAAAATTATCAAAAATGAAATTGCTAGAATTGGGTGCTTTTTAGATACACCTGATAAGTCCTCAATATCTTCTTTGTATGCTCCATCCTTTTTCATTAAATATAAACATGAAAATGCCCCGATATTCATTACTACGTAGATTGTAATATATATTACTGAACTTGAATAACCTGAAGTTGAGCCTGTTGCTACTCCTGCCAATGCATAACCAATATGCCCTATGGAACTATAGGCTAATAGTCTTTTTAAATTTTTTTGAACCATAGCTGCCACTGCACCTAAAATCATTGATGCAATAGAAATAAAAATCATTATTGTTTGCCATTCTACTAGAATATTGGCAAATGGAACGAACATAAATTTAATTAATAAAGCAAGTCCTGCTACTTTTGGAACAACTGCAAAAAAACTAGTTATAGAAGTGGGAGCACCCTCATAAACATCAGGGGTCCACATATGAAAAGGAACTGCTGAAACTTTAAATGCTAAACCTACTAAAATGAATACCATAGCAAATATCGCTCCAATATTTGTATTATTTAATTCATAAGATATTAATTCAAAATTTGTTGAACCCGTAAAACCGTACAGTAATGAACATCCGTACAACAATAGTCCTGATGATAAAGCACTTAAAACAAAATATTTAATACCTGCCTCTGAAGACCTTAGATTGTCTCTATCAATGGAGGCTAAAATATATAAAGCCAGTGACTGTAGCTCTAACCCTAAATAAAATAATATTAAATCATTGGAGCTAACCATAAAAAACATTCCTAGAATTGAAATAAGTATTATGATTGGATATTCGAATTTGTCGATTTTGTTATCGTAGATAAATGATTTTGATGAATTTAGAACAAATAAACTTGAGATAAGTATTAGTATTTTAAAGAATTGTGAAAATGAATCTCTAATAAAACTATCTGAGAATATTTTTTCAACACTATTTGGAGAATTAAGTATTATAGCTATAGCAATTATAATTACTATTGAGGATAAATTAAAAATCAAATTAAAACTTTGTTTAATAAATACTCCTAGCATCAAAATACCAAATATTGACAAAGTTAAAAAAATTTCTGGTAATAAAATATTTAAATTATTAATCATTTCTTGCTAAATTACTTTCATTTAAAGATTGTTCGTAATTTGTTATGAGATTATCAACTGGAATATTTAAAGTTTCCATCAGAGGATACGGGAAAACTCCAAAAAAAATTATAAGAAAAGCCAATGATACCAACATTATTATCTCTAATTTATTAGTGTCTTTTAAGCTTTTAATTTGCTCATTATTGGTTTTTCCAAAGATCACTCTTTTTGTAAGCCATAAAATATATGCTGCTCCTAATATGACACCAAAAGTTGCCAGCATAGCTACAATATAATTTTTTTGAAAGCTACCAGTCAGCACTAAGAATTCACCTAGAAAACCCGTTGTACCTGGCAACCCTAGAGCAGCTAAAGCAAATATTATGAATAAAAAAGAGTATTTTGGCAAATAGTTTACCAATCCACCATAAGTACTAATCAGTCTAGAATGCAATCTATCGTAGACAACGCCTACACAAAGAAAAAGAGCTGCAGAGATTAATCCATGACTAATCATTTGAAAAATACTACCTTCGACGCCTTGTTTGGTTAATGTAAAAATACCTAAAGTTACATATCCCATGTGAGCAACTGACGAATAAGCTATTAATTTTTTCATATCGTCCTGCATTAAGGCTATTAAAGATGTGTAAATAATGGCTACTATACTCAATGTATAAATAAGAGGTGTAAAAAACTCCGATGCTATTGGAAATAATGGAATTGAAAATCTTAAGAAACCATAACCAGCCATTTTTAAAAGTATTGCTGCAAGAATAACAGAACCAGCGGTTGGCGCTTCAACATGAGCGTCCGGCAGCCAAGTATGGACTGGCCACATAGGAGTTTTTACTGCAAATGAGCTGAAAAAAGCTAGCCATAATAAATTTTGGTACTCTTTTGGAATTTTTATTTCTTGTATCAGAGTAATATCGGTCGTTCCAGTTAACCAGTAAATTACTATTATTGCTACTAACATCAAAACTGATCCTAATAATGTGTAAAGGAAAAACTTAAAAGCAGAATAAACTCTTTTAGGTCCACCCCAAACACCTATAATTAAAAACATTGGTATTAAACCTGCCTCAAAAAATAAGTAAAAAATTACTAAATCTAGTGAGCAAAAAACACCAATCATAAATGTTTCTAGTACAAGAATTGCTATTAAAAATTCTTTTACTCTGTCTTTAACGCTATTTATGCATGAGATAATACAAATTGGAGTAATAAAAGTTGTGAGAACAATAAAAAGAATAGATATTCCATCCACTCCTAATTTAAATTTAATGAAATCATCTATCCACGATTTTTCTTCGATAAATTGAAAATCTGGTGAATTTAAATCTAAAGAATACCACAGAAATAAAGACAGCATGAAAGTTGCTAAACTTGAAAAAAGAGAGATATAAATAGCGCTAGCATTATTTTTTTGGCCTTTAGATAAAAAAATAAATAAAGAGCTTACTAAAGGCAAGAAAATTAAAGTCGATAATATTGGAAAATTCATATTAGATTAATATTAAATAAGTTAATAAAATTGATAATCCAATTAACATTACAAATGCATAATCATAAATAAAACCAGTTTGTAATTTTCCAGCTTTATTTGCAATTATTTTCACTAATTTTGAGATCCCGTCAGGTCCAAACTTATCTATAGTTCCTAGGTCTCCTTTTTTCCAAAAGAACAAACCAATCTTTTTTGCAGGATTAACTAAAATTGAGTCATACAACTCATCTATATACCACTTGTTTAATAAAAAATCATACAAAGGTAAATTAGTATTTTTAAAACTTTCCAAAATTTTAGTGTTTGAAATAAAATAATAAAATGAAACTGGTATAGATATAACTACTAAAAAAGGGGTTAGCAGCAATAACCAAAGAGGTATGTAATCATGCTTTATTTCATCAATGAAGAATATAGATGACCCCCAAAATTCATTACTATTATGTCCAATTAATGTTTCTTTAAATATATATCCCGCTGAAATTGCTCCAATTGCTAATAATAATAAAGGCAGTAGCATTATTATAGGAGACTCATGAGTATCATTTATTGCTATTGACTTGTTATTATATGGACCATGAAAAGTTTTAAAAAATAGTCTCCAAGAATATATTGATGTCAGTAGAGCTGTGAAAATACCTATGAATACTGCGTAATTGCCTAATGATGATTTGCTTAAATATGCAAACTCAATAATTGCATCCTTTGAATAAAACCCAGATAAAAACGGAAACCCAGTTAAAGCTAAAGTTCCAATTAACATAAAAGTGTAAGTGTAAGGAAGTTTTTTTCTTATTCCTCCCATTTTTCGAATATCTTGTTCATCTTTAAAAGCATGAATCACCGAACCAGAGCCTAAAAATAATAAAGCTTTAAAAAAGGCATGTGTAAAAAGATGAAACATCGCAACATGGTAAGCACCAATACCTGCTGCAAAAAACATATAACCGAGTTGGCTACAAGTTGAATAAGCAACAATTTTTTTTATATCATTCTGAACTAGGGCAACAGATGCAGCAAATACAGCTGTAATCATTCCAACTATTGTAACAATATTTAAAGCTACTTGAGAAAATTCAAATAATGGTGAACATCTGACAACTAAAAATACTCCTGCTGTTACCATTGTAGCGGCGTGAATTAACGCAGAAACAGGTGTTGGTCCCTCCATTGCATCGGGCAACCAAGTATGCAACATAAATTGAGCTGATTTTCCCATCGCACCTATGAATAAGAATAAACAAATTAAAGTTATTAAATTCGCTTCAAAATTTAAAAATAAAAATTTTTTTTCAGAAAATTGTGAAACAGATTGAAAAACTTCATTAAAATTAATTGTTCCAAAGTGAAAGAAGATTAAGAATATACCTATAGCTAGACCAAAGTCTCCAATTCTATTAACAATAAAAGCTTTGATCGCAGCATTATTTGCTGTATCTTTTTTATACCAAAAACCTATTAATAAGTATGAACACAACCCAACACCTTCCCATCCGAAAAATAATTGTAAAAAATTATCAGACACAACAAGTGCTAGCATTGAAAAAGTAAATAACGAAAGGTAAGACATAAATCGGGGTTTATGAGGATCATGACTCATATAACCTATAGAATAAATATGGACTAATGCTGAAATAAAAGTAACAACTACAAGCATTATTGAGCTAAGAGGGTCTATATTAATTGACCAGTTTGCAACAAAATTTCCTGAACTTACCCATTCAAAAATTTTAAAATTTCCATACGAGTTATTATAAATACCATTCCAAAATACTATTAAAGATAATATCGCTGATAAACTAACAAATATGCTCGTAGTAATTTCAGTAAATAATTTTGTTAAAGATTTACATGTATAACCGATTAAAGCTCCTGCTAATGGAAGAAAGATGATGGCGTATTCCATTTAACCTTTCATCCCATGAATATCTTCAACTCTAATTGAACCTTTGTTCCGATAATAAATAACAATTATGGCCAGACCGATTGCGGCTTCAGCGGCTGCAACAGTTAGAGTAAGCATGGTAAATATTTGACCTACAATATCTCCTGAAAAGATTGAGAATGAAATTAAATTAATATTTACTGCAAGAAGTATCAACTCTATCGACATTAAAATTACAATTACATTTTTTCTATTTAGGAATATACCCATCACACCTAAGAAAAAGATGATTGCCCCTAATGTTAAATAATGACCTAAACCTATTTCAATCATCTACACTTACTCCTTTGTTGGACTCAACATTTTTTAGTTCTATTGAAGATGAAGGGTTTCTTGAAATCTGTTTAAAATAACTTTGTTTTTTAACTCCTGGTCTTTCTCGAAAAGTAAGTAATATAGCTCCGATCATAGACAACAAGAGTATGATGCCTGCTATTTGAAAATATAAAATATATTCAGTATACATTACTAATCCAAGTTGATGAGTATTTGATATATTTGATACATTTAAAGTGCTACTTGACATTAAATTATCCTTATATTTCCATCCTCCTACTACTACGAGTAACTCTAAAAAAATTAAAACACTCACAATTAATCCAGTGGGTAAATGAGTAGATTTTTTACCTATAAACCACGATTGTTTTTGCTCAGATACGTTTAACATCATTACAACAAATAAAAATAATACTGCTACAGCTCCAACGTATACAATTAAAATAATCATTCCCAAAAACTCAGCGCCTACCATTATAAATAAACAACCGACGGATATAAAATCTAGTATTAAGAAAAAAACAGAATTAACAGTACTTCTTGAAGTGATTACCATTAATGAGGAAAATATTGCAATTATAGAAAAAAAATAAAAAAAAATAGAGTGAGCTATCATTTACCTGTAGGGCTTATCGAGTTTTATATTTTTAGATAAAACTGACTCCCATCTATCGCCATTATCAAGAAGTTTTTGTTTATTGTAGTAAAGTTCTTCTCTAGTTTCCGTGGCAAACTCAAAATTTGGTCCTTGAACAATTGCATCAACTGGACATGACTCTTGACAAAGTCCACAATAAATACATTTTAACATATCAATATCGTATCTTGTTGTTTTTCTGCTGCCATCAGATCTTTCGGACGACTCAATAGTTATTGCTTGCGCTGGACAAACTGCTTCGCATAATTTACAGGCTATACATCTTTCTTCGCCATTAGGATATCTTCTTAAAGCATGCTCGCCTCTCATTCGTGGACTGATTGGACCTTTTTCAAATGGATAATTAATTGTTTTTGATTTTTTAAACATTTCTTTCAAAGCCATTAATAGTCCTTGAATAAATTCAATAAGAAATACTGTTTTTAAAATTCTCATTAGGTTCATTAGAAATTTCCTTTAGGTAGTTTATCGAAAAAGAATAAAAAACTTGATGTCAGAATTAAATATATAAGAGAGAAAGGTAAGAAAATTTTCCAACCTAGTCTCATTAATTGATCGTATCTATACCTCGGCACTATAGCTTTAACAAGTGCGAATAAGAAAAACAAAAATAATATTTTTAGTATCATCCAAATTGGAGCTGGAACTAAGTTCAATGGATAAATATCAACTATTGGCAACCAACCTCCTAAAAATAAAATTGCTCCCATGGCACACATCAATAGAATATTTGCATATTCTCCCAACCAAAACATTGCGTACATCATTCCAGAATACTCTGTCTGATATCCTGCTACTAACTCTGCCTCGGCTTCAGGTAAATCAAAAGGTGGTCTGTTTGTTTCTGCTAATGCAGATATAAAAAAAATTACGAACATTGGGAATAAAGGAATTACATACCATAAGTCTTTTTGGGCTATAACTATATCTTTTAAGTTAAGAGATCCCACGCATAATAAAACATTAATGATTATTATGCCTATCGATACCTCATAAGAAACCATTTGAGCAGCTGATCTTATTGCCCCCAAAAAAGGATATTTTGAATTAGATGCCCATCCACCCATTATTATTCCATAAACGCCAAGAGAGGACACAGCAAATAAATATAAAATCCCAACATTGATATCTGATAATACTAATTGTTCACTTAACGGTATTACTGCCCAGGCGATTAAAGCCAAAGTCATTGTGACTATTGGAGCTAAAATAAAAACAGTTTTATTTGCACTAGCTGGAATAATGATTTCTTTAAAAATATACTTAAGAGCATCAGCCAAAGTCTGCAAAAGACCAAAGGGCCCTACAACATTTGGACCTCTTCTTTTTTGGACTAACCCCCATACTCTTCTGTCTAACCAAACTATCATAGCTACAGATACTAAAACAGGCACAAGTAAAAATAATATTCTATATATTTCTTGGCCTAGTATTTGAAAATATTCATACATAAAATTTAACCAGTTTTTCTTACAGTTTGATTTATTTGTCTACATTCACTCATTGTTTTTGATGCACGAGAAATTGAGTTTGAGTAATAATAATCCAAGGGTTTAGTTAAAATTGTTTCACTTATAAATTCACACTTTACATCTTCCATATTTGCTAAAGTTTTTTCTGGAAGTTCATTTATTTCTGTAAAGTTTTGTATTTTTTCTTTTACTTCTTTTCTCAATAATTCAAATTTAAAATTTTTATTATTTTGATCTAACTTTTTCATTATTGAATTAAAAATTTTCCAATCCTCTTTGGCTTCCCCAATTGGATAGGATGCTTTTCTACATTCTTGAGCCCTACCTTCTAAGTTCTCGTATAAACTATTTTGTTCTGTATAAGCTGCGGCTGGTAAAATTAAATCTGCTATTTCGGCTCCTCTATCTCCATGACTCCCTTGATAAACTACAAATTCATTTGTTTTTTTTATTTCTAAATTATCTGAACCTAAAAGATATAGAAGTTTAAATTTTCCACTATTCAATCTTTCAAAAAAATCATAATCACTTTTTTCATTAGGAAAAATTTTTAAATCAGTTAATCCTACCGTAGAAGCGTTTTGAACCAAAACATTCAATGAATTCCAATCTTTAGTAATAAAGTTATTTTGATTTAAAAACTTTTTAATTTCTTCAAAAATATATTTACCACTTTTAAGTTCTAAAGCAGACTCTCCAATAATTATTATCGGTTTTTTTGATGATAAGAGTTTTTTTGAAAAATCATTTTCTTTTTTTATAATTTTCGATATATCATCGGTTTTTTTACCTATAATTTGGTAATCGTAAGTGAGTTCTCCTGGATCTCCTATTGAATAAATTGGTACTTTCTTTTGAACATAAGTTTTTCTTATTCTGGCATTTAACATTGTTGCCTCGTGTCTTGGGTTGGTGCCTATTAAAAGAATTAAATCACTCTCTTCTATTCCTTGGATAGAGGAGTTGAATATATAGTTCATTTTTTCATCTGAATTTAAATAAAATTTTTTTTCTCTGAATTCTAAATTTTTACTTCCGATAAAATTAAACAACTTTTTAAAAGCTAAGGCGTTTTCTAAACCAACCATATCTCCTATATGTCCAGCAATTTCATCAGGATTTATTTTTTGAAATTTTTTTGATATCAAATCCAATGCTTCATCCCAACTTGACTTATGGAGTTTGTTGTTCTTCTTTATATAAGGAACATCTAATCTTTGTTTAAGAAGTCCGTCACAAGAATATCTTGTTTTATCTGATATCCACTCTTCATTAATTTCATTATTGAGTCTGGGTAATATTCTTTTAACTTCCCAATTATATGTGTCTACTCTAATATTTGATCCAACAGAGTCCATTACGTCTATACTTTCAGTTTTTTTTAATTCCCAAGGTCTTGCTTCAAATGCGTAAGGCTTTGATGTTAAAGCTCCAACTGGGCATAGATCTATTACATTGGCAGAAAGTTCTGACTCCATTGATTTTTCGAGGTAAGTTGTGATTTCCATATTTTCACCTCTTCCGATAGCTCCTATTTCTGGCACTCCTGCTACTTCTGTTGCAAATCTTACACATCTAGTACAATGAATACATCTGGTCATTTGGGTTTTTA
>MDTB01234108.1_pt1 | contig 12890 bp, 11 predicted proteins | sample 811161 | NCBI WGS metagenome assembly MDTB01 (sample SAMN05326650, study PRJNA326480) | marine metagenome | isolation source: seawater | place: Mediterranean Sea | collected 2009 | reverse complement strand
TGATAAATCATAATACTGTTCCAAAAAAGAAATATTCAAACCTGGTTTTAAAAATCGAATGCCTGTTTCAGGCTTGATTGCTCCAGCAATAGTCTTCAACAATGATGACTTCCCGGAACCATTTCTTCCGACCAAGCCAATTCTCTCTCCCTTTGAGATTGACAAATTTACATGCGAGAATAGAGCTTTATTGTCATAATTCAAAGTCAAATTTGATAAGGTAATAATTGGATGCGCCACAGAAACTCTTATTTATTAATTGACTATTGTGTTGATTATCATTGTATTGATGTTACGGCAATAAGACTTTGAAACACAAAAAACATAAAAGAACTTACAAATTGGATCTCAAAAAAGTTAATCGTAATTTATTAAGCGCCTCTGAGCCCCCTATAGAGGAAATGATATCTCTGTTACAAGGACACAAGAGAACGTCAACTCTGCCACTTTATGATCTAAGCCAAGCCGCTCCTCACTCTCCACCACCACTACCTCTAAGACAATTCATTGGATCTATCGCTATGGAACCAGAAAATTATCGCTATGGAGATATTCTTGGAAAACTTGAACTGAGGAAAAATATCGCCAAAAAGTGGAATATAATTTATAATACCGATATTACCTTTAGCGAAGTGGGAGTGACGTCTGGATGCAATCAAGCATTCTGTGCTGCAATAGCATCCTTGGCAACAGCTGGTGATAGCATAATTCTTCCATCTCCATGGTACTTTAATCATAAAATGTGGTTGGACATGCAAGGAATTGCGACAATTGCATTACCATGCACTGATGATCTACTTCCAGATTTTAATAGCTTAGAAAAATTATATACTAAGTCTGTAAAAGCAATAATTCTAGTTACTCCCAACAATCCTACGGGAAAAGAATATCCAGATGAGCTCTTACAAAAAATAGCAGATTTTGTGATAAAAAAAAATATTACACTGATTGTGGATGAAACTTACCGCGATTTTATCTCCAAGAGAAACAATCTTCATACGTTATTCACTCGGAATGATTGGCGGGATTGGTTTATACACATTTATTCATTCTCTAAAGTTTATCGAATCACAGGGAATCGTGTTGGAGCAATTGTGACAAATTTGGATCGGATGCAAAATATTAAGAAGTTTTTAGATTCGCTTAATATTTGTCCAAATCAACTTGGCCAAGAAGCAGCTATTTTTGGATTGAAATATTTATCGAAATTCGTGGAAAGGCAACGAAAAGAAATTTTAGAACGAAAAAGAATCTTTCAAGAGACGATCGATATGTTACCAAATTGGCAAATTCTCAGCATTGGAGCTTACTTTGCTTATATGAAATACCCAATGAAGCTAAAATCAAAAAAATTTTCTGAACTTTTACTCCAGGAAGTATCCATATTAGTCGTGCCAGGCTTTTTTTTCGAGGCTACAAATCGGACGAAAAATCATATAGATCAAAATTTTAGGATTGCTTTTGCAAACATTCAGAAAAGTGATCTACGTAAATTGGGCTATCGCCTAAAAGCATTTGAACGGTTATTTTATCACAAGTATTGCTTCCTTCCAGAGACTTCTTTAGAACACTCAAAAGCGACCTGATTTTGGAGAGGTGATTTGGCACAAAAGCGTTCAAAAACATCAAAAATTTTTGCTTGGGTAATCGTCTTAATCTTAGTTCTTGGTCTTGCTGGTTTTGGGATCCAAGATGTTCTTAGATCCTCTGGTAGAAACGAAGTTGCCTCATTTGGAAATCAAACAATTTCATCTGACGATTACGTTCGCATGATTCAGCAAGAAACCAGAAACTTATCACAACAAATTGGAACAAACCTTACTTTCTCTCAAGCACAAGTTCTTGGAGTAGCTCAACTAGCACTTCAAAAGTTAATTTCATCTGCCATCCTTGATCAAACCCTAGAAGATTTGGGCATTTCTCAAAGTGACGCGTTACTAAAAAAATCAATAAAGGAAAATCCAGCTTTTCTGGATATCGCCGGTCGTTTTAGCGCCGAACAATATCAAGATGTACTTTTAAATGTAAACCTACAACCGCATGAGTATGAAGAAATTTTACGAAAAGAACTTTCCAGAACGCTACTTGCTGAACTTATGTACACAAAACTTTTGGATGATAAAGATACAAATAATTTGATTGCTGGTTATTTCCTCGAGGAACGAGTCGCTGATGTGCTTGTTTTACGGGAAAGAAGTCTTGACGAGAATGTCAGTGTCAGTGATCCAGAAATATTATCATTTTACAGAGAATCAAAAGATGTGTTTACACAACCAAAGACAACAAAAATAAGTTACGTTTACTTGGCGCCAGAAGACATATCACAAGATCAAACTGTTACAGAACAAGAAATTCGACAAGCCTACGATGCACAAAAAGAAATGTTTGATATTCCTGAAAAACGCAACATCGATCAGATATTTTTTGGCGATAGGCAAACTGCAGATACAGCACTTGAAAGCAAAGCTACAAAAACTGCTTCTTTCGAAAATATTTTGGAACAACGGGGCTTAAAAAATGATGATGTTTCTATTGGAGATGTTACTAAAAGCGAGTTACCGCTTGAAGCCCAAGACGAATTATTTTCCGCTAGCGTACCATCGGTTATAGGTCCAATTAAAACAAGTTTGGGCTACGCATTATATCGAGTTAATAATTCAATCCCCGCAATTGTTAAAACCTATGACTCAGAATATCAATCTATCAAAAATGATATTGCGCTTCGCAAGGCTCAGGAAGAACTTAACGAGATAATGAGTTTTGCAAATGACGAAATTGCTGGTGGTCTTACTCTTGAGGATATAGCAAGTTCAACAAAAATGACTTTTGGTAAATTAGATATTTTTTCTGGAGCAATACTTCCTGAATTCGCTAAAAGTTCAACTTTCCAAGCTATGCTAACTTCAGGTAAGAAATACGCGTCTGACGTAGATCTTGATGCATCTGGTGCAATATTCAGTATTAGAATTGATAATGTGGTAGAGCCATTCGTTCGCGATTTTGAGTCTGTCAAATTACTTGCTAAACAAAAAGCCTTTACAAAAAAATTGATCAATAAACTTGAAATGAAAGCAACTTTACTGATCGAAAATATCAAGATGAATGATATGTCACTGAGTAATGTTGCCACTAATACCAAGTATGAACTTATACAAGACCAAAAATTAAAAAGGTTTGACAGAGTTGAAAAATTACCCTCTGAATTTTCAAAAGCACTTTTCTCATTAAAGGAAAATGATTTTAAGATCATTTCCGGTGAAAACAAAATTTTTATTATTTTGCTAAAAACGGTTATCCCTGGAAATATTGAATCTGAAGATGGTTTACTAATATCAGAGCAATTGAACAAACAATTTTTAACGTCACGGGAGCAAGATATTTTCAGCGCTTTTGTAAATGGATTAAAAGTCGAACACAGTCTATCAATTAGTCAAAAAACAATTGACTCCACAATCGCTCGGTTTAATTAGGCCTGACAATGTTGCTCCCAGACTATGAAACATTCAAAAGTTCATTTAACAACGGCAAAAACCAACTAGTTTATAGACGACTTCCGGCGGACTTGGACACTGCCGTTTCCCTGATGATCAAGCTGACAAAGAATAAACGAAATACTTTCCTACTTGAGTCTGTCACTGGTGGAGAAATTAAAGGTCGATATTCGGTAATAGGAATGGAACCTGATTTAATTTGGGAGTGTTTTGGACAGACAAGCAGGGTTAAAATAAGGTCAAATAATAAGTTTGGGGCATTTAAACAATGCGAACAAAAACCATTACTGGCATTGCGAACGATATTATCCAAAACTAAAATTGATATTCCTAAATCACTTCCTCAAATGGCAGCAGGGCTTTTTGGATTTCTTGGCTACGACATGATTAGACTAGTTGAGAATCTTCCAAATATAAATCCTGATGTTTTGAACCTGCCTGATGCCGTTATGATAAGACCTCAAATAATAGTAATAATCGATGGAGTTAAAGGCGACATAATAATAGTTAGTCCGGTATGGAAGGATAAATTTAAAGATGCGCTATCAGCATACCAATCAGCGACGCAAAAAGTCATTAAAATTGTAAAAAAAATGCAATCAAAGATAAAAGGACCTAAAAAGAAGATCCGCTTGGAAAAGTATCCGTTACATCCTGAAAGCAATATGACAAAGACCGACTATATCAAAAAAGTTATGAAAGCTAAAGAATACATTACAGCAGGCGATATTTTTCAAGTCGTTCCTAGCCAACGTTGGTCGGTGCCTTTCAAATTACCATCCTTCGCGCTGTATCGAGCCTTAAGACGAACAAATCCTTCACCATATATGTTTTATTTTAATTTGGGTAAATACCAAGTTGTCGGCGCAAGTCCCGAAATACTTGTAAAAGTAAAAGATGACAAAATTACTATAAGACCGATAGCGGGCACCCGACCTCGAGGTCAAACTCTAGAAGAGGATAAATCTTATGAAAAAGAGTTACTGAATGACGAAAAAGAGCTTGCCGAGCATTTAATGCTGCTGGATTTAGGACGAAATGATACTGGTAAAGTTTCAAAAATAGGTACAGTCAAACCAACTGAGCAGTTCGTAATTGAGAAATATAGCCACGTCATGCATATTGTTTCCAACGTTGAAGGAGTGCTGGATGAAAAATATGATGCTTTGTCCGCACTGCTATCAGGCCTTCCCGCAGGTACAGTTTCCGGAGCACCAAAGGTCCGAGCAATGGAAATTATCGACGAATTAGAGACAGAGAAGCGAGGAGTTTATGGCGGAGGAATAGGTTATTTTGGGGCAGGTGGTGAGATGGATATATGCATAGCATTAAGAACAGGCATAATTAAAGAAAAAATATTATATATTCAAGCGGGTGGAGGAATAGTTGCTGATAGTAATCCGGAAGATGAATTTGTAGAGACTGTTAACAAGTCAAAAGCAATATTAACGGCAGCATCTCAAGCAATTGATTTTGTGTAAATTTAGCCATAAACTCAAATTTAATTACACGTGAGATTAAATTCAACTAGTTATGTATATAGTAATCAAAAGAAAAAAAAACCAAAAAATTAGCCCAATTAGCAAACCTTTTGCAAATTTATTTAACGAAAATTCCATGATAGTATTTTAAACACCTTAATAGTTATTTTTTAAAAACTGTTTTCCGAATCTAAGATAAGTAAGTACATTAAATTTAGAGCATTTTATATAAAAGCTGAAGGATTTATTTAAGGATAATACATGCTTTTACTCATCGACAACTATGACTCCTTTACGTATAATCTTGTTCAATACTTAGGCGAATTGGGAGCTAATGTAACGACTGTCAGAAATGATGCCATAAGTTGCCAGGAGGCGATTGAAATGACGCCAGAGGCCATAATTTTATCCCCTGGACCATCAACGCCGAAGAATGCGGGAATATGCCTAGAGCTAACTTTAGCTGCTTGTCAAAAAAATATACCATTAATGGGGGTGTGTTTAGGACATCAAACCATAGGACAAGCATTTGGTGGTAAAATTGTTTCGGCAAAGTCATTAATGCATGGTAAAACTAGTCTTATAAAGCACTCGAGTGAAAAAATTTTTCATGGACTGCCATCTCCATTTAAAGCAACCAGATATCACTCTTTAAGAGTTGATAACAAAAATTTACCAAATTGTTTAAAAGTTACGGCTGTAGTAGAGGATGGAACCATAATGGGATTAGAACACCGAGAAAAAAAAATATTTGGCGTGCAATTCCATCCTGAATCTATTGCTTCTGAATTTGGGCACAAATTAATTCAAAACTTTCTCTCTACAATTTAGGATGTTAAATGACTGATATTATGAAAAATATTCTTCAACTTGCAATTGAAGGACCTTTGTCAGAAAAGAATGCTACTATCGCATTCTCAGAAATAATGAGTGGCAACGCATCTGAAAGTCAGATTGCCAGTTTTCTAGTTGCCTTAAAATGTAGAGGTGAAAATGTTACAGAAATAAAGGCTGCCGCTCAAGTAATGCTTAACAAATGTGAAAAAGTGGTAGCTCCTAAAAATTGTATCGATATCGTAGGAACAGGTGGCGATGGCAAAGGTACATTAAATATATCCACAGCCGCGGCATTGGTGGTCGCATCAAGTGGTATACCTGTTGCAAAACATGGTAACAAAAATATTTCATCTAAATCGGGAGCAGCAGATGTTCTGGAGGAAATGGGAGTAAACACCGGCATTAACCCTAATATTGTAGAAACCTGCATTGCCGAAGCTAATATTGGCTTCATGATGGCACCTATTCATCACCCGGCCGTAAAGAATGTGATGCCTGCTCGAAAAATGTTGGGAGTTAGAACTATTTTCAATATTCTAGGACCTCTAACAAACCCAGCCAACGTTAAATATCATCTCATCGGAGCCTACGATAAAAATCTTTTGGAACCGATGGCTTTCACCTTACAACAATTGGGATCAAAGCAAGCTTGGCTTGTGCATGGTCAAGACGGTATTGATGAAATTTCTATTTCTGGTCCCACAAATGTTGTTCAACTCAAAAATAGTAAGATTGATATGTTTGAAGTCTGCCCCCAAGATGCTGGGCTTATGCCTCACCCCTTATCTTCAATACAAGGAGGTTCACCGACAGAAAACGCCAATGAACTCCAATCTTTACTTAATGGTAAACTTAGTCCGTATCGAGATACCGTTTTACTTAACGCCGCTGCAGCTATAGTAATAGCGGGCAAAGCCAAAAATTTAAAAGAAGGTGTACAGATTGCAACACAAGCAATTGATACCGGAGCTACAAAAAAAACATTGCATTTACTATCATCATTAACAACAAAAAATTAAAAAGCATGGACATTCTTGAGAAAATAAAAACTTATAAAATCGAAGAGATTAAGGCAGCTAAGCGACAGATATCCTCCTCAACTCTAGAGGAGCAAGCTCTCAATCAACCAGTTCCATTGGGATTCGAAAATGCTTTGAGAAAAAGCCAAGATTCTTCATATGGGATAATTGCAGAAATAAAAAAAGCTTCACCTTCAAAAGGTATTATTAGATCAGATTTCAACGTGAGTAAGATTGCACACGCATATGAAACTGGTGGCGCTACTTGTTTATCTGTTTTGACAGACTTCAAAAGTTTTTTGGGTCAAAAACAATTCATCCAAGAAGCAAGAAGCGCATCTTCACTGCCTATTCTGAGGAAAGACTTTCTTTATGATCCATATCAAGTTTTGGAAACTAGAGCTTTAGGAGCAGACTGTATTTTAATAATCATGGCAACAGTGTCCGATCAACAAGCTATCGATTTAGAAGATAGTGCTAGTTTTTGGGGACTTGATGTACTAATTGAAGTGCATGACCAAGCAGAACTCGAAAGAGCGCTAAAATTAAAATCAAAGTTTATTGGGATTAACAATAGAGATCTTAAGACCTTCGATATTAACTTAGAAACGACTTTAAATCTTGCAACAAGGATTCCCGAAGGTTATTTAATTGTGTCGGAGTCTGGTTTAAATAGTAAGAGTGATCTTGATAAAATTGCTTCAATAAACGTCAAGTCCTTTCTAATAGGAGAAAGTTTAATGAGAGAAAAAAATATTTCAAGGGCAGTTAAAGGACTCTTAAAATAAATAATGAAAAACCGTTTAACACATCTTGACAATACTGGCTCTGCTCAAATGGTCGATATCACTCAAAAAAAAATTACTAATAGAATTGCCGTTGCAAAATCAAAAGTCCTGATGAAACCATCGACGTTAAAATTCATTAAAAGTGGCGAAACTAAAAAAGGAGACGTTATAGGGATTGCTCGGTTGGCTGGCATCATGGCCGCAAAAAAAACCGCTGATTTGATCCCTCTTTGTCATCAATTACCTCTGTCCAAAATAAGTATCCAATTTTTTACAAAATTAAACCCTTGCCGAGTCGAGATAGAGGCGACAATTAAAACAACAGCTAGAACTGGAGTTGAAATGGAAGCACTGACGGCAGTCACGGTATCGGCCCTGACAATTTACGATATGATGAAATCTATCGATAAAAATATGATTATTAATGAGACATGTCTTCTGCTCAAAGATGGTGGTGAGTCAGGATTGTATAAGAAAAAAGAAAACCTATGATCTCAACTCACGAAGCGCTAACTATTCTGCTACAACTTACGCGACAGAATAATAAGGAAAAAATTTATATTGAAAAATCAGCTGACAGAATTTTGTCCGATGACCTAATAGCAAAATATAATCAACCTCCTTTACCAACTTCCGCAATGGACGGATACGCAATAAAAAAACATGATAAAGTTTCGGGTTCAAAGCTAAGCGTCATAGGTGAGTGCGCAGCAGGTAATAATTTTGAAGGTAGCGTCAAGGACGGTGAAGCAGTAAGAATTTTTACTGGAGCACCCTTACCCATAGGAACAGACTGCATTGTTATCCAAGAAAACGTGGTGGTCATTAAAGATCAGATTATAATCAAACAAAACTTTGAACATAACAACTTTGTTAGAGGCACTGGTTTTGATTTTCGTAAGGGCTTTACTATAAAAGCACCAATCAAAATTAATCCTGCCGTAGTTTCACTTGTTGCAGCAATGAATTACAATAAAGTTTCAGTTTTTAAAAAACCTAAAGTTGCAATAATTGTCACAGGAAATGAATTAGTAGAACCAGGAAATAAAATTCCTGCAAATAAAATAGTATCTTCAAATTCATACGGTCTTTTAGCAATGCTAAAATCATTTGGAGCAAAAGCAAAAATGTTTCCTATCACTGAAGATAATCCCTTTACGATACAAAAAAGAATAAAAAAGGCCAAAAACTTTGATTTGATTTTGACTGTTGGCGGAGTATCTGTGGGAGATTACGACCTAGTAGAAGATGCAGCTTCTAAACTCGGTTTTAAACTTGCATTTCACTCAGTAGCGATGAAACCTGGTAAACCATTACTTGCAGGAACAATTAACGATAAAATTTTAATTGGATTACCCGGGAACCCCGTCTCTGCCTTAATCAGTTGCTACGTGATGGTAAAACCAGTAATAGAAAAAATGTTAGGTTTTGGAACAAACAATACAGAATTGACTATTTATGCAAAGTTAGGATCAAAACTTAAAAAAAATGGAAAAAGAGAACACTTTCAACGGGCAGTATTGAAAAATGAAAATAACGAATTTGTAGTATACCCATTGCAAAGACAAGATTCATCTCTGCTTTCCGAACTAAGAAAATCAAACTCTCTCATAAAAAGGCTTCCATACGCACCTGCCTTGACGACAGGTCAAAAAGTCAAAGTATTAACATTTTACTCAGAATTTTATTGACAAAAAAAAAGAACAGGAGTAGAACAAAAATAGCAAGCCTTGAGAAGGATCTTATTATGTTAACGAAAAAGCAATTAAGTTTGTTAGAATTCATTACTGAAAAAACTTCTTTAACTGGCATTTCTCCATCATTCGATGAAATGAAAGAAGCACTAAACTTAAAATCAAAATCCGGTATTCATCGATTGATCTTAGCGCTAGAGGAACGTGGTTTTATTAGACGACTTCCTCATAGAGCGCGTGCATTAGAAGTGGTAAAAAAAGTAAAGCGACCGTTAACTGAAGCCAAACTTAGTGAAGCTAAAATAATGCCAATCAAAGCCAAAATAGAAACAAAATTCAATGATGAAGTTAAAAATATTCCACTTTTGGGAAGAATTGCGGCCGGTATGCCAATTGAAGCAATTTCAGACAGTTCAAACCAAATAAATATACCTCCATCAATGATAGGTTTAGGTCAACATTTTGCGTTGGAAGTCAAAGGTGAATCGATGATAGAAGCTGGTATAAATCATGGAGATATTGTCGTTGTAAAAGAACAAGATCAGGCTAACAATGGTGATATTGTCGTTGCATTAATTGATAACCAAGAGGCCACTTTGAAACGACTCTTTAAAAAAGGCCGTTTAGTAGAACTTAAAGCTGATAATCAAAAATTTGCGACCCAGATTTATGAAGCAAACCAAGTTACCATTCAGGGGAAATTAGTAGCTTTGCTACGAACGTACTAAAAGCTATGCATATTGGTGGTTCAAATTACAGTATTTGTTGAACCTTAACCTTTATATTATTAAAAAATAACTTACAATAGAAATAACTATTAAGTAATAGGTGTTAAATTTATTATGGATAACAACGTTGTTACGCGATTTGCTCCCTCTCCTACTGGCTTCCTACATATCGGTGGGGCTAGAACCGCCCTTTTTAATTGGCTATATGCAAAAAAAACAAATGGTAAATTTCTTCTACGAATTGAAGATACAGATCCGTCTCGGTCATCAAGTGAAGCAACGCAAGCTATATTTAAAGGATTAAAATGGTTGAACCTTGAATGGGACGGAAAAGATATTAGTCAGAAAAGAAATATTGAACGTCACCAGGAAATCGCCCATGAACTCATTAGACGAGACGCCGCATATCGTTGTTACGCAACTCAAGAAGAAATTGCAGAATATCAATCGAGTGCCAAACAAGAAGGAACCTCTACGGTTTTTCGTTCACCTTGGAGAGACGGGAACGTCACACTCAATAAACGAAAAAGTAGTGTGATCCGCCTAAGGTCGCCAAACCTAGGAACTACGCAGATTTTGGATAAGATAAAAGGTAGTATTAAATGGAAAAATGATACCTTAGATGACCTAATACTCCTTCGAGCCGACGGCACTCCAACATATATGCTTGCAGTTGTAGTAGATGACCACGACATGCTAGTTTCTCATATTATTCGAGGCGAAGATCATCTCACTAACACGGCACGACAACTTTTAATATACAACTCAATGGAATGGAAAGTGCCAGAATTTGCACATATACCTCTAATTCATGGAACAGATGGAGTGAAATTATCTAAACGACACGGTGCGGTCGGAGTATCGGAATATGAAAAAATGGGATACCCTTCAATAGCATTTAAAAATTATCTTGCAAGATTAGGTTGGAGCCATGGAAATGAGGAATATTTCACCACAAAAGAAGCAATTGAATGGTTCTCATTGAAGAAAATTGGTAAAAGCCCCTCGCGCTTTGATAAAAAAAAGCTAGACAGTGTTTCAAAATACCATCTAAACCAAATGGATCCATCGACTCTCACCAAAAGCGTTATCGCATTCACCTCTGACCCAGAATTAAAACTATTAATAAAAGCTAATATTACTAAATTTAAGGAAAATATTGAAATATTGCGAGATAGATCAAAAAATTACCAAGAGATAATCGATAATTCTAGTTTTTTGCTCGTTAAAAGGCCTATAAAGATACAAGAATGTGACCACAATCTTTTAGACTCTAAAAGTTTGAAAATGCTAGAAAGATTGACTTTAGAACTAACAAATGTTAGCTGGTCGAACCACAATATCGAAGTTTTGCTAGCATCTTTTGTAGAGAAAGAAGGTGTGAAATTTAAGGCAGTTGCTGAACCACTAAGGTTAGCTTTACTTGGTGAAAGAAGCTCCCCAAGCATTGCTAAAGTAATAGAAATACTTGGTAAAAAAGAGACATTAAATCGAATTTCAGACGTTTTATTAAAAAAAAGTAAAATAAATTAGAGGTATAGTAATGCCGAAAAAAATTAAGCCTGCGGAAATAACTATTGGAAATAAAATAATAAAATTGCCAATAATACAGGGGTCAGTGGGACCTAACGTGATGGATATTCGACCACTTTACGCAGAAACAAATACATTCACTTTTGATCCTGGGTACACGTCTACAGCATCATGTGAAAGTTCGATAACTTATATTGATGGTGATAAAGGCGAACTTTTATATAGGGGATATCCGATTGATCAACTTGCAAGCAAATCCAACTTTATCGAGGTTTGTTACCTTCTTTTGTATGGAGAACTTCCCTCAAAAGCTGAACTTGAAGAATTTAATAATCGTGTTTCCCGTCATACAATGCTCCATGAACAAATTAGATATTTCTATAGAGGTTTCAGGAGAGACGCGCACCCCATGTCAATTATTTGTGGAGTTCAAGGTGCAATGTCATCATTTTACCACGACAGCACAGATATTAATGATCCATGGCAACGCGAGGTGGCATCTATTAGAATGATTGCTAAGCTACCAACTATTGCTGCTTGGGCCTACAAATACTCTTTAGGTCAACCGTTTGTTTATCCCAAAAATGACTTGAGCTACGCCGAAAATTTTCTTCAAATGTGTTTTGCAGTACCAGCAGAACCATACGTTGCCGATCCAATATTAGTAAAAGCAATGGATAGAATTTTTTTATTGCATGCTGACCATGAACAAAATGCTTCAACATCTACTGTAAGGTTAGCCGGGTCGTCGGGCGCGAATCCGTTCGCATGTATCGCAGCTGGCATTGCATGCTTGTGGGGACCAGCACATGGAGGAGCAAACGAAGCATGTCTAAATATGCTTCGTGAGATAGGACATACTGACAGAATTCCAGAATATATAAAAAGGGCAAAAGACAAATCAGATCCATTTCGATTAATGGGGTTTGGTCACAGAGTGTACAAAAATTTTGACCCTCGAGCAAAAGTTATGAAAGAAAGTGCAGACGAAGTGTTAGGGTTGATGGGTATTGCACAAAATCCAACGCTCCAAGTGGCAAAAGAGTTGGAGAGGATTGCACTTGAAGATTCGTACTTTATTGACAAAAAACTTTATCCAAATGTAGACTTTTATTCCGGTATAATTCTTGATGCCATGGGTTTTCCAACTTCCATGTTTACACCCATTTTTGCTCTAGCCAGAACCGTAGGATGGATATCACAGTGGAAAGAGATGATCTCGGACCCGAGTAACAAAATTGGTAGACCAAGGCAATTGTATACGGGCAGTCATTATCGCGGATATGTCGATGTATCTGAGCGATAAGCAACACTCATTT